>ERZ827490.696-NODE-696-length-51104-cov-4.428157_pt1 | contig 51104 bp, 51 predicted proteins | sample MGYA00519770_ERZ827490 | MGnify/ENA primary metagenome ERZ827490 (study PRJEB31778, sample SAMEA3449324) | human gut metagenome | biome: human gut; feature: human-associated habitat; material: faeces | place: United Kingdom | collected 2010/2012 ...
AACCTGTGACCCTCTGCTTGTAAGGCAGATGCTCTCCCAGCTGAGCTATGCTCCCCCGCCCTTGTCTCCGTTTCTCGCGGCGACGTGTTATATAATACCTTACTCGCCGTCATTTGTCAACAACTTTTTCAATTTTTTCCCGGTGCTTTTTCATCTTTGTTCAAGTCAGCTTGAAAGCTTTGAAAATACAGGATTTTAGGCCGTTTCTCCGTGTTATTTACAGCGGCATCACATAAATTTGGCAGGGATTTTTCTCGCCCCACAGCGTCGGAAAAATTTCCAATTCCTGAAATCCAAGGCTCTGGTAGAACCGATTGGTCGCGTCATATTCCACATAATGCCCCATGGCGACGGTCTTTACCTGCATCAGTGTGTTGCCTTGCCGACGGGCTTCCTCCCGCGCCGCCTCCGCCAGCGCGGTGCCGATTCCCTGCCGGTGAGCCTCCCGGCGAACGCCCATCACCGCCAGCTCCACCGTCTTCGGGCCAGTCTGTTTCAGGCAGAGGAACCCGACCGCGTTTTCGTCTTTTTCCGCGGCAAAGAAGGTCTGTCCGGCGCTTTCGGCGATATACTCCTCCCTGGCCTCGGGAATCCCGAACCATTCCGGCAGACTTTCCAGAATTTCCCGGCTGATACGCCGCTTTTCCTCCGGGCTGTCCACCCGACGGATAGCTGCAGTGCTTACCTTCTTTTCCTTTCGGCACAGGCAGAAGGGATGGCCCGCCGGGTCCAGCAGGGTGACGAACTGTTCCCCGCAGTACTGGGCAGGCACTTTGACCGCGCCCAGCTTCAGCGCCTTTTCCACCGCTTCGAGCACAGAATCCACCTGAAAATCAAAGTGCATCTGCTTCTGCTGGCAGCCGTCCTTCTCCGGCCACACCGGCGGCACATAGTCTTCCTCCTGACAGAACAGGAACACAACGCCTTCGGCGCTGCGCACGGCAGGCCGTCCAAAAAGCGTGGTCGTTTCCCAGTTCAGCAGTTGACCGTAGAAGCTTTGCAGAGCCTGTTCGTCGCCGCAGTCCACCATGACGTTGCCCAGTCTGACTTCGTCAGTCATTTTTCTTTCTTCCTTTCGCACAGGTTTCACCGTTTTTTCTTGGGTTCGGGCAGTTCGTCCCGCATCGTGCGCAGCAGCCCCGCCAGCCACGCCCGGTCGTCCATATTTTCCACAAACAGCATAGGCTTTGCGCCCTCGTAGGGCAGTTGGTACACGGGTTCTCCCACGTAAGCCGCTGCGGACGGAACCGGCTTGACCAGCAGACGGTTGTCGTACACGCCGCCCGCCAGTCTCCCGTCCACATACAGCAAGTACTCCCCCATCATGGGACGGACGGTGATCCCATCCAGATCGGAAAGCTGTTCCAAAACAAAATCCAGATATTCCTTGCTGGAAGCCATTTTCTCCCTCTTTGTCAGATGTAGTCGGAAATATAGGGTGCTTCATGCAGGATCGCCTTGTCCAGCCGAAGCACTGCCGCCGGGTCGGCTTCAATGCGCCCCATGCGATACAGCTTCAGGGCCGACTTATAGCCCACCAACAGCGTGGTCAGGGTAGCGATGGACAGTTTGAGCCGGTAATCTGGCGCTTCGTCCGTCAGAGTGCAGCGTCCCCCGCGGAACTCCGCCGTTACCGTCTTGTTGTTCCAGTCCAGAAATTCGTCCTCGATCTCAAAGGCAAAGCGCACCCCGCTTTCATTGGGGTCGCAGGCATAGTTTTCCAAAAAGCGCTCCACATCCACGATCCGGCCCATGATATAGGGGCGGATCACCTCCCGAATATCGCCGTCGTCCATCTCAAAGGCGATGGGGTCGCTGAAATAGGAATTGCCCCGCACTTCGTCGATCATGGAATCATGGGCGCGGATGTACTCCCACAGGCCTTCGTAGGCTTCCCGATTCAGGTAGATCATTTCCTTGACGTGCATCACGTCGTCTTTGATGAGGTAGACCATATAGCCGGTGGGTTCGCCTTCCACGTTGTAGTAGACGGCCACGAATGTGTCGTCCTCGTCCCAGCGCCAGTATTCCTCCCACGCCAGACTGTTTCGGTACAGGCAGCCGTGTGTGGCCGCCGCGAACCGAGTGTGCAGCTCCATCAGATCCTGACTTTGCCAGCCTACCCGGCGCACATAGCCGGGAGCCTTGGCCTTGGACGGGATCTGCCGATCCTTGACCGTATAGGAAATTTTGTTGGAGATGATCTCATACCCGAACCGCCGGTACAGCGGAATGGAATAGGGAAACAGCATGGCGAAGGACTGTCCCCGCATCCGCATATCTTCCAGGCTCAGATGCATCAGCCGCTTCATAATGCCGTGGCCCGTGTATTCCGGGTAGGTGCACACGCTGGTCACAAAGCCGATGGAATACGTTCTGCCGTAAATGTTCATTTCCAGCGGATACACGGCAATCTGGGAGATCAGGTTATCCCCGTCGAAGCAGCCCAGCACGTCGGCCCGCTCCAGTACCGGGAACTTGGACTGCTTGATCTCATCGTCCCGCCAGCCCGTTTCCGCCAATTCCTGCTCCGTCACCTGAAAGGCATAGCGAAGCAGCTGATTATATTGTTCCAGATCGTCCGTGGTCAAATGGCGCATCTGATAATTGGGTCTGATGGCATTTCCCATGCTTTCGTTCTCCTTCGTCCTTGCGTTCGAGCCTATTATAGACCGGCCGCAAAGCCAGCGTCAATGCGTTTTTTCATGCGTGGGACAGAAGTGGAAAATACAGTCGTTCCCGCTGGATGCTTTCCAGTTCCTCGCCCCGATAAAACAGCCGGTATTTCTCCCCGCCGTCAAAAGGGGCGGCTTTGAACAGGGACGCATCCTCCGGCAGTGGAGAAAAACCCAGACGAACGGTTCGTCTGCCGATATCCAGCCGGGAAAGGATCATTTCAAGAGGAATTTTCTGTTCCGCCGCAACACCCGCCAGGATCAGCGTATCTTTTTCCGCCCCCAACACGATGAAGCAGTCCAGATTGTCCGAGTACCAGACGGTTTCCAGATCCGCCGTATAAAACATTTGCAGGCCGTAGCGGTTTTTCTGTTCCAGCGACGAGAAAACCGCCCCGTTTCGAACGGCGTGTTCATACCGTTCCCGCAAGGCGAGAGCATCCTTTTTGACCGGGCGGAAGTGTCTTCCCTCCCGCTTGATCACGCCGGGTTTCAGGGTGTATTCGTACTGCATAAGTTCCCGAAAGCCCAGCTTCCGGTAAAAGTCCAGCGCGCCCAGATTTCCGAACAGATAAATGCCCGTCTCGATCCCATCATATCGTTCCAGTATCCGTTCCATCAATTGCCAGATCAGTCCCCTGCTGCGGTACGCTTTGTCTTCCATGACCGTTCCCAGTTGAAAACAAAGTTGTTCTTCACCGTTCTTGTTAAAGAACATCCAATTGACCGACACATTGGCCACGATCCGTCCTTTTTCCTCAAACGAATATGGGATGTACTCCTCTGCACGGAAACCGTTTTGCATCCAGTTTTCAAAATCAAAGCCAAAGGTGCGGCGGGTCATGGCATTCAATTCGTATCGAAAAACTGTGTTGTGCATATACTTTCGGAGCATTTTCATTTTTTTCTTCTTCCTTTCGCCATCACGCGTCGAGGTAAAACAGAATATCCGCTTTCCCTTCCTGCCTGGTTCCCCGGTATACCTCCGTATCCAGTCCGCCGATATGAAAGCCGTAATGCAGATAGAACAGGCAAGCGCCCACGTTGTTGTCCTGTCCCTGGGTATACAAGCCCCGATAGCCCTGCCGCAGGGCGATCTCCCGGGCTTTATCTATCAGCAGCGCGCCGATCTTCTGCCCCCGGTACGCCCGGCACACCTTCAGGTCATACAGGTACAGATATCGAAAGAACCCCGGCTGCAGCACGGCCAGCCCAACGCATTTTTCGTCCTCATAGGCGCCCAGAAAACACTGTCCTTCATTTCGTCATAGTCGTAGTTTTCATCGGGAAAGCACATTTCCCCCACCCGCTCCGGCGGGAAAGGCCGCACCTCATAGCTCCACTGTTCGTTTACGTAAGAGGGCACGATCCTGCCGGTCATGGCAAAAGGTTCGTTGGGCAGACGAATATCCTGCCGGTGTTCCCGGTCGATAACAGTAATGCGAATCATATTTTCCCTTCGTTTCACTCGACCGAACAGGCCTTGTTTTTTTGCGCTTTCTGTTTTCGTCGTTAGACCGCGTTTTTCCTGTTGATTCGAAAAAACAAGCCTCCCGGCGCATCGAAGTGGCGCACCGGGAGGCAAAATTCATTGTACGTTGCTAAACGAATCAAAGACGGCCCTTAGCCCCAGGGATTTTCGTCGGGATAGGGCAGGTTGGCAGGACGGTTGTAGCTCACGTCCCCAATGCCCAGATACTTGAACACCTCAAACAGCGCCTTGCCGTAATGGCCGAAGGCCACCGCGCCATGGTGCGGGAAGCGCTTCGCCACCAGCACATGACGGTAGAAGCGGTCCATTTCCGGGATAGCGAACGCGCCGATGGAGCCGAAGCTCTCGCAGTCCATATCCACAATCTCGCCCTGAGCGATGTACGCCTTGAGCTGGGTGTCCGCCGTGGACTGCAGACGGAAGAAGGTGATGTCTCCGGCCCTGATGTTGCCCTCCATGGTGCCGCGGGTGATGTCGGGCTCCGCGCGGTCGGGCTCCAGATCCCGCTTCATGATGAGCTGATAGCCCATGTGGGGATTCTTCAACAGGTTGGAGCAGGTATTGCCGCAGTGGAAGCCCATGAAGGTTTCCGTCAGGCGGTAATCGTACTTGCCCTTGATGCTCTTTTCATACATGGAGGCGGGCACGGTGTTGTTGATGTCCAGCAGGGTCACAGGCGCGCCGGACACGCAGATGCCGATGTACTCGGACAGCACGCCATAGATGTCCACCTCACAGGACACTGGGATGCCCATGCCGGTCAGACGGCTGTTGACGTAGCAGGGCACGAACTTGAACTCGGTCTGGAACGCGGGCCAGCACTTGTTGGCGAAGGCCACGTACTGACGGGTGCCCTTGTGCTGCTCGGCCCAATCCAGCAGGGTCAGCTCATACTGGGCCAGACGGGGCAGAATACCGGCGTAAGGGTTATGGCTGCCCAGCTCCTCTTCCATTTCCTTCATTTTGGCGGGAATGCGGGGATCGTCGGCATGCTTGTTGTAGGCCACCAGTAGATCCAGCTCGGAGTTTTCCTCCACGGCCACGCCCAGATCGTACAGTGCCTTGATGGGGGCGTTGCAGGCCAGAAAGTCGTCGGGACGGGGGCCGAAAGCAATCACTTTCAGGCCCTTCAGGCCCAGAATGGCGCGGGCGATGGGCAGGAAGTCCTCCACCCGGTCGGCCAGCTCGGCGGCAGTGCCCACGGGCAGTTCGGGAATGTAGGCCTTGCGATGGCGCAGACCCAGATTGTAGCTGCAGTTCAGCAGACCGCAGTACGCGTCGCCGCGGCCGTCGTGCAGGTCGCCGTCGCCCTCGGCGGCAGCCACGTACATCACAGGGCCATCAAACCAGTCGGCCAGCAGGGTCTCAGGGGTTTCAGGGCCAAAGTTGCCCAGGAAAACCACCAGCGCGTTCACGCCGTGGGCCAGCACGTCGTCTACTGCTTTGCGGGCGTCGCGCTCGTTTTCCACGGTCACGGGGCACTCGTACAGTTCGGTTTTGCAGGCCTTGTGCAGCGCGGTGCGGCGGCGCTCCGCCAGCGCCATGGGGAAGCAGCTGCGGCTGACGGCGATCAGGCCCAGTTTGACTTCGGGAATGTTCTGAATCATGGTTTTTCTCTCCTTTTTTTGTGGGTTGCAAATGGAAGGTCAATCCAGTCGGGAAAGCTCGGCAAAACTTTCCTTCATGGCGGGATAGAGTTTTTCGTACAGGCGGTAATACCGCTCGTACTGCGCGCCGCGCTCCGGGTCGGGCTGCTGGGCTTCGTTCAGGCGGATGACCTTCTCGCAGGCGGAAGGAATGTCCTCATACACGCCGCAGGCTACGCCCGCCAGAATGGCCGCGCCCAAGGCAGGCCCTTCCCGGTTGGCTACCGTGCGTACAGGCATCTGGAACATATCCGCCATCATCTGCCGCCAGAAGGGGCTGGTGCCGCCTCCTCCGCAGGCCAGCATGGCGTCAGGGGCCACTTTCATGCCCCGCAGCACGTCCAGATTCTGGCGCTGGGAGTACATCACGCCCTCCATCACCGCCCGGAGCATATCCCGGCGGGTATGAATGGCGCTGAGGCCCACGAACGCGCCCCGGGCGTTGGAGTCCAGCAGAGGGCTGCGTTCGCCCATCAGATAGGGCAGGAACAGCAGACGATTGGCTCCCAGCGGGGACTGAGCCGCTTCTTCGTTGAGCAGGACGTAGGGATCCACGCCCATTTCTTTCGCTGCCTGGCATTCCGCCTGACAGAAGGTGTCCCGATACCACTTGAGGGACAGACCCGCCGCCAGTGTGCAGCTCATGACCGTATACGCGCCGGGAACCGCCGCGCAGAAGGTATGCACCCGGCCAGCCGGGTCGATCTGCACCCGGTCGGAATGGGCGAACACCACGCCGGAGGTGCCGATGGTGGTAAAGGCGCGTCCCTCGACCACCACGCCGGTGCCCACGGCGGCGCAGGCATTGTCGCCGCCGCCGGCGGCTACCACCGTACCTTCGCACAGGCCCGTGGCCGCCGCAGCCTCCGCCGTGACGCGGCCCGCCGGGTCGCTGCTTTCCAGCAGGGGCGGCAGCAGATTCTTGTCAATGTGCAGCTTTTCCAGAATTTCTTCCGACCAGCAGCGGTGGGACACATCCAGCAGATTGGTGCCGCTGGCGTCGCTCATCTCGGCGGCATATTCGCCGGTCAGGCGATAACGCACGTAGTCCTTGGGCAGGAGGATATGGGCGGCCTTTTTGTAGATTTCCGGCTCATGCCTGCGCACCCAGAGGATTTTTCCAGCGGTGAAGCCGGTCAGAGCCGGGTTGGCGCTCAGCTCGATCAGCCGTTCCTTCCCAATGGTCTGGGTGATCTCATCGCATTCCTCCTGCGTACGGCCATCGCACCACAGAATGGAACGGCGCAGTACGCGGCCCTCCCGATCCAGCAGCACAAGGCCGTGCATCTGGCCACTGATGCCAACGCCCTTCACGTCCTCGGGCTTCACGCCGCTCTTGGCGATCACTGCCTTCACCGTGTCTCGGGCGGCGTTCCACCAGTCCTCGGGTTCCTGCTCCGCCCAACCGTTTTTGGGCTGATACAGCGGGTATTCGATGGTCTCGCTGGCAACGGCGCGGCCCGTTTCTTCAAACAGAACCGTCTTGGTGCCGGAGGTGCCCAAGTCAATTCCCAACAGGTATTTCAAATTTCTCATCCCTTCCGATTCCGCGAAACCGTTGTCCATCCTTGGAAACGGGGTTTCCAGAATGTTAGTAAACAAAGTTTAATAACTAGGCTATATGGTATCACTTTCCCCGAAGGATGTCAAGGCGTTTTCCCCGTATGAAAAGCACCGGCCATGGTTCTCCACAGCCGGTGTTTTTTCAAAATCAGATCACCTTTCCGGGGTTCAGAATCCCGTTGGGGTCGAATACCTTCTTGATGCCCCGCATGAGCGCCACCTGCTCGAGGCCAAGGCTTTCCTCCAAAAATGCCCGTTTGGCATGGCCGATGCCATGTTCGCCGCTGACCTCGCCGGACAAGAGCCGCGCTTCGGAATACAGGCGTTCCATGACCTTTTCGACGGTTTCATGCCACTGCTCGTCCGCCACGCCGTCCTGACACACGTAGATATGCAGGTTGCCGTCGCCCGCGTGGCCGAAGGAACAGATGCGCACCTGCATTTCTTTGCCGATCTCCACGCTCTTTTTGACAAAGGCGGCGATCCGATCCCGTGGAACCACCACGTCGCACTCGTCCATGCTTTCCGTACTGCCCTTGATGGCCTCCAAAAACGCGCCGCGGGCGTTCCAGATGCTTTCCTTGCGCTCGTCGGTGTCCGCCAGCAGCACGTCCACCGCGCCCAGCTTCAGAGCCAGATCGGTCAGGGTATCGATGGAGGGCCGCAGCGCGTCGTAGCTGGCCCCGTCCAGCCGCACCAGCAGATACGCGTCGGCGCTGGTGTCGGGGAACTGCTTGCCCAGATAATTTTCCGCGCAGGCGATGACCTCCCGCTCCATAAACTCCACGGCGGTAGGCTCGCAGCCGCAGCGCAGCACCTCCGGCACCGCCTCGATGCACGCGTCCAGATCAGCAAAGGGAATCAGCAGCGACACGTTGGTCTTGGGTTCCGGCACCAGTTTGACGGTCAGCTTGGTCAGGAAGCCAAGCGTACCCTCGCTGCCCACCATCAGGTCGATCAGGCTGTAGCCACTGGAGGTTTTCACGTTCTTGCCGCCCAGATGGAGCACGTCGCCGTTAGCCAGCACCACTTCCATGCCCAGCACATAGTCCCGGGTCACGCCGTAGCGCACGGCGCGCATTCCGCCGGCGTTGGTCATGGCGTTGCCGCCCATGGTGGCGGTCTTTTCGCCGGGATCCGGCGGATAAAACAGCCCCGTGCCCTCCAGGCTCTTGGGGAACTCCATCAGCAGAACGCCCGGTTCCACGGTGGCGGTCATGTTCTTCGCGTCCACTTCCAATACTTTCTTCATTTTTTCAGTGGAAAGGACGACGCCGCCGTCCTTGGGCACGCAGCCGCCGCACAGGCCGGTGCCGGAGCCGCGAGGTGTAACGGCGATGTTGCGCTCGTTGCAGTATTTCAGCACGGCGCTGATTTCTTCGGTCTTCAGGGCCTGCAGCACCGCTTCGGGGCGATAGCTGCCATAGATGGTCATTTCATCGTGGTCGTAGTCCGGGGAAATATCCTCGCCGGCAAACACCCGGCCCGGCATGACCGATTCAAAGAAAGCAAGATCGTTCGAATCCACGGTTTTGAACGGCTTCATGCTCTTTCCTCCTTCAGCTTCTGGATCATCCGGGGCACGATCTGGTACAGGTCGCCCACCATGGCGATATGGGCCACGTTGAAAATGGGGGCCTCCGGGTCCGTATTGATGGCGATGATATGCTCGCTCTGGTTCATGCAGGCGGCGAACTGGATCGCGCCGCTGATGCCGCAGGTAATGATGAGCTTGGGGCGGACAGTCCGGCCCGACAGACCGATCTGACGGGCGTTGGGCGCCCAGCCTTTTTCTACCAGCGGACGGGAAACGGCCCAGTCGCCGCCCAGCAGCGCCGCCAGCTCCTTCACCATGTCCAGATCGGATTCCTTCTGCAGGCCGCGGCCACCCACCACCAGAATTTCCGCATCGGAGATGGTCTTCCCGGCGGGTACCGGCACGGTCTTCACGTGAGTGACCTTCGACTCTCCTACCGCCTTGGGAATGCGGCGCATGATGACCGCGCCCTCCGCCGTTTCCTGACGGGCGGGCTGATCCATCACCTTATAGCGCACGGTAGCAAACTGGGGCCGGGTGTTGGCAGTGATGATCTGTGCCATGATGTTGCCGCCAAAGGCCGGGCGAATCTGAACCAGATCGGTGTTTTCCCGCAGTTCCAGCTTAGTGCAGTCAGCGGTCAGGCCGGTATGGAACCGGGTGGACAGCCGGGGCGCAAGGCTGCGGCCCAGAGAAGTCGCGCCCACCAGCACCACGCTGGGCTTTGCATGCTTAATGTAGTCCTCCACGCAGGAGGCGTAAGCGTCGGCCCGGAAATAGCCCAGCGCCGGGTCGTCGTATACGGCGATCTCGCTGACGCCGTAGTGGCGCAATTCCTCGGCAAAGGCGCTGACGCCGTCGCCCACCAGCACCGTCTTGACCTTGAAGCCCAGCGGAGCGGCCAGTTTCCGGGCCTTGCCGATCAGTTCCAGACTGACGGGATGCAGCCGTCCGCCGCTGACCTCGGAAAACACGAGGATGTCGTTCCATTGGGACTTATCCACGCTTTCCACCTTGGTCTCCAATTTGAGAATGGCTTTCTCCGGGCAGTTCTTCACGCAGATGCCGCAAACCTTACAGGCAGCGTTCAGCTCGGGATGCCCGTCCTTTATGTCGATCGCGCCGAAGGGGCAGTTTTCCACGCAGAGGCCGCAGCCTGTGCACTTGCGCTCCAAAAATGCAATCTGTGCCATTTGTGCGTTCCTCCCTTAAATAAACTTCCACTTGCGCAGGGTATCGTGCAGTTTTTCCGCCAGATCGCCCTCCGTCCACGTTTCCCGCTCCACGTCGTTTTGGGGCGGGAAGATGCGCTCCACCTGCGTGGGACTGCCGGACAGGCCGTAATGGCTGGGGTCGGTATCCAGAAAAGTGTCCAACCCCTGAATATGGATGGGCTTTTCCCGAATCTCCCGCTCCACCTTCAGGGAGGGCAGACGGGGCATGAAAATATCCTGCTCGACCGTCACCAGACACGGGAAGGGCATATGGACGGTCTCGATCACGTCCTGCAGCTGCTGCTCCACGTCGATGCCGTCGTCCGATACGTCGATCCTGCTGACCCACGCCGCATGGGGAATGCCCATATGCTCGGCAATGGCCGGGCCTACCTGCGCGGTGTCGCCGTCGGTGGTCTGCTTGCCGCAGAGGATCAGGTCAAAATCGCCCACACTCTGAATGGCCTGCGACAGGGTGTAGCTGGTGGCCAGCACATCCGCGCCTCCCAGCCGCCGGTCGGAGAACACATAGCCGTCGTCCGCGCCCATCATGTAGGCTTCCCGGATGATGGCCTGCGCCTGAGGCGGGCCCATGGTGCCCACGGTCACAGTACCGCCGTACCGGGCTTTCAGCCGCAGCGCCGTTTCCAATGCGTACAGGTCATAGGGGTTCATCTTGCTCTGGATGCCGCTGCGTTTGAGCACACCCGTCTTTTCATCCACCTGTACCTTGTTGGTGGACGGCACCTGCTTGATGCATACGAAGATGTCCATTGCTTTCCTTCTTTCGCGCCATGCCCTCTTTTCGAAGCCTTTCAGACGGCGCATAGCGGTTATATATTTATTGATATAGCAATTCGATTTTGAATATTCATTGTCCTGCACTCCTTCTTCAAAAATCAAAATTTTGTCGTATTTGTATGATTTTGTACCATTTCATTATCTAAAAGAACCAGAATGACAATTTCTTGTCGATTTGGTCTGCTTTTTCCTTTGGTCAAAAAAGAAGCCGCCCTGTTCTTTCATTCGAACAGAGCGGCTTTGCCAGCGGTCTTTTTTATTTTCTTTCTTCCCACTCCGCCAATTCCTGACGGATATACTGCAGGGAAAGCAGCTTCTCCTTTACTTCCTCTACATTCAGAAGGCGGGTGTTGTTGGAGTTGAACTCCGTCAGCGGGTTTCGTTCCACATTGCCCTTGACCACGTACTTGTCATAGTTCAGGTCGCGGGTATCGGCGGGCACCCGGAAGAACCGGCCCATATCGATGGCGTGGACGCATTCCTCATTGGTCAGCAGGGTCTCATACATTTTTTCGCCATGGCGGATGCCGATGACCTGCACGGGGTTGTCCGCGTGGAACAGTTCCCGCACTGCCTGTGCCAGTGTGCCGATGGTGCAGGCCGGGGCCTTCATCACCAGAATATCGCCGCTCGTGCCGTTTTCAAAGGCGAAGAGCACCAGCTCTACCGCTTCTTCCAGGCTCATAATGAAGCGGGTCATGTTGGGGTCGGTCACGGTCAGGGGCAGCCCCGCCTTGATCTGGTCGATGAACAGCGGAATGACCGAGCCGCGGGAGCACATCACGTTGCCGTAGCGGGTGCCGCAGATGGTGGTCTTTTCCGGGGCCACGGTACGGCTCTTGGCCACGAACACCTTCTCCATCATGGCCTTGGAGGTGCCCATGGCATTGACCGGATAGGCGGCCTTATCAGTGGACAGACAGATAACTTTCTTCACCCCAGCCTCGATGCAGGCGGTCAGCACGTTATCCGTGCCCAGCACGTTGGTTTTCACGGCCTCAATGGGGAAAAACTCGCAGGAGGGCACCTGCTTGAGCGCCGCCGCGTGAAAGAGGTAATCCACGCCGTACAGGGCGTTTTTCACGCTGGCCATATCCCGCACGTCGCCAATATAATACTTGATCTTATCGGACTGATAGCGGTGGCGCATATCGTCCTGTTTTTTCTCGTCCCGGCTGAAGATGCGGATCTCCTTAACGTCCGTATTCAGGAACCGGTCCAGCACCGCGCCGCCGAAGGAGCCGGTGCCGCCGGTGATCATCAGAGTTTTGCCGCTGAAAAGCATATCATTCGTCCTCCTCGCCGTTCTTAAGCACGTTGCCGGTCAGGCGGTGCAGCACTTCCCGGTAGGCCTCCTCCACGTTGCCCAGGTCATGACGGAAGCAGTCCAGATCCAGCGGTTCATGGGTTCTGGCGTCCCAGAAACGGCAGGTGTCCGGGGACACCTCGTCTGCCAGCAGGATTTCGCCGTGGAAACGACCGAACTCGAGCTTGAAGTCGATCAGCTCAATATTGATTTCCCGCATACACTCGCAGAGAATTTCGTTGACCCGCAGGGCATAGTGAGACATGATCTCGATCTCCTCCGGCGTGGCCAGCCCCATGGCGGTAATGTGGGTCAGGTTCACCAGCGGGTCTTCCAGTTCCGGGTCCTTCAGGCAGTGCTCCACCACGGTGTTTTTCAGCTTGGTCCCGTCCGGATAACCGATGCGCTTGGCCAGACTGCCCGCCACGATATTGCGTACCTTCACGGTCACAGGGATGATCTCCACCCGCTTCACCAGCGAGCAGCGGTTGTCGATGCGGCGGATAAAATGATTGGGCACACCCTTATCCTTTAGCAGGGTAAACATATATTCACAGATCAGATTGTTGATCTCGCCCTTGCCGATGATGCGCCCCCGCTTCAGTCCGTGAAAGGCGAAGGTTTCATCCCGGTAATAAACCACTGCTTCGTCAGGATTTTCCGTAGCGTACAGGCGTTTGCCCTTGCCCTCCGCAATCAGCTCCGTAATCTGATCCATGCTTCAACCCTCTTACATCGTTATGGCTTCGTCAAAAAGCCGCCTTTTCCGCTCTATTGTAGCATCTTCCGCCCTCAAGCGCAAATCACACGGTAATATTTTTCACCCATTTGCCCTTTTTGAGGATCCACAAGGCCGGGAACACCTTGGCGTACATCAGGAACTGTACGATCAGCACCGCTACCCAAAGGGAAATCTTTCCCGGCAGGAAAATGCCCATCAGCACGGCGGCGGGCACGGGAACCACCCACATGTAGCCGCTGTCCAGCAGCATGGCGCTGCGGGTATCGCCCCCGGCGCGCAGGCAGAAGAAGCAGAAGCCGTACACGAACTGCAGCGGGCACAGCACGCTCATGATGAGGGAGATCAGCGTCGCTGTATGCCTGAGTTCTGGCGTTAACTGATAGGCCTGAGGCAGCAGCACCGAGATCAGGCAGGAAAGCATCATGCTTCCCAAGGCGATCAGGATATCCAGTCCCAGCAGCTTCTTGCAGCTTTCCCGGGCCTCCTTCAGCCGATTCGCGCCCAGCTCGGTGCCAATCAGCACGGAGACCGCCGCCGAGGTGCCGGAGGCCAGGATGGAGGCGAACATATTGCACACCTCCGCAATGGAGATGGCGGGCAGGGAGGCCTCGTCCAGCCGGGCGTAGCACCAGAAGTACAGGTTCAGGCCCACGCTCCACAAAAGCTCGTTGGCCACCAGCGGCGACGCCTTCACAAAGAAGGTGCGCACGGTTCTGCCGGGCAGGCGCAGGGCCGCCCTCAGGTTCCAGCTGAAATACATCCGCCTGCTCCCCAGCAGCACCAGATAGACCAGCATTTCCAGCATCCGGGCGATCAGCGTGCCCCACGCCGCGCCTGCCACGCCCAGCGCGGGCGCGCCCAGCTTGCCGAAGATCAGAATATAGTTGCAGACGGCGTTGGTGGTAATGGTGCCCAGACTGACCAGCATGGGCAGCCGGTTCAGGCCGATGGAGCGCAGGGAAAGCACGCAAACGTTGCTGATGGACGTGGGCAGATAGCTGACGCTGACCACCGCCAGATAGCTGAGGCCCAGCAAAATGGTGTTTTCATCCTTCACAAACAGTCCCATGATCTGCCGGGGCAGCAGCTGCAGCAGCACAAAAAACACCACGGAGATCGCCAAGCTCAAAAACACCTGCAGGGAAAACAAACCCTGACAGGTCTTGTGGTCCTCCGCGCCGTAGTACTGGCTGATCATCAGCCCCGCTCCGCCGGTCAGGCCGAAAAGCAGACAGTTGAAGATGGTGTAGGGTTTATTGGCCACGCTGACGGCGCTCATGGCCAGCCCGTTCAGATCCAGACTGCCCACCATCAGGTTATCCACCATATTGAAAAGGCTGTTGATGAGCTGCTGCACCGCCACGGGCAGCATCACGCTCAGCGCACGACGGCAAAATTCCTTATCCGCCCGGTAGAGCCTTAATCGTTCCGAAAGCTGCATCTTTGGTCAAGCTCCCATTTCTTCCATAATATTAAAAACATAGCGCCGCACGCGCGCCAAAATTCATTGTATTCTTTCTCTTTGCGCTTTGTCAAGCCGGAAACGGCCGTGCGTTGCCAATCCTTCCAAAACATCGTATAATAAACCTTCGTGAAAACCCGTTCAAAGGAGGGATGACGTTGTACCGCATTTTCATCGTGGAGGACGACCCGGTCATCGTGTCCGCCCTGTGCGCCCATATGGAAAAATGGGGCTTCGAATGCCGGGGCGTGGAGGATTTCCGCAAAGTAACGGAGGAATTTGCCGCCTATGCGCCCCATCTGGTGCTGATGGATATTTCCCTTCCTTTTTATGATGGCTACCACTGGTGCGCCGAGATCCGCAAGCTGAGCAAGACTCCGATGATTTTCCTTTCCTCAGCGGCGGAAAATATGAACATTCTCATGGTGCTCAGCGCGGGCGCGGACGATTTCGTCCAGAAGCCCTTCGACCTCTCCGTGCTGCTGGCCAAGGTGCAGGCTCTTCTGCGGCGCACCTACGATTTCGGGCAGGCGGCTCCCACGCTGCTCAGCCATGAGGGACTTTTGTACAACCCCGCCGACGGCACGGTGGAATTTCAGGGGAAAACCGTGCCTCTCAGCAAAAACGAAAGCCGCATTTTGGGCGTTCTGCTCCGGCACAAGGGCGAGACCGTCAGCCGGGAGACGCTGATGAACGCCCTTTGGGAGACGGACTGCTTTGTGGACGAAAACACCCTGACCGTGAACGTGACCCGTCTGCGCCGCCGGCTGGAAAGCATCGGCGCGCCGGACATGATCCAGACCAGAAAGGGCGTCGGGTATCTGATTTCATGAAACGAAAGCTGTTTGGAACGGCCCTGTGGGGCTATCTTCGGGAAAAATCCGGCTGGCTTCTGGGCTTTGCGGGCATGATCGTCTGTTTTTCGCTGATCGGCTGGGCTTGCGGTCTGCCGGGTTCCGTGGCGCTGTACGGTGCGCTGCTCTGCGGCGCAGGGCTGCTGGCAGGATGCATTATCGGCTTCTGGCGACACCTGCGGCGGCTTTGTCTGCTTCGGGAGCTGGACGCGCTGCGGGACCCCGCCGAGCTGCCGCGGCCCCGCACCCAGATCGAAACGGAGTACGACCGGCTGCTGCGGCAGCTGTACCGGGAAAAGGCCGAGCTGTTGGCGGAAAGCCGTCAAAGCAGCCGCCGCCAGCTGGACACCTTCTCCCTGTGGACGCACCAGATTAAGGTGCCCATTTCCGCTATGAAGCTGTTGCTGCAGGATCGGCCCGACGCGGCCAGCGCCACGCTTTTGTGCGAGCTGTTCAAGGTGGAGCAGTACGCCGACATGGCGCTGAATTACGCGCGAATGAACGCCTCCTCCACCGACTACGTGCTGCGCACCTGCGATCTGGACGCGCTGTTGCGGAAGGTACTGCGCCGGTTCGCGCCGCTGTTCATTCAGAAGAAGCTGCGGCTCTGCTACGAGCCTGTGTCCTATTCGCTGCTGACCGACGAAAAGTGGTTTTCCTTCGCCGTGGAGCAGCTGCTTTCCAACGCCGTCAAGTACACGAAAGCCGGTTCCGTCACCGTGGCGGTGGATGCTGAAAAGCAGCTTTTGACCATTTCCGACACCGGCATCGGCATTGCCCCGGAGGACCTGCCCCGGGTATTCGAGCAGGGCTACACCGGCGAAAACGGTCGGGAACAGCAGCGGGCCACCGGGCTGGGGTTGTACCTGTGCCGGGAGGCGCTGACCCGGCTGGGTCATTCCATTCGGCTGGATAGTACGCCCGGGCAGGGAACCACGGCGTTTGTGGGGCTGGAGCGGGACGAACGGGAGTATGAATAAAAAAACAGAGAAGACTTTTTCAGAAGCAGAGAAAGGAAAATGATATGTTCTCATACACCGTGGAAAAGAATGCAAGCAAACAGACCTTTGAAATGGTATGCCGTCTGATAGAATCTCACTTCACAGGGATCGTTAAGGAAAAGCTGCTCGAGGACGTGGACGGAACAGCCATTCAATTCTACCATTTTGATAGCAAAACCATCAAAGTATGCAATGATTTCGAAATAGATGCTGTATATGTGGATTCTGAAATAGAATTGGGATGTGTTCTATATGAATAAAGCATTTTCTAAATAGGAGGTAAAAAAATGATCAAAAATTTACAAGTGTCTGATCTCGTTGAATTTTTTCAGGATATTCCGATTTACGTGGGAGATGAACAAGGCTGCGAAATGCTTTTCAAAAAAGAGTATCCTCATGGTTTGTCTTTGACGGTCTACTTCGATGTCTATGGAGAAAAAAGTGAAATGACCATTTCCTGTCCGGAATTTCCCATCGCAACATTTTTGTCGAGAATTGAAAGATTAGAAATCAAATCGAACGTTATCCGTTTTATATGCCGCGATCAGTCTGTAGCTGAGCTGCAAGTAGAACCAAGTCCTTTCTTAAAAGTCCATGGATGTTCTGTTCCGAAAGATTCGATTTAATTTATGCCGCTTGTAAAAAGCCCAAATGCTGATATGACAGATACAGCCAATCTCTTTGCAAGCCGTTGAGTGACCTGAAACGGAGGTATTATGGTCAGTCTGGAAAGAGCAAAAGAACTCGCCATAAAAGAATTTTCCGAATACCCGATCAGGGAGATAATCGACCTCGGAAACCGCTGGGCTTTTTGCTATGATTCCGGAGAACCGCCGGTTCCCGGCGTCTGCGCAGTTACGGTCAAAAAAGGAGACGGAAAAATAGGCTATCTGCCTGTTCCACCGTTAGAGAATCTTGACATTCTGAGCAACGGAATTGTTATTCAATCCATCAAATAGCACAACTCATCTTTCTCCGCTTATTTCTTTTAAGTTTTGCCCGCTGCGCACAAACCTTACACTTTTGTAAGGTTGCAAGCCCGAATTGTAAGCCAACGCCATGGATGCGCCGCCTCGCCTTCTGCTATACTTTCGGAGCGCTTGGCGCAAAGGAGGTTTTTTGCAATGTCCATACTCAAGGTCGAACATTTGAAAAAGGTCTACACCACCCGCTTCGGCAGCCAGCAGGTGCAGGCGCTCCGAGACGTGAATTTTTCAGTCGAGGAGGGCGAGTTCATCGCCATCATGGGCGAAAGCGGCAGCGGCAAAACCACGCTGCTCAACATTCTGGCGGCGCTGGACAAGCCCACCGAGGGCCATGTTTTTCTGGGCAATCGGGAGCTTTCCGCCGTCAGTGAGAAGGAAATTTCCGCTTTCCGCCGGGACCATCTGGGCTTCGTCTTTCAGGATTTCAACCTGCTGGACACCTTCAGCCTGCGGGACAACATCCTGCTGCCGCTGGTGCTGGCGGGCACTCCCTACCGGGAAATGGAGCAGCGGCTAAAACCGTTGGCGGATAAGCTGGCCATCACAGCGCTTCTCTCCAAGTTCCCTTATGAAGTTTCCGGCGGTCAGAAGCAGCGAGCTGCCGTTGCCCGGGCGCTGATCACCGAGCCGCAGCTGCTTTTGGCGGACGAACCCACCGGCGCGCTGGACAGCAAGGCCGCCGACGGCCTGCTGCGGCTGTTCAACGGCATCAACGAAAGCGGGCAGACGCTCCTGATGGTCACCCACTCCGTCAAGGCGGCCAGCCATGCCGGGCGAGTGCTGTTCATCAAGGACGGCGAAGTCTTCCATCAGCTCTACCGGGGCGAAGGCACCGATCAGGACTTCTATCAGCGCATCACCGACACCCTAAATCTTCTCATGACGGGCGGTGGGTCCCGTGCGTAAGGGCTTTTACTGGAAGCTGGCGGCGGGCAACATCCGCAAAAATCGGAAGATCTACTACCCCTATCTGCTCACCGCCGTCCTGACCGCCATGATGCTGTATGTGATCTCTTCGCTTTCGTCCAATCAAAGTCTTGGCTCCGGCAATCTTTTGATAACTTTGCAGCTGGGCAAGCTGGTCACGACCCTCTTTGCGGTGATCTTTCTTTTCTACACCAACAGTTTCCTGATGAAACGGCGCAAGAAGGAATTCGGCCTGCTGAACATTCTGGGCATGGGCAAGAAGCACATTGCGCTGGTGATCTTCTGCGAAACGCTGATTTTGCTGCTGGTCAGTCTGGTGTTGGGGATCGGGCTGGGCATTCTGTTCGACAAGCTGATGTTCCTGCTGCTGATGAAGCTGCTGGGGGCTGCCGTATCAGGCCTTTCCTTCCAGATTCTTCCCGGCGTGGTAGCCAGCACGGCGCTGATCATCAGCGTGATTTTCCTGCTGATCCTGCTCAACTCCATCCGCCAGATTCATCTGGCGAAGCCCATCGAGCTCTTGCGGGGAGGAGAGGTCGGCGAGCTGGAGCCAAAAGCCAACTGGTTGCTGGCCGTGCTGGGATCGCTCTTTCTGGGCGCGGGCTACTACATCAGCATTGCCGTGACGGATGCGGTCACCTCCATTCTGCTGTTCTTCGTAGCGGTGATCTGCGTCATTCTCGGCACATACCTGCTGTTCACGGCGGGCAGCGTCACCCTGCTGAAGCTTTTGCGGAAGGACAAGCGCTTCTACTACGGCAAGCCCGCTCATTTCATCAACGTCTCCGGCATGATCTACCGCATGAAGCAAAACGCGGTGGGGCTGGCCAACGTGGCCATTCTGTCCACCATGGTGCTGGTGATGATCTTCTCGACTTTCTCCCTGTGGTTCGGCATAGACGATACCCTTCGTTCCCACTGCCCCACCCAGCTGGTCTTTGAGATCACCTCCCCCATCTCCCGGGAGACGGTTCTGAGCCGGGTGGAGCAGGCCGTGCGGGAAGAAAACGAGTCTCTTGCCGAGGAGATGGACTATTATTCCATCACCTTTGCCGGCTACAAGCAGGGCAACGTCTACCTGACTGACCCAGAAGCGGAGGATCTGAGTGAACTGGCCACGGACGGCCTGTCCATGCTGCGGTTAATGGACGCGGAGGATTTTGCCCGGCTTACCGGCGAGAAGGCCGAACTGGCCGAGGATGAGCTTTGGCTGGTAGACGGTTCCGTCCCTCACGCGCAGGACGATCTGTACCTGTTCGACCGTCATTACCGCATCGTGCGGCGCTTTGCCGCCGAGGACGTGGTCATTCCTTCGGATTCGCTCTACGTCTACCCGGTGCGCTGGCTGATCGTAAAAGACCGTGCAGTGCTGGATCAGATCATCGACGAGCAGGCGGCCGCCTACGGCCGTCACGCCTCCAAGCCCGTCCTGTGCCTGTTCCTCAACCTGACCACGAGCGACAACGACGCCATTCTGCGCTGTTTTGATCATATTGAGAAGTCCCTGACCGAGGCAGAAGGCTCCATCAGCTTCCGTCGGATCGAAAATCAGATTAATCTTCGGCAGGAGCTTTCCGAGCTGTACGGTGGGCTGCTGTTCGTGGGCCTATTCCTCGGGTCGCTGTTCATCATGGCGATGATCCTCATCATCTACTACAAGCAGATTTCCGAGGGTTACGAAGATCGGGAACGCTTCCGCATCATGCGTCAGGTAGGTCTGAGCAAGGCTGAAATTCGCCGGTGCATTCATTCCCAAATTCTGATGGTATTCTTCCTGCCGCTGGCAACGGCGCTGATCCACACCTGCTTTTCCTTCCCCAGCGTCACCCACATGTTCGCGGCCCTGAGCATGCAGAATATTCCCCTCATGCTGCGCTGCATGGGCGTCAGTTTTCTGGTTTTTGCTCTCCTGTACGCAGTGGTGTATCTGCTCACCGCCCGGGAATACGAAAAGATTGTAGCCTAATGGCTTTCCCGCGGGGTTCCGTCCAGACGGAGCTCCGCTTTTCTCCCAAAACCAGCACAAAAATGAAAACCATGCCAAAACATTTCAAAAAGTGCTTGACAAACCATCCGCCCGTGAGTATACTAATTATGTTGCGCTTGGAGAGTTGGCTGAGTGGTCTAAGGCGCACGACTGGAAATCGTGTGTGGGCTAATACCCCACCTAGGGTTCAAATCCCTAACTCTCCGCCATATTAAGCACCAGCTTTTGATACAAAGGCTGGTGCTTTTCTTTTACCCCATGGTGGCTCAAATCCCCTTGCTGCAAGGGCTTTCCCGGACATTTTCCCGAAAAGGTATCCTGAACCAGCTTCATTTTTCATTACGCAAGCAGGCGTGGAAGGTAAAATTGCTCTCCGCGCCTGTGTCTTTTACCCCATCCCGGTCAAAATGACGTGTTTTTGATTTTTGTCAAATCTTTTCGCTCAGTAAACATGTGGCTATCACATCGTCTCCATCAACTCGAGCAGCAGCTTTTTTTGTCTCTCTGTGAGTGTACTCCATTTTGAAAAAAGCTCTTGTTGTTCAGAGGTTAAAGCACTCGCCTCTGTTCTGTCAGAAAAGAATTGAACAAGCGTAATACCGAAACCATTGCAAACCGCTTCCAGCGTTGGAAGGGTTGGAGCATTGTTTCGATTAAACATATTGGTTACGGTTGAATGGGAAAGATTCGCTTCTTTTGCGAGACGATAATCTGTCCACCCACTCTCATTCATTAGTTCTCGGATCCTCTTTTGAACATCCACGTTTTCGCCCCTCGCTACACCCATTTGTAGCTATTATAATTCCCACAACGGTGTTATAATAGTCACAATGAGTAGTACTTAAATGCCCCTAAACGGGCATATTGCGAATCGTGAGGTGATCGGTATGAAATCAGAGCATCTGTTTGAATACTTAGCTAAGCAACGAGGTATCAGCGTTCCAGAACTACGGAAGCTTATTTCGATACGAATTGAATCAGGTATTCTTAGCGATAACCCATTAGAAAAAAGTCAGTGGGAGCGAATTCCACATAAGGGACAAATACCAACTCCAGATGAATGGCTGCAATATGTGATTGCCACGCTCAAAAAAGAAGAACTGGATCATTTTCTGCGGTTGCCTTAGAAAACGATCCAGTCTTAAAAATTTATATTATGGAACCAACGCAATGGAAATGCTGCCTTCATAGTCGGCGAAAATGCTTACATCGTCCGTGATGCATCCGATGGTGACGACGGGCACAATGGTCTGCTCCAGATGATCGCTGTGGAAAATGGCGACCGACGGTCCGGGATACCAGTAGGCCAATCCGCCCAGCTCAAAGAGGCGCGTATGCTGGTCAACATCAGGAATTGCTTCCTCGGGATCAAACGCTTTGGCGAAACCGGGTGCGGGATTCCATAATTCTACGGTCAACGGGAGCTTTTCGGCAAAGAACCGCGCCGTTTTGTTATCATAGAGCACGCCATGGAGCGTCTCTTCTCCCACCGTCAGCGTAATTTTCTTCCATACGTCTGTTGGAATTGGTGCCCATTCAGCTGGGTCGCTCCAATCGTCGATGGCGCAGGAGGTCAGCAGGAGCATAAGAATCAACGGACATAGCATAAAAACATGTTTTGTGTTTCTTCTCATCGCCGACCTCCTTTGCCTTTAGGAATGTTCTCCGAACAGCCAGCCCATGACGCTTTTTTCATGGGCAAACGCCTGTCCACCGGAATGCTGATCGCGGAAGCCGCGCTCGGTGAAAAACTCTGCGGGCTTTACATCCAGTACGATCAGTCTGCCAATTTTTTCTTCCGTCAGCCCCTGCGCGGCGTACAGCTCGCGCAGCGTATGATAGGCGGCAATGAAGGATTCGGAGCCGTAATAGCTGTCCTGCGCGCCGATGGCGAAGTAGACGGGCGTGCGCGCCTGCGCCAGTACGTTCAGATCGCCATCCCACTGCGAGCTGGTGGCGAGGTACGCCGTGAATAGCTCTGGCTTCGTGCCCATCACCAGCGAGCCGGTTTCCCCACCGCCGGACATGCCGTGCAGGTAGACGCGCGACGCATCTATATTGTAGTTTTCGAGAAAGTACTCCGTCAGGGCGATGGCTTCGTTGGCGGAGGTCTGACCCCAATCATTCAGCTGGGTTGAAAGCACGATCATTTTGTCGTTGTAGTGGATGGCTTCAACGCCGAAATCCTCCACCATGTTCGCGCCGACACCCTGAAAATACAGTCCTTCCCAGCCCGGCAGCGTCACGAACAGCGCATAGGGCTCGCTACCATCGTAGCTTTCGGGAATGTAGCTGCTGAAATGGATGTCTCCGATCTCGCTGTGCAGCACGTTGTCGTTGATGAAACCGCGCTGGGTCTGCGTGCCCGGCGTGAGGGTTTCCTCGGCTGCCGCCGTGCCACACAGGCAGCACAGCAGCAGAAGGATGAACGGAAAGCGCTTCATAGACTACGCCTCCCTTGTCAGTTCAGGCCATGTTCGCCCAGCCAGCTTTCGATGTTCGCGGCGATTTCATCGCTGTTCATTTCCTGGAACATGAAGTGGCTGTTGCCGGTGATGCCGATCTTGGGCAGATCGACCACGGTGCAGTCGCCGCCGTCGGCGTTATAATGCTCGGCAAAATCCAGCGCGCCGTCGCGCACCTGCTTCCAGAAGCCGGTGGAGGCAATGTCCTCGGGGCCGTTGTCGATGTAATCGCCAAAGTAGATGGCAATCGGAATCTTCGCCTCCAGCAGGCGGTTATACTGCTCGGAGCCGACCTGCGGCGTTCCGCCCGGTTCGATGGCGACGATCGCGGCGATATTTTCCACCGGTACGTCCCAACCGACCGCGCCGCCCTGTGAATGGGTAACAAAGATGGACTTATTGCCCGTGCGTTCCTTTACCTGCGCCATGACCTCACCCAGCGCGGCGGCGGCTTTCGCCTGATCGAAATTGCCCGTGTTCGGGGTCATCTGGCGGAAGAACTGATCTTGCGCCTCGTCGCCCTCCGGAAACTGGGAACCTTCATAACGCTCCGGCGCAACGCGCCCGATGCGGAAATGGGTGTACCACGCCTGATCGCCGGGCTTGTATTCCTTGGAATCCTCCGACCATGTATCGAGAAAGCCGTCTGTGGACATGCTCGCCTGCGCGCCCGCTTCGCCGCGGCCCGGCTGATCCACCAGATAGGCACTGTGGCCGTTGCGCAGGAAGTACGTCGCCCAACCCTCGCGGCCGTCCGGCGTGGTCATCCAGCCCATGCGGGACTGGCCATAGCCGTGCAGGTAGACGATGGGATGGCCGTTGTCGTTGACGGGAATCTGGTACAGCACATTGGCGTGATCGACGTGCGCCGTATTGCCTGCGCGAGTCGCATCCAGCCAGTTGGTGGTGGGATTGTAATCGCCCTCTACAGGCTCGGTCACCGTGCCGCCTGCGGAGAACATGCCCTGTTCGGCAATGGACAGGGGCGCTTTTGCTTCCTCGGCCAGCGCAGAGCCGCTTAGCAGCATGAACGCCGCCAGCATAAGCGGTAGGATTTTCTTCATCATGATTTGCATCCTCCTTTTAGAGATTGAGCGGAGACATTGTGCAAACGTCCCCGCCCGTTGGTTACTCTCAGTCTTTCGTCACGGTCTGCGCCTGCTCGATGGCCTGCGCGATGCTCTCGGTCAGGCCGCTGATCCACGCCTGCACATCGGCTTCCTCAGTGCCATAAGAGAAGCGCGCGCCCTCCAGCCATTCGCCGGTGCCCGCCGCTTCAGCCAGCAGCGTGCCGCTCTGGCCCAGACCGGAGCTGGCGGAGGTGCAGAAGGGAATCACAGCCTTGCCGGTGAAGTCGTTGCCGGTGACGAACTGGTTGACCGGCCACGCGGCGATGCCCCACCAGATGGGATAGCCGATGTAAATGGTATCGTAATTGTCCCAGTTTTCAGGGGTGATCTCGGTCAGCGCCACTTCGTTCTGGGCTTCGGGATGGTCGTGCTCATAAACGACGCGGCTGTTGTCGTTCGTCCAGTTCAAATCTTCATCGGTGTAAGGTTCTACGGGCGTAATGACGAACACGTCCGCGCCGGTTTCCTCGGCAATCATATTGGCAATGCGCTCGGTGCTGCCCGTGGCGGAATAATAGACGACCAGCGTCCTGCTCGGCGTATCGGTTGTCGCGGGCGCTTCTGCGAGGGCGGCGACGGCGGTCAGGGTGAACATCAGGGTCAGTACGAGTGCGATCAGCTTTTTCATGGTTGTTTTCTCCTTTCGGTTCATTCAGTCGGTTCTCAACCCGACGCTTGCATTATAAGGCCGATTCAGACGTCATGGAAGTCTCCGTTTGTTCACGAGTGTATACCTGAAGGTTATAATATTTTACCGGATATGCTTGCAAGAAGTCCGTGTCTCGAATACAATATAAATAGAGTCCGCTCCGCAACCACCAAAACATAAGAAAACCAACATGTGAACGGCCCGTATGGTATCATACAAGTGCAAGGAAAAGCGTGAAGAACCCACCAAAAGCTTGCACAGGAGTGAGGGCGGATGTACAAGAAGGAGACTCAGCTGGCATTCGAGGACTTTGTTTTTCCGTTCGGGGAACTGGATTCGGAAAATGACTGGGTCAAACTGGCGGGCCTGATTCCCTGGGACACGGTGGAGCGAGCGTACGCGAAGCAGTTTGTGGACAACGGGCATCCGGCGCATTCGGCGCGAATCGCGCTGGGGGCGCTCATCATCAAACAGCGGCTGAGATGCAGCGACGAGTGGACGGTACGTCATGTGAGCGAGAACCCCTATCTCCAGTTCTTTCTCGGGATGAAGGCGTACAGCTCAAAGGCTCCCTTTGGGGCATCCACCATGGTGGAGTTCCGCAAGCGTTTTCCGCCGGAGGCCATTGCGACGATTCTGGAGACCAGCATCCCAAAGAAAACCCGTCAGGATCATGACGACCAGGGAAAGCCAAGCGGGATCAGCGGACAGAAAGCAGCGCAGTCTGAGCCGGAGACACCGTCAAACAGCGGAACACTGCTCATGGATGCTACCTGCTGCCCGGCTGATATCGCCTTTCCGCAGGATTTCCAACTCCTGAATCACGCCCGGGAACTGCTGGAAGATATGGTCCGGGAGACCTGCATGGTCAATGGCTGGAAGACGCCCCGGATGTACTCAAAGATTGCGCGAAAGTCTTTCCTGAACCTGTCCAAGAGCAAAAAACGATCTGCCAAGGCCATTCGGAAGTGCATCAGGCAGCAGCTGCAGTTCATCCGCCGCGATATCGGATACATCGCGGACTTCGTCCGAAACAAAGATATCCGGTTTGACCAGGCGGTCTACGACCTGCTGAACACGCTCACCACGCTCTACGAGCAGCAACTGTACATGCATGAGCATCGGGTACACAGCGTGCCGGATCGAATCGTCAGCATCCGTCAGCCGTGGGTGCGGCCGATCGTCCGGGGCAAGGCACACGCCAACACGGAATTCGGCGCGAAGCTTCACATCAGCATGGTGGACGGTTATGCCCGGATTGAGCGGCTTTCCTTCGATGCTTTCAACGAAGCCACCGATTTCTTCCGGGCTGTGGAAGGCTACCGGGAACACTACGGATGCTACCCGGCGAGGGTGTTGGCAGACAAGATTTACCGCAACCGGGAAACCATCGCCTGGTGCAAGGAGCGTGGCATTCAGCTCACCGGACCTGTTCTGGGCCGTCCCCAAAAGAACCCGGAGGTGACGAAAACCGCCCGTCGGCAGGCGTATCAGGACATCTGTGACCGCAACATGATAGAAGGCGAATTCGGCACCGGTAAGCGCGCCTACGGACTGAATCGCATCATGGCTCATCTCCGGGAGACATCCTTCTGCGTGATCGGTGTCGCCCTCCTTTGCATGAATCTGACCAAGAGGCTCAGGTCTCTTTGTCTTGACCTTTTTGCCGGTTTGATGCAGATTCTCTGTTCTATTGACCGATTATCCGCTATTGCTTGATTTGGGGACGGTTGCGGAGCAAACTCTAAATAGGAACAGCGAAAAGGAGCGTGAACCGCCGTGTACAATCCCCAGCTTGAAACATTTCTGCGCGTCGCCGATGCGGGCAGCTTCAGCCATGCCGCCGAGGAAGCGTACATCACGCCGACTGCCGTCATCAAGCAGATCAACCTGCTGGAGGAATCGCTGGGCGTGAAGCTCTTTGACCGCACGCATCGCGGGCTTACGCTGACCAAAGCCGGACGCAGCCTGTATCAGGACGCAAAATACATCATTCAATACTGCCGGGATTCGGTGGCGCGCGCGAAAAACGCCATGCTGGAGGATACCAACGTCATCCGCGTCGGCTCGTCGCCCATGACCCCCGCGCAGATTCTCATGCAGCTCTGGTCGAAGGTGAACGAAACCTGCCCGGATATCAAATTCCAGATTGTCCCCTTCGAGAACACGCCGGAAAACGCCCGGGAGATTCTGGGCAATCTCGGCAAGCGCATCGACATCGTGGGCGGCATCTTTGATGAAACCATGCTGGCGCTGCGCAACTGCGCCGGGCTGGAGCTGGCGCGCGCGCCGTTCGGATGCGCGGTGTCCATTCATCATCGGCTGGCGAGCAGGGATAAACTGCAGCTTTCCGACCTCTACGGCGAAAACCTGATGCTGATGCACCGCGGCTGGAGCCACTATGTGGATCAGCTACGGGACGACCTGTGGCAGCATCACCCGCAGATTCACATAGTAGATTTTGATTTTTACAGCATGGACGTGTTCAACCGCTGCGAAAGCACCAACGACGTGCTGCTGGCCATTTCCGGCTGGGCGAGCGTACATCCTCTGCTGAAGGTCATCCCGGTGGAATGGGATTACAGCATTCCCTACGGCATCCTGCATTCGCCCGAGCCGTCGCCCATCGTCCAGCGATTTCTGGACGTGGCGAAGGTTGTCGGCAAAGAGCTGTACGGCTGATATAACCCAAAGGTATACACTCATGAACAAAGCGAGACTTCTCCTGAAGCCTCGCTTTTCTTATAATAAAGGCGAAACCAAAAGAAGGGGTGAAAGCATGAGACAAGCGGGAACATTCGGGCGGCTTTGCCGGGTACTGACGGCAATTTGTCTGCTGGCACTGGCAGCCGGAGCCGCTCATGCGGAAGGAGCGCAGACGGAAATGTTCGATCGAAATACGCCCATTCAGACGGTGATCGACGATCCCGCCTTCGGCGATTACGGGCGGCTGCTCTTTCCGGTGGACGCGGGCTATTTCAGCGGCGATACGCTGGGCAATCTGCGCCTGACGTGGTACAGCCACATTGATCCGGACAAAACCGTGGAGATCGTGAACACCCTGCGCAATCGCGCCCTGAACGGCGAAACCGTTTTTTACGATATTTATACCGAGGCGGAGAAGGCCGCCGACCCCGACAAGCGCGACACGGGCCTGTTCTTCTTCAAGGGTACGCCCGGCGCGAAATTCGCCGTATGCAATGCGGGCGGCGGATTCGCCTATGTAGGCGCGATGCACGACAGTTTCCCGCACGCATTGGAGCTTTCGAAGAAGGGCTATAACGCCTTCGCGCTGATTTACCGCCCCGGCGCGCAGACGGCGTGCGAGGATCTGGCGCGGGCGATCCGCTTCATCTTTGAAAACGCTGAAATGCTGGAAGTGGATACCAGCAATTATTCCCTCTGGGGCGGTTCGGCAGGCGGACGCATGGCAGCGTGGGTCGGCTCCTACGGCACGGCGGCGTTTGGCGAAACCGATCTACCGCGGCCTGCCGCCGTCATCCTGCAATACACCGGCCACAGCGAATACAGCGAGCTTGACCCGCCCACCTTTGCCTGCGTGGGCGACAGCGACGGCATTGCCAGCTGGCGGCTGATGCAGCGGCGGCTGGAGCTGCTCAGCAAATTGGGCACGCCCACGGAGTTTCACGTCTATCCGGGACTGGGGCATGGCTTTGGACTGGGCACCGGCACAGTGGCGGAGGGCTGGCTGAACGACGCGGCGGCCTTCTGGGAAAAACAGATGAAGTGAGGAGAAAAGCATGAAGAAGAAAACGAAGATTCTGCTGATCGTACTGGCGATTATTCTGGTGCTCGCGGCAGCGGCTGCGGTGATCGTTCTGCGCATGAACCGCGGCTCCCGCACGCCCATCGACAATAATCCGGAGCCCGCCGTGAGCGGAAACAGCAATGTGCTGGTTGCGTATTTCTCGTGGTCGGGTCATGGCCGGCAGATGGCAAACTGGGTGGCGGAGGAAACCGGCGGCGAGCTGTTCCGTATCGTGCCCGAGGTGCCCTATGGCGATGATTTTGACACGGTGGCAAATCGCGCGCAGACGGAATTGAACGACAGCACCCGCCCGGCGCTTTCGGCGCATATCGATCCGGAAATCATGGCGAAATACGATACCGTCTATCTGGGCTTTCCGATTTGGTGGTACGATCTGCCCACGCCGTTATGGTCGTTCCTGGAGGAATATGATCTGTCCGGCAAGACGATCATTCCGTTCTTCTCCCATGCGGGCAGTTCGAACGGCGCGAACAGCTTAAATCGCCTGACCTCGCTGGCGACGGGCGCGACGGTACTGACCGACGACGCGCTTTCGATCAATGGTGATCGCGTAAACGATTCTGAAACACAAGTAAAATCGTGGGCGGTTTCAGTCGTACATAAATAAAGAAAGGAAGCATGGACGATGAACAACTTTATCTTCGAGAACAAAACCAAGGTGTATTTCGGCAAGGGCGGCGTGAAGGAGTATCTGGGCTGCCTGCTGAAGCAGTATGGCCCAACGGTGATGCTGGCTTATGGCGGCGGCTCCATCAAGAAAAACGGTGTGTACGACGAAGTGACGGGTATTCTGAATGCGCAGGGCAAGAAGGTGGTCGAGTTCTCCGGCATCATGCCCAATCCCACCTATAAAAAGGCGCAGGAGGGCGCAAAGCTGGCGCGGGAGAATCACGTCGATCTGATTCTCGCCGTGGGCGGCGGTTCGGTGTCCGATTGCTGCAAGATCGTCTCCGCGCAGGCCAAGCTGGACGAGGACATCTGGGACATGGAAATGGTTAAGCACACCTTCCCCAGCCAGTTCATTCCGTTGGGCACGATCGTGACGGTGTTCGGAACTGGCTCCGAGATGAACGCAGGTGCGGTGATTACGCATGAGGAAAAGAAGCTCAAGTCCGGCATCTTTGGTGCGCAGGCGGATTTCGCTTTCCTTGATCCGGCGTATACGCTGTCCGTGCCCTTCGGTCAGGTGATCTCCGGCGCGTTCGACACGCTGAGCCACGCGATGGAAACCTATTTCGGCAAGCCGGACGAAAACAACCTGTCGGATGACTTGGGCGAAGCCGTGATGCGCAGCGTCATCCGCAACATCCGCGTGCTGATGCAGGATCACGACAATTATGAAGCCCGCAGCGAGCTGGCGTGGGCCTCGGCAATGGCGGAAAACGGCGTGCTGAAAATCGGCAAGGTCACGGATTTTCAGGCGCACCAGATCGAGCATCAGCTGGGCGCGTACACGGGCTGCAACCACGGCAAGGGGCTGGCGGTGATTCATCCTGTGCTGTACCGGCACATCTGCGCCGCAAATCCGGCACGTTTTGCCCGCTTTGCCGAAAATGTTTGGGGCATTCAGGACAGCGGCACGGATTCCCTGCGCACGGTGCGGCTGGTGAAGGCGGGCATCGAAGCGCTGGCGGCGTTCATCAAAGAGATCGGTCTGCCGACCACCTTTGCTGAGCTGGGTATCCCCGAGGATACCGACCTGCGCGCGGTGGCGGATTCCACGAACATCACTGCGGGCTGCTGCAAAAAGCTGACCCATGATGAAATCTATGAGATTCTGCTGGAGTGCAGATAAGGAGGAACACCCATGAAAGCGCTGCTGATCAACGGAAGTCCCCGGCTCCATGGCTGCACCTACACCGCTCTGACGGAGCTGAAGCGCACGCTGGAAGCCGAGGGGATCGAGGTCGAGCTGATTCACGTCGGCAACAAGGATATTCGCGGCTGCATCGCCTGCCGCAAGTGCCACGAAACGGGCAAATGTGTCTTTGATGATATTGTGAACGAAGTTGCGCCCGAACTGGCCGCGGCAGATGCATTCGTCATCGGCGCGCCGGTGTACTTTTCCTCCCCGGCGGGCGGCGCTATCTCCTTCATGGACAGGCTGTTTTTCAGTACGCTGGGCGTGGACAAAACCATGAAGGTGGGCGCGGCGGTGGTCACCTGCCGCAGGGGCGGCAATACCGCGTCCTTCGATGTGCTGAACAAATATTTCACCATGACCGGTATGCCGGTCGCCAGCAGCCAGTACTGGAACATGGTCTACGGCGGCTCGGCGGAGGAAGTGCAGAAGGATGCGGAGGGCCTGCAGACCATGCGCACGCTGGGCAGAAACATGGCGTTTATGATGAAGAGTTTCCAGCTGGGCAAGGCGCAGTTTGGCCTGCCCCAGAAGGAAACACCGATTTTTACGAGCTTTCATCGATAATTTGAAGGAGGAATTTTTATGAAGAAGCAGACGGCAGGCAGAACCAATCTGGGCGATTTCGCCCCCAAATTTGCGGCGCTGAACGACGACGTGCTCTTCGGCGAGGTCTGGAGCCGTGAGGACAGGCTGTCCGCCCGCGACCGCTCGCTGGTCACCGTGACCGCGCTTATGGCGCAGGGGCTGACGGACATTTCCTTCCGCCACCATCTGGAAATGGCGAAGGCCAACGGCATCACCCGCAGCGAAATCGCCGAGATTCTGACCCACGCGGCGTTCTATGCGGGCTGGCCCAAGGCGTGGGCGGCGTTCCGGCTGGCCAAGGAGGTCTGGACGGAGACGGACGCGGATTCGGCGAGGCAGGCGCACCAGAACGCCATGGTCTTTCCCATCGGCGCGCCCAACGACGGCTTCAGCCAGTATTTCATCGGAAAAAGCTACCTCGCGCCGGTTTCCACGGAGCAGGTTAAGGTGTTCAACGTGACCTTCGAGCCGGGCTGCCGCAACAACTGGCACATTCATCACGCGAAAAATGGCGGCGGACAGATACTGATCTGCGTGGCGGGCCGCGGCTATTATCAGGAGTGGGGGAAGGCGGCGCAGGAACTGCACCCCGGCGATGTGGTGAATATCGCGCCCGGCGTAAAGCACTGGCACGGCGCAGCGCCCGACAGCTGGTTCTCGCACCTGGCCGTCGAGGTGCCCGGCGAGGAGACGTATACCGAGTGGTGCGAATCGGTCGGCGGCGAAGACTACGCCAAACTGAAGTAATCGGGAGGGAAACGCATGAGCAAGAAGGTACTGATCCTGTCCGGCAGCCCGCGCAAGGGCGGAAATTCCGATTTGCTGTGCGGCGAGTTCGCCCGCGGCGCGCAGGAAAACGGCAATGAGGTCGAGATCATCCGTGTGGCGGCGAAGAAGATCGCGCCCTGCTCCGGCTGTTACTATTGCCGCGCGCACAACGGCGAATGTGCCCACAAGGACGATATGGCCGAGGTGCTGCAAAAGATGATCGACGCGGACGTGATCGTCATGGCCAGCCCAGTTTATTTCTATTCCATCGATGCGCAGCTCAAGGCCGTCATCGACCGCACGGTGGCGCGCTGGCTGGAAGTCAAGAATAAGGATTTCTATTACATCGTCACCATGGCGGACGAGGACGTTTCCTCTGCCGACACGACGCTCGCCTGCCTGCGCGGCTATGCTGCCTGTGTGCGCGGCGCGCAGGAAAAGGGCGTGATCATCGGCAGCGGCGTATACGAGCCGGGTAAGGTGAAAGACAAGCCCGCCATGCAGCAGGCGTATCAGATGGGCAAAAACGTATAAGGGAGAGCATATCATGAGCATTCTGTTTATCAATGGCAGCCCTAATCACCACGGCAATACCGCTTCTCTGGCGGCGGCGCTTCTTAAGGGCAAGGAATATGAAACCCTGAACCTGACCGACTACACCATCGGCGCTTACGGTCAGCAGCTTCCCGGCGACGGACTGGACGCGGTCGTCGCCGCCATGGAAAAAGCGAATACGATTGTGATTGGTTCGCCGCTGTACTGGCACAATATCTGCGGCAGCGTCCGTAATGTACTGGATCGCTTCTACGGCCGCGTGCAGAACGGCGGGCTGTCCGGACGAAGGCTGTATTTCGTGTTTCAGGGTGCTGCGCCGGAAAAGTGGATGCTGGAGGCGGGCGAATACACCATGAAGCGCTTCGCCGCGCTGTACGGCATGAGCTATGAGGGCATGGCGACCGACAAGGCAGAAGCCGAAAGGCTGAACAAGACGCTCTAAGGAGGCATCAATATGGAATATGTAACCCTGAATAGCGGTGTAAAAATGCCCATAGCGGGCATTGGAACCTTTCTGCTGACCCCGGACGAGGCGGAGACTTCCGTCCTTTCCGCGTTGCAAAATGGCTATCGCCTGATTGACACGGCGAACGCCTATGTCAATGAAAAGGCCGTGGGCCGCGTGATGAAGAAATCCGGTCTGCCCCGCGAGGAAATCTTCCTCGAAACCAAGCTGTGGCCCGCGTTTTATGAACAACCGGACGCGGTGGAAAAGACGCTGGCGCGTCTCGATACCGACTATATCGACCTTCTGCTTATTCATCAGCCCGCAGGCAATTATCTGGCGGGCTACCGCCTGATGGAACAGGCTTACGAGGCGGGCAAGGTGCGCGCCATCGGCCTTTCTAATTTTAACGTGGATCAGATTGAGGAGATCATGAGCGTCTGCAAGGTGCGCCCCACTGTATTGCAGACCGAGTTGCATCCCTACAATCAGGAGCCGAAGCTGAAGAAGCTGCTGAAAGAAAACGGCATCGTGCCGCAGGCATGGTATCCGCTGGGTCATGGAGACAAGGCGCTGCTGAATGAGCCGTTGTTTGCCGAGCTGGGTGAAAAGTACGGCAAGTCCACCGCGCAGATCATCCTGCGCTGGCACATGCAGGACGGCAACATCGTTATTCCCGGCTCGAAGAATCCCGATCACATCAAGGCGAACTTCGACCTGTTTGATTTTGCCCTGACGGGCGATGAAATGGCGCACATCGCGGCGCTCAATCAGGACAAGCGCTATTACACCAGCACGCCGGAGCTGCTGGCAAAATACGCTCAGATGGTGCCGCCGGTAGACGAGCAGAAATAAGACGGCGCTTCCGTCCCGCAAAATCAGAAGAAAGGATGATTCATGATGAAAAAGACGCTTGCGATTTGTCTTGGTCTCGCGCTCATTCTGACTCTTTGCGGGACGTTTGCAGGCGCGCTTGCCAGCGAGGTGGAGAACGGTATCGACGCGATTGAGGATGCAATGATGAAAGGCAATACGAATACTTCCAGTTTCTTCGATGGAATGGACGACCTGCGCGAAGGTACTTCTGCCGATACCGTTCCTACCCCGGATGATTTCCCGGAGGAATACAATTACGGCTCGGGCAGGATTCAGGACTATTCCCGCGGCAATATGCTGCGGCGGCTGCCTGAGCCCGAGGGCAACGCCACTGTGCTGAATACAGCTGCCGATCCTGAACACATTCAGGCACTGTTTCTGTGGGAGGAGGACAACGTTCCCACCAAGACTCGCTTTACCGAGAACATGACCGGCTATTTCGATTCTTGGGATTTCCGGCCATACGTCACGGCGATTCCTGTGCGCACGGGCGTTCAGCCCAAGGGCGCGGTGGTACTGATGGCGGGCGGCGCGTATCAGTTCCGCGGCAACTATACGGATTCCCTGCCCACGGCGGCGGCACTGCGCGAGCTGGGCTTTCAGACATTCATCGTAGAGGCTCTCTGAATCCTTCGCCACATTCACTGAAAATATCGCTGTTGGCGAATACTGCCAGCGGTATTCAAAAAGGCGGTCCCCGTTTTCCTACACGGTCATGGCGCAAACATACAGATCAGGTTCAAACAGATACCGGTCGTGTACCGCCCGATTGGCGCGAAGATGGGCTTCCTCTGCCGCCCGGTCGGCAATGGGCGTATCGGCCGGGAAGACAGTTTCCTCCGCCCTTCCCAACCCACAGTTCATCATCATGGTCATTATCAGAAGCAACAGCGCAGCCAGACAGCGTTTCATTTTCGCTTTTCCCCATTGTTTTGATCGTCCGATGTGTCCGTTTCCATTCTCCTAATCAACAGAAAAAATGGAAAATTTCTTCCCGGCGCCCAGGATTCTTTTGCGGCCTGTATTGCCAGCGTCCCCCAAAAATGCTACACTGTGCCATAGAAATCCATCTTTCTGCAGGAGTTTTTTTCAGTATGAACGAATCCACGGCAAAGCAGGTCGTTTCTCTGTTTACGGCTGAAACCGTTGCGGAGATTCAAATCAAAAACACCAGTCGGGAGGGCGGCGATTTCCGGGAGGCAATCTTCGCACGGCTGGCTTCCGAAAAAAAGCTGGTCGTCAAGCTGGCCGAAAACGCCTTTACCGACCCCGAGCATATCGCCATGTGGCGGCGCTGCGCCAGCGAATACCGCAGACTGGGCTTTTATTGCCCGCAAATTTTTTCGTCGCTTTGCGGCGATTTTCCCGCGGTTCTTTATAAAGGGCACCGCTGCTTTGCCTATGCGGAGGAATTTTCACCCTATCTTTCCGCCGACCGCTGCCCCAACGCGAAGCCCTTTCGGGACGAGCTGTACCGTATGACGGCCAAAGTGGCCGCATGCCGCTTTCAGTATACGAACCTGCCCTCCGCCTACTGCCTGTTCGACACCTTCGGCGGCGACGAAATGGACGAAGTGACCGAAAACGCGCTGGAATTTCAGCGCTACAGCCGAACGCTGCCGGAACGGTTTGCGGCGCAGACCGGCAGGATGTTCGCCCGCTGGGAAGAACATCGTGCCGCGCTGGAAAAGTGCTACGCCGGGCTGCCAACGTCCGTCTTTCAGGCAGACCTGAACGATACCAACGTTTTGCTGGACGATCTGGGCAACTTCGCAGGCATTTATGATTTCAATCTGGCCGGAAAGGACGTATTCCTGAATTATCTGTTCCGGGAAATTTATGAAGGCTCCCTGGACGAAGAACGAAACGCCATTCTGTCCGCGCTGAAGGTAGCCGCGGGCGTGTATGCCTTCTCCGAAGCGGAAAAGGAAGCCGCGCTGCCCCTTTATCGCTGCCTGAAGCCTCTCTGGTACACGCGGGTAGAGGCGCTGAAGGACGCGGGCAGCGACGAAGCCGCCATTCAGCGCTGTCTGGATGAGATGGAGCAGGCCCAGACCCGGAGCATCGACTTCCGCAGCGTCATGGAATCCTGACAGCTTCGGCAGGACTGTTTTTCTCCCGCGGTAAAGGCTCTGTCATTCTTTTTCGCCCCTTCCAAAGAAAGGATTTTGGCAATGACGAATGCTTCCAACGATCTGAAAGAATTTCTGCGTCAGGCGGCCCATGTAACCCCCTCGCCCCGGCAGCTGCAATGGTACGAGCGGGAGTTTTACGCCTTCGTCCACTTTTCGCCCAACACCTATACCGGGCTGGAATGGGGACGGGGCGACGAGGACGAGCGCATATTCAACCCCACGGAGCTGGACTGCGACCAATGGGTGGAGGCCGTCAAGTCCGCCGGGATGAAGGGGCTGATTTTGACCGCCAAGCATCACGACGGCTTCTGCCTGTGGCCCAGCCGGTACACGGAGCATTCCGTCAAAAACTGCCCCGTCAAGGTGGATGTGGTTCGGGAAGCCGCCGAGGCCTGCCGCCGGGGCGGTATCGCGTTCGGATTTTATCTGTCCCCATGGGATCGGAACTCCGCGCTGTACGGCACGGCGGCTTACAACGAATATTACCAGAACCAGCTGACCGAGCTTCTGACCGAATACGGCGATATTTTCTGCGTCTGGCTGGATGGCGCGTGCGGTGAAGGCCCCAACGGCCGCAAGCAGGTGTATGACTTCCCCGGCATTATTCGTCTGGTGCGGAAATATCAGCCTAACGCCGTCATTTTTCAGGACGGCGGGCCGGACGTTCGTTGGATCGGCAACGAGTCCGGCAGGGCCCGGCGGAGCGAATGGGCCGTGGTGCCTCACGAGCTGTGCAAGCTGTCCCCGCAGACCCAGACCGGGCCGGGGCCGTGGTATGTGCCCGGGGCAGATCAGCTGGACTACGTTTATAACACGCAGGAAAATCTGGGCGTCGCGGAGCAGATCGCCCGCTCTGCCGGGCTGAACTTCTGCGGCGCGGAGGTGGATATGTCCATCCGCCCCGGCTGGTTCTATCACCCGGAGGAAGCGCCCCATTCCGTGAAGCGGCTGATGCAGGCGTATCTGAACTCCGTGGGTCACAACGCCTGTCTGAATCTGAACATCCCGCCCATGCCGAACGGAAAATTCGACGACCGGGACGTGCAGCGGCTGCGGGAACTGGGCAGTGCGCTGAAAGCCGCCTTCGGACGGGAGCTGGCAAAGGGACGGCCCCTGCGGCGCACCGACCGTCCTACCGGGGATCAGTGTGAATTTCTGCTGGAACTGGACAGAGCGGAGGACGTGCGCTATATCGAGCTGCGGGAGCCCATCGAAAAAGGCCAGCGTATTTCGGAATATTTCATTGAATGGCGGGATGAAAACGGCCAATGGAGCGGCCCCTTCGGCACGATCGAAGGGACGACGGTGGGGCATCGTCAAATTCACGACCGAAGCGCCGCCCCCATCCGCACGGATGCGCTTCGCGTGCTGGTCACCTCCGCCCGGGACCGGGTGGACGATTTGACAGTCAGGCTGTATTGACCGGCTTTTTTCCGCCGTTCTTCTGTCTTTGGCCGTTTTCGTCATTCCTGTGAAAAAAACACATGCAGGGAATGAAAGGGTTCGTTCGTTTGTTTTGTGGATTCCCATTGCCCTCTGCGGCAGGAAAGGAGACGCGAAACCCCTATGTTTCAACGTTCTCATCAAAAACGATGGTTGGCGGCTCTGACCGCTTTGCTTCTTTTGGCCGGTCTGGCCGCGCCGGTGCTGGCCGACAGCGCCGAGATTCCCTCCGCCGGTCAGACCATTGACCCACAGGTGCGGGTGCTGCTTCGGCGGCTGCAGATCACTGATCGAATCGACGTAAGCCTGTCCAGCGCCTACGGTCTTTGCACGGAGCAGGGCACGGAGCTTTATCTGCCCGGCGGCAGTCAGATTTCCTTTCAATTAAAAGAAGGCAGCATTTTTGTTTACTGCGGTGCGCTGACCCTGAACGGCGGCGCTGACCTGACCCTGACCCGATACGCCGACCCGGGCGCCACCGAGATCGGCTTCCGCCGGGTAAATTATCCGGCTCTGTATCAGGGCGATCTGCGGCTGAAAATTTCGGAGGGCGCGCTTCTGCCCATTCTGACCCTGCACGTGGAGGATTACCTGCTGGGGGTCGTCCCCTATGAAATGAGCAACTCGTTCCCCTTGGAGGCGCTGAAGGCCCAGACCGTGGCCGCCCGCACCTACGTCCTGCGCAAGCGCAGCCCGGACGCGGACTACGACGTGGTGGACACCACCAACGATCAGGTCTTCCGGGGGTATATCTCCGGCTACGGCAACGCGGAAAAAGCCGTGGAGGAGACCTACGGCGTGTGCGGCTTTTACAAAGGCAAGCTGGCCCAGTGCTACTACGCCGCCTCCAACGGCGGCCAGACGGAGCTGGTGGAAAGCGTCTGGCCGGGCGGCGGTGATTACGGCTACTATGCCGTTGCGGACGACCCCTACGACGTGGAAAACCCGTACAGCGTGGTCAAAAGCGTGACCCTCCAAAAAAGCTACACCAACGAGGAACACGACATCGCTCCCTACGGTCTGCGCAACCTGCTGGCCACCGTTCTCCGGGACGAGCTGACCGCGCTGGGCTTTGATCCCGCGCCCGCCAGCATCCGGGTGAATACCGTCAGCGACGCGCGTCTGTCCGGCGAAGGCAAGCGCATGGACACCCTGTACCTGACGGTGCAGATCAGCGGACGCACCCGGCAGGACGCGGCCGTCCCGGCGGTCGATTCCGATCAGGAGGAAGTCAGTCTGGTGCTGGACGGCAGCGCCGAAACCGCTGCGCCTACGCCGGGTTCTTCCCCTTCTCCCGAGGTTTCCGCCGTACCCTCGGCCACACCTTCGGCCACTCCCGCGCCGGTATACGGCCCCTTCACGGCCATCGAACAGCCCTTCCAGCTGGAGATCGCCATTTTTCCCACGGCGGAAAAGCTGCTGGCCATGAGCATTTCCAGCAACTATGAAAACGAACTGTGGACGCTGGTGGAAACCGATACCACCTACCGGCTGGAAGCCCGGCGCTTCGGCCACGGCGTGGGCATGAGCCAGCGCGGCGCGGAATGGATGGCGGGGCGCTATCAGAAAACCTATCAGGAAATTCTCGCTTTCTACTATCCGGGCATGTCCCTGATGCGCTACGACTTTGCCGAATCAGCTCTGCCCGCCGCCCCGGAAGCGCTGGCAGCTACGCCCGGCCCCGCGCCTACGCCCACGCCCCGGCCCACCCTGATGCCGGTGAGCGAACAGCCCACCGACGGCCAGTGGATCGCGCTGGTAACGGGCATCGACGACGACAGCTCCCTGAACCTGCGTTCCCTGCCCGATCTGAGCGGCGATATCGTCATGCGGCTTTACAAAAATCAGCGGCTGCTGGTGCTGGAACGCTGCGAGGAAGAAGGCTGGGTCAAAGTGCGCACCGACGCTGCCGAGGGCTACGTCATGGAAAGCTACCTGACGGCGGAATAACAGAGGCGTTCCTTCTATTCAACGATCCCTGCTGCCAAAGGGCGCGGTTTCCTTCGGCGGCAGGGATAGCTTTTTTCGTGTTTTTGTCGTATACTGTCGAAGGACCCCTTGCATTTCAGCCATGGCTGACGATGCCGAAAGGAGGCGACCCGCATGAATCCCTCTCCCCGTCCGGGCGTTCAGCCGCCCGAGTCCGCCTATGGCGGCCCCTACGGCTGCCCGGAGCCGACTCCCCCGCCCCATCGGAGGCGCAGCCGCTGCCCCGGCCGTTTTCGCCGCTTTGTGCGCGGCTATCTGATGCTGGTGGGCGCGCTGACCACGCTGTACGTGCTGGTGCAGCTGCTGGTGCGGCTCTTTATTGAAATAGGCAAATGGATGCCCCCTGCCTGAGAAAGGTGGAACCCATGAAAAAATTCATTCGAAAGCTGTTTACCGTCATTTTGCTGGCGGCGCTGGTCTTTACGGGCATTCGCTTCGGGCCTGCGCTCTACGCCCGAATTTTCGGCGGCGGCAACGTCCAGTGGATCAGCGAACGCTTCAGCGAGACCCTGAAGGAAAAGAATCACCTGGTGGTTTATGAGGTAGAGACTACCGGGCAGGAGACCGTGACGCAGGATGCGTGGCTTTTCGGCACGGTGCAGAAAGTGGTCGTGCCTTACACCTTCCAGATGAGCTACACCGTGGACTTGAGCCGCGCCGCCGTCTCCGCCGAGGGCACGGAGGTGCAGGTACGCGTTCCTGCGCCGGTTCCTGGCTACCAGAAGCTGACCGTCCACGAGGACGAAGTGCAGAAGGTCGACTGGCTCTATCCCCTGACCCCCGAGCGGTACACAGAGATCAAGCAGACCATCGAAGACAAGCTGTTTGAGGAAGCGAAGTCCAACCCGGAATACGCCCAAAACGCCTGGAACGTCACCGTCCGCGATCTGGAAAACCTGTTTCAGGCCGTGGTGGAAAGCGCCGGAGCCGGTTCCCACTGCACCGTTTCCGTCCTGTTGGACGAAACACTGTAAGGAAAACGGCCGAGGCTTTGACTCCTGCGCTCCCACAATGGTTCTACCCCTGCCCCCTCCTTGGCCGCACAAAAGTGCGGCCAATTTAAGTTGTCAAATGGACTTTCTTAATGACTGCCCTCTGCGCCGCTTTCCTCCGACTGGCCTATCGTGAACTGCGGTCGGTATTTTTCGCGTGCAGCCCCTGTTGGGCGGTATGTTTTCCATTCTGTCGCAAATAGTACCGAACGTTTTTGAAAAAACGAATTGGCCGCGCAATGCACGGCCAAAAAGAGTCAGGGCCGCAGCCCTTTATTTTTCAAATTCGCTGCCGTGGGCCCGAAAAAAGTCGTAGTACGCGCGCACGGCGGGCAATTCCGTCCAGCGGCGGACGGTCATGGGGTCTGCGTCCAGATCGTAAATTTTCGCACCGCGCATGGCCAGCAGGAAAGGCGAATGGGTCGCGATCACAAACTGGCAGTGGAAGAAGCGGGCCGAGTCTTCGATAAACTGGCTCAATTCCTGCTGTTTGGCGGGCGAAAGGCTGTTTTCCGGCTCATCCAGCAGGTACAGGCCGTTTTCTTCAATGCGCTGGGTGAAATACAGAAAGGCGCTTTCGCCGTTGGAATGCTCCGGCAGATTGTCCATCAGCCGCTTGCGCACGTACCGGGACTGGGTGTTGCTGCGGGACAGGTTCACCGTTTTCAGCCGGTCGTAGTCCTCCATGGTGCGGAAGTGAAAATCGGAATATTTCGCGTCCAGATATTCCTGAAACAGCTCCTCCCGCTTTTCGTCCACGCCCGCGTTGGCCGCCCGCAGGTTCAGCATGAAGTCGAACACATCGTCGCTGGTGATGACCCGGCTTCTTTTCGGAATTTCGGTTCGAATCTCCGGCACGCACAGGGCCGTATAATCCTCAAAAAAAATGGAGCGGTTGTACCGACTGTCCCGGCGCAGCTTGAGCGTCTCCGCCATCACATTCAGGGCGGTAGTCTTGCCGGAGCCATTGCCGCCGTAGAGCACCGTCACCGGCTCCAGGTCCAGCTCCCGCACGCCCCGGGCGGACAGAACCTTGAAGGGATAAAAGCTGTCGTAGCACTTCCGCTTGATCGTAAGCAGAAAGTCAAATTCCTCTCCGTCGTCCGGGAAGGTGAAGCGGGACAGATACAGCATGAAAAGACCTCGCTTTGCGGTCAAACGTTTGGTTCAGTATAGCAAAATTTCCGCTGAAAATCCACCCTGCGCCTTTCCTTCATTGCCGGAAAAGCGCGTTTATGCTAAGATAAAGGCGCATGATATATGTTGGAGGAACGGCCATGAAGGACAATGCAGAAATTCTGAAGCTCCGGGTGCTGCTGTGCTTTTGGAAGCTCAGCCCGGCGGATCGCAGCGTGACGGGGATCGCCCGAACCCTCGGCAAGGAAAAATATGCTGTCAGCCGGGCCGTTTCTTCGCTGGAAAAGGACGGGCTCGTTCAGCGGGAAAACGCCCGCAGTCCGCAGCTGACCGAAGCGGGCCGTCAGGCGGCCAGTCGCTATTCCGAGCGGTTCGAGACCGCGCTGAACCATCTTTTGTACGAAGGCGTCGATCTGGAAAGTGCCAAGCAGGACGCGTTCGTCTGGACGCTCTATTGCACCGACAGCACCATGGAAACGGTACGGGCGACCGAGGAACGCTACCGGGTGAAATACGAGCTTCGCGGGCAGAAGCAGTTCAGCGGCGCGGCGCTGTGCAAAAAACTGAAGGACGGCTGCTATTCGCTGCCGTTCCTGATCTTCCGCGAGCACATCAAGGACGGCAGCAACCTTTCCATGGCGAACGAGGGTTTTGAGCACCCCTGCAGCCTGTATGTGAAGGACGGTAGCTGTACAAAAACAATCTGGAATCCTACGTCAAAGGGCAGGGCATGACGACGAAGACCAAGGCGAAAATCCTGCTGACCGTCACGATGCTGATGGCGTTCGGCTTCGGGATGATGCTGCGCAAAGCCCTGTACGTTCCCTGCGGCGTTCTAGCCTGTGTGTGGGCGGCCCATCTGGTGTATTTCCTTTTCGGCGTTAAAACGATCGAGACAAAAAAGAGCGAGACGCCGAGCGCCTCCTGAAAACGAAAGCCATTGCCAAAACGGACGCTGGACCCTATCGGGCAGCGTCCGTTTCTTTGATTTTTCTTTGTCAGAATAAATCGAGCATATTATCCAGATAGATTTCCTCCCGGACGCGCAGCTGATACTCCGGCTTCGTCAGATAGTACAGCAGAAATTCCAAGATCAGCGCGCTGCCAAGACTGCGGCCCTCGATCTTGAAATGGGAAAAGCCCATGGGCAGATAGACATTTGAAATGTCGCCGACGCCGATAAAGCCCGGATTGGTCATCGCCTTGGAAAAGCGATACCCGCCCTCCGCGTCCGGGGCGGCACAGCGATGCTCCGGCCCGTCCTCTCCCAGACTTTTCCGGCTGACGGTCTCGTAGCACGCCTTTCTGTCCTTGCAGCCGAACCAGCAGCATTCGTTGCACAGAAATTCCACCTTGTCTTTCAAGGGCGCGGGAAGCGCTTCCAGACGGTCAAACGCCCTGTTCAGCCGAAAATCCGACACCACATAGCGAAATTCCTCCCGTTCCAGCTCCTGCCGCAGCTGCTGAAACTCCGTCAGCACCTTTGTGGTGGAGGAGACGAAATACAGCCCCGGATAGCGTTTTTCCAGATAGTGCAGCAGCAAGTCCGAATGAACGATCACGCCGTTGGCCGGGCCGCCCGCCTCCGCAAACAGTCTGCACAGCTCGTTGCACTTTCGGTCGGAAAGATGCTCCTCCCGCAAAAGAGAATTGCTGAAGGTCAGCCGGGCGGAAACGCCGTACTCCCGCGTTAGTCGCAGCACGTCCCGAGGGGCGCAGTCCCCGTAGCCGACCCGTCCGCCGCCCCACAGGCAATCCCCCGGCGCGCCGTAAATGGAGCCGATCTCGCACCAATCGTAAAAATATTCCCGGTGCTGCCGGAACAGCGGCAGAAACACGCGGTACAGCTCATAAAACTCAAACAGTCCCGGAAGGTGATAAAAGGCGGTCTTCCCTGCTTGTTCCATCGCTGACTTTCCCGCCCTTCCGTTTGATCTTCAAAAGACATTATAGCACACCCATGCTTCGGCGGAAAGCTGCCCCTCAAAGCCTTGACAGTTTCCCAACGCCGATGCTATCCTTGAGCCACAAATAACGAAAAAACATTGTGCGAAAGGAGCGCTCTCCCCATGAAAAAAGCCGTAAAAAGCCCGTTTCTCCGTCTGTCCTTATTAGTCCTGCTGATTGGTCTGTTCCTGACCGCGGGGAACGGGCTTGCGGAAGGGATTGCGTCATCCAGCCCCTACGCCGCCTTTCTTTCCGACGCGGACGTGCTGATCGACGTTCCCGCGCTGCGGCAGTACGGCGACTACACCTGCGGCGCGACCTGCGTACAGATGCTGATGAACTGGCTCTATCCCTACGAGGCCGACTTGAACCTGACGGCCTACGAAGAATTGCTGGGCACCACGCCCGAAAACGGTACGTCGCCGGACGCGATCCTGCGTTACTTCGAAGAAAGCGGCGTGGAATTTGCGGCTCTGCATTCCCTGACGCTGGACGACCTGCGGCAAAAACTGGACGCGGGTCATCCCGTTCTGCTGCCGCTGCAGGCATGGTCCTCCGCCGAGGACGGCAGCTACCAGCTCGACGACCCTTCCGATTCGGAAACCTATCTGGCCGAAGGCCACTGGGTCATCTGCGTCGGCTACGGCCAGCGCGGCGAACAGGCGTATTTTCTCTTCAACGACCCGGCCTGCGTCGGTCACGACCTGATCGACGCAGACGAATTTGACCGGCGATGGATCGACAGAGACGGGGCCGGTACGGTCTACGACCACTTTGGCATTGAGATTCTTCAAAGCACAGATTACGACCCCAACGGACTGTTTTATATGGAGTGAAAAGTCTTGGTCAACCCCAATATCTGACCATAAGGAAAGGGTATTGGACGTTTCAAAAATGACTGCTATCATAGTTTTAATCCGTGAAAAAGACTTCACGGAACGTTTTCGTTGAAAGGAGCAATGGGAATATGAGTAAAACGCTGATCGCCTATTTTTCCGCAAGCGGCGAAACGGCCCGTCTGGCCAAAACGCTGGCAGGCGTGACGGGCGGCGATCTGTTTGAGATCAAACCTCAGACGGCCTACACTGCCGCCGACCTGAACTGGAACGCTTCTTCCAGCCGCAGTACCCTCGAAATGAAGGACGATAAGAGCCGCCCGGCCATGGCGTCCTCGGCGGACGTGGCGCAGTACGACGTTGTATTCGTCGGCTTCCCCATCTGGTGGTATCAGGCTCCGCGCATCATCGAGACCTTTTTGGAAAGCTGCGACTTTTCCGGCAAAACCATCGTGCCCTTTGCCACCTCCGGCGGCAGCGGCATGGGCAAAACGGAAAGCATCCTAAAAGCCTGCTGCGCCCCGACCGCGAAATGGTTCTCCGGCGAGCGACTCAGCAGCCGGGAAAGCACCGCGTCCGTCCGGAAATGGGTGGACAGTCTGGGGCTATGAAAGGAGAATGACCATGGAATATACGAAACTGGGGAAAACGGACGTTGAAGTTTCCAAGCTCTGCGTAGGCTGCATGAGCTTCGGCAAGGCGGGAACCATGCACGACTGGACGCTGGACGAAAGCGCCACCGAAGCCGTCGTCCGCCACGCCCTTGAACTGGGCATCAATTTCTTCGACACGGCCAACGGCTATTCTGCGGGCACCAGCGAAGAATATCTGGGAAAAGCGCTGAAAAAGAACGTTTCCCGCGACAAGGTAGTCATCGCGTCGAAGGTGTATTTCAATCCGGGCAGGCTGTCCCGCGAGGCCATTCACCGGGAGATCGACGGCAGTCTAAAGCGGCTGGACACGGATCATCTCGACCTCTATATCATCCACCGTTATGACTACGAAACGCCCATTGAGGAAACCATGGAGACGCTGAACGATCTGGTGAAAGCGGGCAAGGTGCGGGCGCTGGGCGCGTCCGCCATGTACGGCTACCAGTTTTACAATATGCAGCTTTGCGCCCGCGACCACGGTTGGGCGCGGTTCGAAGCCATGGAGAACCACTACAACCTGCTTTACCGGGAGGACGAGCGGGAGCTGATCCCCATCTGCCGGCAGATGGGCGTGAGCCTGATGCCCTACAGTCCGCTGGCGGCGGGCCACCTGACCCGGCCCACGTGGAACGCGGACACGCTGCGCAGCCAGACCGACCGCGTCGCCATGGGCAAGTACGACCGCACCGAGGAGCAGGATATGCAGATCGTCGCCCGCGTCCATGAGCTGGCGGAAAAATACGGCGTGAAAATGCAGCAGATCGCCCTGGCGTGGGAATGGGCCAGGGGCGTGGCCTCCCCCATCGTCGGCGCGACGAAGACGCAGTATCTGGACGACGCGGCGGGCGCGCTGGCGGTCAGGCTGACAGCCGAGGACATTGCCTATCTGGAAGAACCCTACTTGCCCCACCGCATTGTGGGTGCTATCGACCGCAACCCCGCTGACGGCGTGGTGCTGCTGGACGAGAAGAAGTAAAACCAGGCATTCCTGGTCGGACAGGTTAAATTGAATGAAATCAAAAAAACAGGCGCGGAGAGGACGTTCGCTCTCCGCGTCTGTTTGGAAATGGCAGTCATTTTTCATGGGGCAGAAAAAAGAATTGGGTGCTTTTGGCGAGTTTTTTCCTTTCCAAACGTAAAAAGAACCTTGCCGGAACATTGTCTGGCAAGGTTTTGGCGGAGAAGCCGGGATTTGAACCCGGGCGGCACTCACGCACCCTACTCCCTTAGCAGGGGAGCCCCTTCGGCCACTTGGGTACTTCTCCATGGTGGACGGTTTGATCTGCCCTTCTTTATCCAAGAGGGATAAAGTGGCGGAGAGAGAGGGATTCGAACCCCCGGTGCCTTTCAGCATCACTGGTTTTCAAGACCAGCGCCTTCAACCGCTCGGCCATCTCTCCACGTTGTGGAACCAGCGAAAAACATTATAACAGCTTTCGCCCGGCGCGTCAATCCTCTTTTTTCAAAAAATACGGATTTTCGGAAATTCTTTCGTTAAACGGCGGAAAACGCAAACAGGAGCCGCATGAAATGCGGCCCTGCTTGAAACGTCAACCATCGAAAGCGCAAGGCTTCTCGGCAGCAGCTGTGCTTGAGGAAATCCATCGCGCAAAACAAAAGTTTTTCTTCTTACCCATCTCACATCATCCGCCGCGTGCGCCGGGCAGGCGGCTTGGCGCTTTACAATCAAAAGCCCCGGGGTGCGCGTGTCTTTCGGCCGTTTGCCTGATTGCCGTTCCGATCATCAGTCTGCGCCGAAAAGAAAAAAACATTCGTTTTTTTCGGAATTTCTTCCCGAAGAAAGGCAGGAAGGCGGAAACCTTTTCCAGAAATATAAAAAGATTGGTTTTGATTTGGGAGGATGCGGATGATTGCTTTGGAATCCATCGGGGTGGATACGGCAGCCTTTCAGAACGGGGAAAAACTTTACCGCCGGGGACTGGTCTCCCAGCCCATAGAGGTGGAAAACGGTCTGCGCTACGAAGTGGGCGGCACGGACGTGCAGTCGGTGACTTTTACCCGGCGGGGCGAAACACTGTGCACCTGCGGCGAAACGGAGCAGCCCTGCCAGCACGTGACGGCCGCCTTGCTGCGGGCCGAAAGCGACGGCACGCTCAAGCGTTTCCAGCAGGAAAACGAGCTGGCGTTGGGGCAGCGGATGTTGAGCGCCCTGAACCGGGCCATGCCCGGCGGCGAGACCGTCCGTCTGCTGGCGGTGCTGCGCCTGTACGAGGACGGTCGGATCGGTCTGGGCCTGTCGGCCGGGCAGGAGCGGCTGTACGCCGTCAAAAATATCGCCGACCTGCTGGCCTGCTTCGTCAGCGGAACGGAGCTGACCCTGTCCCCCAAGTTTACCTACCGGCCCGACAGTATGCGCTTTTCCCGGGAGGACGAGCGCTTTCTGACGGCGCTGATGAGCTATATTCCTCTGAAAAATGAATCAGAGCCCGCGGTGTTGCCGGAGGGAGCCGCCGAAAGCGACGCTGCCTCCGTGCTGCAATGCGATGGGCGTTTTGTACTGCTGACCGGGCCTTTTTTGCAGAGCGTCATGCGCTATCTGGAAAACTATCCCTTCCAGCTGCAATTTGGCGAACAGAAGCAGATGCACAGCGGCATCCGCAAAAAAGAGCTGCCCCTGTGCTTCGCCGTCAGCCTGACCCCCACGGAGCTTCTGGTGTCCACCGAGGGCACGGAGCAGCTGCGGATGATCACGCCGGACGCGCGGTATGTGCTGTTGGGCAATACGGTCACGCATCTGTATTCCTCTCAGGCCCGGGTGTGCCGGCTGTTGCTCGGCGAGGGTTCTTCCTTCCGCTATCCCGCCCGGAATGCGGAGGAGGTGCTGTCCGTGCTGCTGCCCGCGCTGTCCGCCGTGGGGTCGGTGGTGCCTTCGCCGGAGCTGCGGGCCCGGCTGGTGTCGGAGCCGTTGAAGCCCGTGGCCTATCTGGATCTGGTGGACGGCAACGTGGAAGCCCGAATGGAATTCCACTACGGGGAGACCGAGGTGCTGCCCTTCGCCCTTCGGGACGGAGAGGACGCGGCTCCGGCGGCGCAGGGGCTTCCCGACGGACGAATGCTGCTGCGGGACGGCCGGGAAGAAGGGCTGGTGCTGGATCTGCTGGCGGACTTCGGCTTTGTGGTTCACAAGGGCCGCATCATCCTCCGCCGCTCCCGGGAAATTTTGTACTTCTGTACGCAGGGCGTGGCGGAGCTTTCCCGCCACTGCACCATTTACGCTTCGCAGGCCTTCGAGCGGGTCAAGCCCCGCCGGTTCTCGGCCAAGGCTTCGTTCCATATGCGGGGCGGGCGGCTGGTATTCTCCCTGCTGGAGGACGGCAAGCCCGCGCCGGAGCTTTTGCCCATCCTGAACGCCATTGCCCAGCGGCAGCAGTATGTGCGGCTGAAAACCGGCGAATTTCTGGACGTGCGGGATATGATGGGCCTTGCGCCCGTGGTGCAGGAGCTGCTGGACGCGGCCCAGCTGGACGAACCCAACGTTCCGGAAGACACGAGAGAGTTGAGCTTCGGCGCGTACCGGGCCGCCTACATGATCAGTATGCTTCGCATGGCCGGGGCGGACGCTCAGACGGACGAGGAATCGGAGAAGGCCATTCAAACCCTGAGCCAGCCCCCGAAAAAGGACTATATGCCCCAGAAGCTGCAAAAGAAGCTGTCTCCCTATCAGCGCCGGGGCAGCGACTGGCTCCTGTCCCTGTACGAGGCCCGGATGGGCGGCATTTTGGCGGACGAGATGGGCCTTGGCAAAACGCTGCAGGTCATCGCCGCCCTGTCCGCCGCCAAAAAGAAGGACGGTTCTCAAAAAAGCATCGTCGTCACCCCTACTTCCCTGACCTACCACTGGCTGGCGGAGATGAAGCGCTTCGACGACGGGCTCATCGTCCGGGTGGTGACCGGGCAGCGGGACGAACGCCGCCACACCATCGCCGACCTGAAAAAGGACGATTCGGTGGACGTGATCCTGACCAGCTATCCCCTGCTTCGCCGGGACGTTGAATACTATAAGGACATTCCCCTGCGCTTCGCCGTGCTGGACGAGGCCCAGTCCGTCAAGAACGCCCAAAGTCAGGGGGCGCTGGCGGCCAAGGAGCTGGATGCGCAGGTGCGGGTGGCGCTGACCGGCACCCCCATGGAGAACCACACCGGCGAACTGTGGAGCATCTTCGACTTCATCCTGCCCGGCTATCTGGGCACCCAGGCCGCATTCCTGCGCCGCTACGGCAGCGGCGAGCGGGCGGAGGAGCTGCGGGAGCGGATCCGGCCCTTCCTGATGCGCCGCCTGAAGAGCGAGGTGCTCAGCGACCTGCCTGAAAAGCACGAGCAGTATCTGTACGCCGCCATGCCGCCGGAGCAGGAGCGGGTCTATCAGACGCTGCTGGCCACCCTGCGGCAGCACGTGGGTCAGGCGCTGGATGAAGGTTCGCTGCCCCGGGCCCGGATGCAGGTGCTCAGCGTGCTGCTGAAGCTGCGGCAGGTCTGCTGCCACCCCAAGCTGTTCCTGCCCGACTACGAGGGCACCAGCGGCAAACTGGAGCTGCTGGTGCAGACCGTCCATTCCGCCATTGATTCCGGGCGGCGGATGCTGATCTTCAGCCAGTTCGTGGGGATGCTGCAGATCATCCGCAAACGGCTGAACCGGGAGGGTGTTTCCTGCCTGTATCTGGACGGCAGCACCCACCCGGAGGAACGGCAGCGGCTCTGCGACCGTTTCAACGGCGGTGACGGCAAGGTCTTCCTGATTTCCTTGAAAGCGGGCGGCACCGGCCTCAACCTGACCGGGGCCGATCTGGTCATCCACTACGACCCGTGGTGGAACCCTGCCGCCGAGGATCAGGCCACCGACCGGGCCCACCGCATCGGCCAGACCAAGGACGTGGATGTGATCAAGCTGATCGCCCAGGGCACCATCGAAGAAAAAGTCACCGATCTGAGCCAGCGCAAGCGGGCCATCTTCGACCGGGTGGTCATTTCCGGCGAAACGGCGTTGAGCAGCCTGACGGAGGAAGACATTCGGGCGCTGTTCTTCAGCTGACGGGGCGGCATGGATGTTTTGGGATGCTGTATCCAGAAAGTTCACAAACCCTTCATAATCCCAAGGAAGGAAATCGTCCTAAAAGGTCGAAAACTTCTTTTAGGAACTCCGTCAGGGGTTTGGCAATCAGTCCATTGATTCCAAAGGAGGAACGCAATCATGGCAGATCGTATTGTCCTGAACAGTATTTCGTATCATGGCAAGGGTGCCATCGAAAATATCGTCCCGGAGCTTCAGAACCGGGGCAAGAAAAAGGTGCTGGTCTGCACCGACGCCAGCCTGTTGAAGTTCGGCGTGGCTCAGAAAGTGACCGACCTGATGGACAAGGCCGGCATGGCTTACGAGATCTACAGCGACATTAAGCCCAACCCCACCATTGAAAACGTGCAGCACGGCGTGGCCGCTTTCCAGAAGGCCGAAGCCGACAGTATCGTGGCCATCGGCGGCGGCTCCGCCATGGATACCGCCAAGGCCATCGGCATTATCGCTAACAACCCCGAGTTCGCCGACGTGCGATCGCTGGAGGGCGTGGCCCCCACCAAGAATCACGCGGTATTCACCATCGCCGTGCCCACCACTGCCGGCACTGCCGCGGAAGTGACCATCAACTACGTCATCACCGACGTGGAAAAGAAGCGCAAGTTCGTCTGCGTGGACACCAACGACATCCCCGAGATCGCCGTGGTGGATCCTGACATGATGTCCTCCATGCCCAAGGGCCTGACCGCCGCTACCGGCATGGACGCGCTGACTCACGCCATCGAAGGCTACATCACCAAGGGTCACTGCACCATCAGCGATATGTTCCATCTGGAGGCCATCCGTTTGATCAGCCACAGCCTGCGCGCCGCCGTGGAAAACACGTCCGAAGGCCGCGAAGGCATGGCGCTGGGCCAGTATATTGCCGGCATGGGCTTCTCCAACGTGGGTCTGGGCATCGTACACAGCATGGCCCACGGCCTGTCCGCCCTGTATGACACGCCCCACGGCGTTGCCTGCGCCATCCTGCTGCCGCTGGGGCTGGAGTACAACGCTCCCGTAGCGGGCAAGCGTTACCGTGCCATCGGCAAGGCCATGGGCGTGGACGGCATCGACATGATGGATGACGACGAAGCCGCCAAGGCTACCATCGCCGCCGTGAAGAAGCTGTCCGCCGATGTGGGCATCCCCGCCGACCTGAAGGGCATCCTGAAGGATGAAGACGTGACTTTCCTGGCCGAGTCCGCCTACGCTGACGCCTGCCGTCCCGGCAATCCCCGCGACACCAGCGTGGACGAGATCAAGGAGCTGTACCGCAGCATGATGTAAGCGGCGGTTTCCCCTCCGTAAAATCGAAAACAGGACAGGCCCTGGCAATTTGCCGGGGCCTCAGCCTGTCGAAAACCCCTGATCGACCGCCCGCGCCCGCGAACAGCGCTCTGCGGCCCGCTCCCCTACGGGGCGCGGGCTTCGGACTGCGGTAGCCCTTTCAGGGCTGTCCTCGTCCTCGGTGCTGCGCACCCTTAAGCTGGTTCGCGGGGAAAGTGCTGCGGCATAAGGCACTGAGTCTCCGTTCCGCAACCTCAATCGTCGTCTTTGGCACTGCCGTGCCAAATCCTCGTT
>ERZ827490.713-NODE-713-length-50318-cov-7.685136_pt1 | contig 50318 bp, 51 predicted proteins | sample MGYA00519770_ERZ827490 | MGnify/ENA primary metagenome ERZ827490 (study PRJEB31778, sample SAMEA3449324) | human gut metagenome | biome: human gut; feature: human-associated habitat; material: faeces | place: United Kingdom | collected 2010/2012 ...
GCGTGCTGTGCCGCACCACAAAGTCGTTCTTGGTCTGGAAGCACTTGACCTGCTCAGGGTGTGCCTGGAAGTAGGGCAGGGACATATAGAACTCCTGCATATAACGAGCCACAGCGCTCTCGCCGCCCGGCTCCTTATTGATGCTGGGGATGGCGACCATGTTTTCCGTCAGCTGCTTGACCGATTCAAAAGAATTTAGTTTCATGACTTAGCTCCTTTGTTTGTTGTGCCCGCGCGCATCAATTGCGGTGATATCTCTCGATGCCGGCCATGTAGGTGTTCAGCACCTGAATATCCTTGATGTCATTTTCGGGGATGTGGAAGATGTCGCGGTCAATGACCACCATGTCGGCGAACTTGCCAGCCTCGATGGTGCCCATCAGATCCTGGTTGCCGTTGGCGTAGGCCACATTTTTGCTGTACATGCACACCGCGTCATATACGGATATCTTCTCGTCGGGATGATAGCCGCCTGCGGGATAGCCGTCCATGTCCTGGCGGGTCACGGCGGCGTAGATGCCGAGCCATGGGTTGAAGCTCTCCACCGGCGCATCGGACCCCCCGGCCATGACTAAGCCCTCATCCAGATACGTCTTCCAGGGATAGCTCAGTGCGGCACGCTCCTTGCCCACGCGCTCCTCAATCCAGTGCAGGTCGGTCATCAGGAATGTGGGCTGGATGTCCAGCACCAGCGGCAGCTTCTTCATACGCTCGATCAGCTCCGGCGTGGCCATCTGGGCATGGATGAGACGGAAGGGGAGTCGCTTGGCCTGCTCCTCCGGTGTCATGCCATCCCTCAGCCCCTGCTGCAGGCAGTACTCCACCGCATCCAGGGTGACCTCCAGCGCCTCGTCGCCGATGCAGTGGGTGGCGGGCTGCAGGCCGTGGCGGTATGCCTCGTACATTCTCTTGGCCAGGTCCTCAGGGCTGATGACCAGAATACCGGTGTTGCCGGGATCGTCCGCATAGTCGGTGTACAGCTTGGCAGACCGGGAGCCCAGGGACCCGTCAGAGAAGCTCTTGAAGCTGCCCATCCGCGCAGCGCGGTAGGGATCGCTCCGCTGCTCGGCCGTCAGGTGCTCCGGGTCGAACATATAGTCCAGACACACGAACATACGCACCGGCAGCTCGCCGCGGCTGCTGCGGGCCACATAGTCCGCAAAGTCCTCGTCATAGTGCCATATCGCCGCGGCATAGGTGTGCATCATGGTCACGCCCAGGCTGGAGGCCAGCGCCAGGCCCTTCTTCATGCACTTTTCACGGGTGGCGGGCACCAGGAACGGATCAGGGATCAGGCTGTCGTAGATCTTGGAGGCCTGCTCACGGAAAATGCCGTTGGGGTTGCCGTCGGCATCCAGCTCCACCATGCCCCCGGGGCCAAATACATAGCCGTTGGTAATGTTGGCCTTTTCCAGCGCCATAGTGTTGGCCACCGCTGTATGCAGGCACACGCGCTTGATAACGATGGGATGATCGGTGCTGGCCTCATCCAGGTCCAGACGGGTGGGCAGCTGATCCTCGCAATCCTTCCACTTGGATTGGTCGAAGTTGGAGCCCTTGATCCACTCGCCCTTGGGCGTCTCCGCCGCGCGTTCACGCAGCAGCTGCAGTGCCTCGGCGCGGGAGGTGGCACCGCCCAGATCCACCGTGGTATAGGCCTGGCAGAAGGCGAAGAAGTGCAGGTGAGAGTCGCCCATGCCGGGCAGCACGGTCTTGCCTTGCAGGTCGATGCACTTCTCACAGGCAAATTGCGCCAGTGCCTCTTCCTTCGTGCCCACGTAGGCAAATTTGCCGTCCTTCAGCACAACCGCTTCCTTACAGACATCCGGCGCCTCCATCGTGTAAATCTTACCGCCATAAAACAATGCATCAGCTTTTCCCTTCATTTTGTATACCTCTCCAATTTCAAAATGATATTGTTGTGATTTTGCACAGTTCCAAACACATAAGGGTTGCATTAATTGACATTATAACGGAAGGCGGGCCATGTGGCAATTTGCCCTCCGTTCCCCACACGGAACAATTTGTGCAGATTTTGTTTCCTGTCCGGATTATTTATTGACATATTTAGCATTTTTGATATAATTGGAAAAAAATGGTGAAAAAATAAGCTTGATTTGATTCTGAGGAAATCGCTTATGGACACTGAAAGAACAAATATTACAAGAGAAGTCGGCAGCCGTATCCGCTACGCCCGCAAAAGCCGGGGCATGTCAATGGACGAGCTGGCCCAGGCTATCTACAAAACGCGTTCTGCCATCTCCAAATATGAAAATGGGCAGATATCCGTGGATATTGCCACGCTTTATGACATTGCCAATGCCCTGAAGGTCAGCATCTATGATCTGCTGCACCGCAACACGCCGGACATCGGCCAGGAGTACAACGCAGAGGTGCCCGCCTTTTTCCGGAATGTCTCCCAACTATATATGTACTTCTTCGATGGCCGGATCAACCGCGCCCAATGCACCGTGATCGACATATTCCCTTCGGAGAGAAGCAGCCAGGCTGAGGTACTCATGTACATGAATGTCAAGGATCTGGCCCACTACCAAATCTGCGAGAGCACCTTCCGCGGCACCTTGACCCACTATGAGGCCTTCAGCGCCATGCTTTTCGAGAACAACGATATGCCCATGGATAAATACCAGATCGGCATCCCCCAGCCCTATATGGACGACGATCGTAAGTGGGTGCTGACCTATGGCATCTCCTGCCGTCCGCTGATGCCCTCTGCCGCCAAGCGTCTTCTCAGCAAAACACCGCTCCCCATCGATAAGGCGCTGGTCCAGGAGCTGATGATATCCAAGGAGGATATCCGCTTGATGAAGCATTACAATATGTTTGTCATGGTGTAGCATCCATTGTCTGCTATATATGCATGCAATAGTCTTGGCCGAAAAGGACGCCTCCCAGCGTCCTTTTTCCATAGGCGAATGTTTTTCTTGACAGTTTCACCCGGCTGCTTTTCAGCGGCCGGGTGATTTTTGCCGAAGCAGAGGGGGTGGCAGACCCCCTCGACCCGGCTCCATATATACGCAACGCTTCTCTTGCGCTGCATCATTTTAATTTGTCAATTTTTTCTCAATTTTATGAATGTTGTCTGTTGCATCTTTTTCTTCTTTGCCGTATACTCTTACTATTATTTTTACAGGATATGCAGGTGGAGCAAATGAAAACCTATCGATTTGCATACGGCAGCGGCACGGTGGAGTTCCCGCTGGAGGAGAAGAACATCATCGGAGAGCTGCACGGCAATGTGGTGGAGCCGATTTCCGACATACGCAGGGAGCTGTGGGCCTCCCTGGATGCGCCCATCGACAGCGCACCCCTGTGCCGGCGGGTCACCCCGGGCAGCACCGTTGCACTGGTGGTCAGCGATATGTCGCGCTTCTGGATGCGGCAGGATCTGGTGGTGCCGCATCTGGTGGACTATCTCACCCAGCGCTGCGGCGTGCGTGAGGATGACATCACCATCGTCATTGCCAACGGCACGCATACCGGCGGCGATGAGGCAGAACTGCGCACCCTGGTGACGGACGCCGTTTACGACCGGATCACCGTGGAAAACCATAACTGCGATTCCGATGATCTCGTCTATCTCGGCACAACGCCCCACGGCACGCCGGTCTCCATCAATCGCACTGCGGCCCTGGCGGACATGGTCATCTGCCTCGGCGCGGCAACACATCATGTGATGGCCGGCTTCGGCGGCGGCCGCAAGAGCATCCTGCCCGGCATCAGCAGCCGGGAGACCATCTTTCACAACCACGCCTTTTCCCTGGATGCCGCAGCCCTGCGCTCCAACCCGGCCGTGGGCAACGGTATTTTACAGGGCAATCCCCTGCACGAGGATATGTGCGAAGCCGCCGGCCTGGTGAAAAACCTGTTTATGGTCAATCTTGTCATGAACACACAGATGCGCTTGGCCGCTATTTTTTCCGGCCATTATCTCACCTCCTGGGAGCAGGCCTGCCGGACGGTTAACCGCATTTACCAGGTGGATGTGCCCCGGAAAGCGGATGTTGTCATTACAAGCTGCGGCGGCTTTCCCAAGGACATTTCTCTCTACCAGGGCACCAAGGCCATTGATAACGTTGAATCAGCTCTGAAGCCGGGAGGCACGCTGATCCTTGTGATCGAGGCCCGGGAGGGCGGCGGGCCTGCCGAATACTTCGGCTGGTCGAAGGACCTCCTTGCCGGCACCATTGAGCAGCGCCTGCGTGAGCATTTCACGGTGGCCGGCTATGTTTTCTTCCTCAACTGCGAGCAGGCACAGCGCTATAATATCCTGCTCTATTCCAGCATTGATCCCAAGGCGGTGGAGCCCATGGGGATCCGGGCCTTCTCCGATGTGGAGGCGCTGCTTGAGGCAGCCCGGCTTCCGGGAAAAACCGTCTATGTGATCCCCAATGGGGCCACTGTGATCCCACACATCGTTAAGGAGGCATCTGCCAATGAAGCGTAACTACATTGCCCGGCGTTTTCAGCTGGGCGGCACGGGCTTATCCCTTGATACCGAGGCTCTTTCCAAGTACAAGGATATTATTGACCTGAGCATCGGCGACACCGACTTCACCACCGATGAGGCCATTATCTCCGCTGCATTCCGCGATGCCGGACTGGGCCACACACACTATGGCGATCCCAAGGGCGATCCTGAGCTTATCTCTGCGGTTTGCCGGGCCTGGGAGGAGGATTTCGGCCAGCCCCTTTCCGGCGACCATGTGCTTGTGAGTACATCCAGCTGCCTGGGTATGGCGCTCACCATGCTTGCCATTCTTGACCCCGGCGACGAGGTGATCGTCTTTTCCCCCTATTTCGCCGTATACCGCTCCCAGATTGAGCTGGCCGGAGGCGTTTGTGTGGATGTACCCACCTATGCCGAGGAAAATTACGCCATCGATGAAGCCCGGCTGCGCGCCGCCATCACGCCGCGCACCAAGGCCATTATCTTCAATAACCCCACCAATCCCACCGGCATGAGCTATGACAGGGATACCCTGTCCATGCTGGCCCGCATTGCGCAGGAGTATGACCTGCTGGTTGCCGCCGATGAGATCTATACCACCTACCTGTATGAGGGGGACTTCTGCCCTATCCGCACCCTGCCCGGTATGGCCCAGCGCACCATTACCCTTAACAGCTTTTCCAAGAACTACCTCATGACAGGCTGGCGTGTCGGCGTCATCATCGCTGAGCCGGAGCTGCTTGCGGTGATGAATCGCATCAACGGCTCGCTGGTTTACACCGCACCCTCTGTTTCTCAGCGTGCGGCCATCCAGGCGCTTTCCATGCGCAGGTCGATCCGGGAAAAGTATATTTCCGAATACCGCGACCGGATCTTTTACGCCGCTGACCGGATCGAAAAAATCCCCTACCTCAGCCTCGTCCGCCCTAAGGGTACCTTCTATCTCTTCCCCGGCATCGAGAAAACCGGATTGGATGAAAAGCAGTTCTGCAAGGCCCTGTTAGAGAGGGCGCATATCCTGGTCAGTCCCGGCACACCCTTCGGCGTAAGCGGCGCAGGACACTTCCGTATCGCCTGCACCGTCGGCATTGAACACTTTAAAACTGCATTTGACCGCATGGAGAAGCTGTCGTTTTGACAGCTTCTCCCCTTTTTGCATTTTTGCACAATTTGGGTGCTTATTTTTTTTGCAATATTGTGATAGACGGCTATTTACAAATCAATCTGCGCGTGTATAATTATGCACATAAAACATATGAATATGCATTTAAATGCATAAAACGGAGGAAAGTATGAAAAATTTTAACTTGGCAAAGAAGATGCTTGCATTGGCACTTGGCGTGCTGATGCTGCTGTCGGTTATGACCGGCTGCAGCAAGACCAACGATCAGGCCGGCGGCGGAAGCGGCGACACCCAGCAGGAGCAGACCGGAGCTCTGCTCAAAAAGATCAAGGACAGCGGCAAGCTGGTTGTGGGCACCGAGGCCCAGTATGCCCCCTATGAGTTCAAGGACCTGGACGCTAACTTCGTTGGCTGCGATATGTGGCTGGCACAGCAGATTGCCGACAGCCTGGGCGTTCAGCTGGAGGTAGTAGACATGTCCTTCGACGGCATCATCCCCGCCGTTCAATCCGGCCAGGTTGACCTGGGCATCGCAGCCTTCACCAACACCCCTGAGCGTGCAAAGGAGATCGACTTCAGCAACCTCTATGAGACCAGCGCACAGCTGCTGATCGTCAAGACCGGCAACGCAGATGTCTACTCCACCAAGGAATCCCTTGCCGGGCAGAAGGTCGGCGCACAGAAGGGCACCATTCAGTCCCAGCTGATCCAGTCCGCCCTCCCCGACAGTGAGCTCTTTGAGCTGGAAAAGTACCCCGCCCTTGCCCTGGAGGTTCAGAATGGCAACATTGCCGGCCTGGTGGTGGATCAGGCTGTGGGTGAGTCTCTGGTGGCCACCAGCAACGGCGGTCTGGAGGTTTCCAACTTTGCCTTCACCGCAGAGGAGGCCTCCTTCGGTAAGTCCGTTGTGATCGCCAAGGGCAACGAGGATCTGGTGGCCGCTGTGAACCAGGTCATCGACAAGGTCACCTCCGACGGCAGCTATCAGAAGGCTTACGATGAGGCTGTTAAGCTGGCCGCCAGCCTCGGCCTGTAAAACACAGGCGAGAGAACAGCATAAGTACGCAAACCACGGGCTTCGCCGTTTCGGCGGCGAAGCCCGGCAGCGTGGCAAAAAAGCCTCGCAGAGTTTGCCGCCCGCAGGCGGCAAAGAGATAAAATCATTTTCTCTCGCGACATGTGCGTGAGAGAAAATACAGCTCGGGCTGCCAGTGTGGAATTTGTCCGTCACAGACGGGCAAATTATGCGCGCAGCAGACCGCAAACCTTTTGTCGGAAAAACCCAAAGGGTTTTTCGACAGTCTCACGGGCTTCGCCGTTTCGGCGGCGAAGCCCGGCTATGCATTGAGGAGGGTTCCCCATGAAATTCATCGAGTTTATCGAGACCATCGGACAGCTCATCGCCCGGTACCACAGCTTCTTTGAGGAGGGCATCGTCAACACCCTGATCATCGCAGCCTTCACCGTGTTATTCGGTACGATTTTCGGCACGCTCATGTCCTGTATGCGCATGAGTAAAATTCCGCCCCTTCGCTGGTTCGCAGTGGCCTACATTGAGTTTATCCGCGGAACACCGCTGATGGTGCAGCTCATGTTCATTTTTTACGGTCTGCCCATGATCGGCTTTGCGCTTCCCGATATTGCCTGGATCCCGAATTTTTCGCGTTTTTCCGCCGGGATTATCGCCATGAGCATCAACAGCTGTGCCTATGTGGCTGAGATCATCCGCTCCGGCGTGCAGGCTGTGGACTACGGCCAGATGGAGGCTGCACGCAGCATCGGCTTCAGCCACGGTCAGGCTATGCGGCTGGTTGTTTTGCCCCAGGCTATCCGCAATATCCTCCCAGCCCTGGGCAATGAGTTTGTCACCGTTATCAAGGAATCCTCTATCGTCTCCGTTATCGGCCTTGCCGACCTGATGTTCCGCACCAATGATGTCATCGCCGTCACCTACAAGAGCCTGGCCTGCCTTGCTATCGCGGCGCTGTGCTATTTTGCGATGACCTTTACGGGCGGCCGCCTGATCTCACTGGCAGAAAGGAAGATGAATCATGGCAAGTGAAAATATCCTGCAGGTCATAGACCTGTGTAAAAGCTTTCATAAGCTTGAGGTCCTCAAGAACATCAGCGTTTCCTTTAATAAAAACGAGGTGGTATCCATTATCGGTCCCTCCGGCGGCGGCAAAAGCACCTTTCTGCGCTGCCTGAATCTGCTGGAAAAGCCGACCTCCGGGCAGATCCTGATTGACGGCGTGGACATCTGCGCCAAGGGACAAAGCAAGCATATCGACCAGCACCGGCAGAAAATGGGCATGGTATTCCAGCAGTTCAACCTGTTCAACAATATGAATGTGATGAAAAATCTGACCGCCGGCCCCGTCCGCATTAAGGGCATGGATCGGGCGGAGGCAGAGGCCAAGGCCTTGGAGCTGCTTGGCCGCGTGGGGCTGGCCGACCGCGCCGACGCATACCCCAGCCAGCTCTCCGGCGGGCAGAAGCAGCGCATAGCCATTGTGCGTTCGCTGATGATGGATCCCGAGGTGATGCTCTTTGACGAGCCGACCAGCGCCCTTGACCCGGAAATGATCGGGGAGGTGCTGGATGTTATGAAAAATCTTGCGGAAAGCGGCATGACCATGATCGTCGTCACCCATGAGATGCGCTTTGCCCGTGAGGTCAGCAGCCGCACCATCTTCCTGGACGGTGGGCACATAGAGGAGGACAAGCCCTCTCACGAGCTCTTTGCGCACCCCGAAAGTCCGCGCCTGATCAGCTTTCTCAACAAGGTGCTGTAAAAAAACGCCTCTGACCCATCGGCCTTGATCCTTTATGCCAAGGCCGGATATACACCGGCTGCAGAGAAAACCGCAGGCTTATTTGGCCGGGCCCCGCCTCTTTTTAATCTGCCAAAAAGCTTCAAAAATACCCCTGTTTCGGCAAAACGAAACAGGGGTATTTTCTTGCAATAATGAGGAAAGGCACCCGGCAGGAGCCGATTGGCGTATATCTCACCAATCAAGGTACACAGAGCGCAGCTATCACTTGATATCTCACACCGGCGGACAATCATCGCAGAAGATCGTGTCCAGCACCTGCTCCTCTGTGATGGCGCCGAGCAGCTTTGATGTCGGCAGGCTGTTCAGCACCCGGCAGACATCTTCCCGGCGGAAGGGGACGCCTCGCAGGGCCTCCACCAGCGGCTCTATGCTGCAAACCGCCAGGAAATCGCCATTGAAGCGGATATCTGTTATACAGCCGTGGGACACAGAGACGCCTACCTCCAGGCAGCCGCCGTCCCAGTAGCGCTTACCGGTCATATCGAACTTAGGCGAGCGGCCATAGTTCCACTCCCAGGTGTCGTATTTCTCCGTCTTCAGCTTGTCCACCTGCGCCAGCTCATCGGCTGTCAGGGTGTCAAACACCATTCCGCTGCCGGCCAGGGCCTCTTTCAGATACGCCCAAAAGGCGGGCATATCCATATCCTGCTTCAAAAAGCTGCGGATATTGCCGATGCGGCTGCGGACGGACTTGGTGCTCTTGGAGCGGAACTTCTCCGGGTCCACCTGCAGGGCCCCGGCCACCATATCGGCGTTAGCATCAAAAAGTAGGGTCCCGTGGTGCAGGATACGGTTTCCGTACAGCCGCTGGGCCGTGCCGGAAACCTTCCGTCCCTCCACCAAAATATCGTTGCGGCCGGAGGCCTCCGCCTGCAGTCCCAGGCCCTTCAGCGCCTCTACCACAGGGCTCGTGAAGCGGTCCATGCTGATGCTGGCCTTGTCTCCGGCGTCGGTGATAAAGGAATAGTTCAAATTCCCCAGGTCGTGATAGACTGCGCCGCCGCCGGTGCTGCGGCGCACCACATGGATGTGATGCGCCTCCACAAAGGGGCGGTTGATCTCGGCCTCGGTATTTTGATTCTGCCCCACCACGATGGTGTTTTCATTCTGCCACAGCAGAAGATAGTCACCCTGAGTGCGGTGGGTCAGCACATACTCCTCAAAGGCAAGATTGTAATATGGACTTTGGGAGCCCGTTTCTAAATAGTGTACAGCACGCTGCATACATTGTCCTCCTGTTTGTGAGAAAAAATCCCTCCGAGAGTGAGAGAGGGGAAGCTCTCGGAGGGAAAGGGATAAGGCTAACTCAGTTTTTGGTATGAATGGCACGCTTTTCGGCGTTCAGCGCCGCCTCGCGCATGGTCTCCGTGACAGTGGGGTGAGAGTGGATGGTGTCGATGATCTCATCCAGGGTCATCTCACCCTCGATGGCCAAGGCGCCCTCAGCGATGAGGTCGGTAGCCCGGGGCCCGATGATGTGCATACCCAAAATCTCACCGTACTCGGCCCCGGCGATGATCTTCACCAGGCCCTCGCCGCCGTTGAGGATCAGGGCCTTGCCGTTGGCGCTCATGGAGAACTTGCCCACCTTGTAGGCAATGCCCTGGGCCTTACACTGCTCCTCGGTCAGACCCACGGAGGCCGCCTCCGGCTCCATATACACACAGGTGGGATTGGTCTTTTCGCAGTAGTGAGCCTCCAGGCCGCAGATGTTCTCCGAGGCTACCTCGCCCATGGCGGAGGCGGTGTGGGCCAGCTGTGCATGGCCGAACACGCAATCGCCGATGGCGTACACGCCGGGCACATTGGTCTCCATCTTGTCATTTACCAGGATGCGGCCCTTGTCGTTGTCGATTTTTCCGGCGGCCAGGTCCAGCCCGGTGGTATTGGCCTTGCGGCCGATGGCCACCAGCACCTTCTCCGCCTCAAAGGTGACGGTCTTGCCGCTCTTATCCTTGCAGACCACCTTGGCGCCCACGGGGCTGCTCTCCACAGACTGCACAGGGCACTCCAGATGGAAGTCCATGCCCATCTTCTTCATGTGGGCCACGCCGATCTTGGTCAGATCGCCGTCCAGCATGGGCAGCATATGGTCCATAGCCTCCACCACGGTGATCTTGGTGCCGAAGGCTGCGTAAGCGCAGGCCAGCTCCAATCCGATGACGCCGCCGCCGATGACCACCATGGTCTGGGGCAGCTTCTCCAGGGACAGAGCGCCGGTGGAGTCGATGCAGTTGGGGTTTTCCTTCAGGCCGGGAATGGGGGGCTGGGCATTGACGGAGCCGGTGGCCACGATAATAGCGTCGGCGGTCATGGTCTCCTTGCTGCCGTCGGCCTTGGTGACCTCCAGCTGCTTCTCGCCGGTGAACTTGGCGGTGCCGTCCACCTTCTTGACCTTGTTCAGCTTCAGCAGACCGGCCACACCGCTGGTGAGCTGCTTGCTGATGGCGTTCTTATGGGCGATGACCTGGGGGAAGTTGACCTTGACGCCCTCTACCTCCACGCCGATTTCCTTACCCTGGGTCTTGATCTGCTCCACCAGCTCGGCGGAATGCAGCAGGCACTTAGTGGGAATGCAGCCCACATTCAGGCAGGTGCCGCCCAGGTACTGCTTCTCCACAACGGTGACCTCCGCACCCAGCTGCGCGGCGCGGATGGCAGCCACATAGCCACCGGGGCCGCCGCCGATGACGATGACGGACTTTTTGCCGCCGGCAGGGGCAGCGGCAGGCGCCGCCGGAGCCTGGGGCACGGCCGCCGCCACAGCGGCAGGTACTGCACCGGGCACAGCCTCGCCGGCCTGGCCGATCCAGGCCAGGGTGCCCTTGACGGGAATGTCGTCACCCTCCTGAGCCACGAGCTTCAGCATAACGCCGTCCTGCTCGCTGGTCAGCTCGTTGGTCAGCTTATCGGTGGTGATCTCTGCCACCACCTCGCCGGCCTTCACGGTATCGCCCTCGTGCTTGAGCCACTTGGAAAGAGTACCCTCCTCCATAGTCAGACCCAGCTGGGGCATTTTCAGTTCATAAGCCATATTTCTAATCCTCCCCGCTTACAGGATGATGCTCATGGGCTTCTCCAGCAGATCCCGGAGAGCCATCACGAACTTGGCGGCCACGGCGCCGTCGATGAGGCGGTGGTCATAGGTAAAGGACAGCCGCATGACCTGGTGCTTGGAGATGTTGCCCTCGTCGTCCATCACCAGCTCGTCCTCCACGGCGCACACGCCCAAAATGGCGGCGTCGGGCTGGTTGACGATGGGTGTGAAGGTCTCAATGCCGAACATACCCAGGTTAGAAACAGAGAAGGTGGAACCCTTGTACTCGTCCGGGGTCAGCTTGTTGCTCTTGGCCCGGGAGGCCAGATCCTTGGCGGCAGCGGAGAGGGCGTCCAGGCCCATGCGGTCGGCGTCGCGGATCACGGGAACGATCAATCCCGCGTCCAGAGCCACCGCCATGCCCAGGTTTACATGGGCCCGCTGGATGACCTGGTCGCCGTCCAGGCTCACCAGCACCTCCGGGTGCTGGCGCAGGCACTTGGCCGTGGCCTTGAGGATCAGATCGTTGACGGAATACTTGTTGCCCGTCTCGGCCAGGAGCATCTTGCGGAACTTCATCAGCTCCGTAACATCCACCTTGGTGTTCTGGGTAACAGGGGGGATCTCCGTGTGGGACTGCAGCATACGCTGAGCCACCACCTTGCGCATACCCGCCAGCTTGGAGACGGTGTCACCCTCCATCAGCTCCAGCCCGGTCTTGCTCACGGGCTTGGCGGCGGGGGCGGGCTCGGCAGCCACAGGGGCCGCAGCCTTAGGAGCCTTGGCGGCAGCCAACACATCCTGCTGGCGGATACGGCCGCTGGGGCCGCTGCCTACGATACCGCTGACATCCACGCCCAGCTTGGCCGCCGTCTTGCGGGCCAGGGGGGAGATGCGGATACGGGCGCCGCCTGCGGCCACGGGAGCGGGCACAGGGGCGGCGGCCCCGGGTGCGGCGGGAGCAGCCGGGGCGGCAGGGGCAGCGGCAGCGGCGGCAGGGGCATCGCCTACGGCCTCGCCGGGCTGGCCCACATAGCACAGCAGACCCTTCACGGGTACATCCTCGCCCTCCTGGGCTACGATCTTCAGCAGAACGCCGTCATGCTCGCTGGTGACCTCATTGGTCAGCTTGTCGGTGGTGATCTCCAGCAGCACATCGCCGGTCTTTACGGCATCGCCCTCATGCTTGATCCACTGAGAGACGGTGCCCTCCTCCATGGTCAGGCCCAACTGGGGCATACATACTTCAAAAGCCATAGTTCTCCCTCCTTACTTGTTCAGCACGCGCTTTACCGCGGCCACGATATCCTCCGGGTGGGGGAAGTTCTTGTCCTCCAGCACGGGGCTGAAGGGGGAGCAGATGTTCAGGCCGCAGACACGCTCCACCGGAGCGTCCAGCTCGTCGAACAGCTCCTCGCCGATCTGAGCGGAAAGCTCGCCGGCAAAGCTGCCGCGCTTGACCTCCTCGGAGACGATGATGGCGTTGTGGGTCTTGGAAACGGTCTTGACAATGGCGTCCCAATCCAGGGGTACCAGAGTGCGCAGGTCCAGCACCTCGGCCTCAATGCCCTCCTGGGCCAGCTTGGCGGCAGCCTCCAGGGAGAAGTTTACCTCGCGGCTCCAGGTGATGATGGAAATATCCTTGCCCTCCCGCTTCACAGCGGCCTGGCCCAGAGGAATGGTGTACTCCTCCTCGGGGATCTCCTCCTTCTTGGCGTACAGCAGCTTGTGCTCCAGGAAGATAACGGGGTCATCGTCCCGAATGGCGGTCTTCAGCAGGCCCTTGGCATCTGCGGCGGAGCAGGGAGCCACCACCTTCAGGCCGGGGAAGTGGCAGAAGAAGTTCTCCAGTGACTGGGAGTGCTGGCCGGCGTTGCGGCGGCCGGCACCCATGGGAGCCCGCAGGACCATGGGCACATTGCACTGGCCGCCGGTCATGTAGCGGATCTTGGCCGCCTGGTTGAACAGGGGGTCGGCGCACTCGGTGGCAAAGTCGTCATACATCAGCTCCACCACGGGGCGAAGGCCGCGCATAGCCGCGCCTACGGCCATGCCTACGAAGCCCTCCTCGGAAATGGGGGTATCAATGACCCGGTTGGGGCCGAACTCCTCCAAAAAGCCCTTGGTAATAGCAAACACATTGCCCATAACGGCCATGTCCTCGCCCATGATAAAGACATTTTTGTCCCGGAGCATCTCCTCGTGCAGGGCCTCACCGATGGCCTTGCTGACAGTAATCTTTTTCATCGTGCCACACACCTTTCATTGTCGCTCACATACATATCGTCCAGCACCGTGGCGGGATCGGGATACTCAGACTCGTCGGCAAACTTAACGGCCTCGGTCATCTCGGCATCCGCCGCAGCGGTGATCTCGTCCAGCTCCTCCTGGGTAGCACCCAAGGCCAGCAGACGCTTGCCCAGCTTCATGATGCCGTCGTTCTCCAGGGCGTGCTCCATGTACTCCTTGGGACGGTACGCGGCGGGGTCGCCGCAGTAATGGCCCTGATAGCGGTACACGGTGGCCTCCACCAGATAGGGGCCCTTGCCGCTGCGGGCATGCTCCATGGCCTTCTGCATGGCCTCGTAAACCTCCGTGGGGTTGGTGCCGTCCACGATGGCATAGGGCACGCCGTAAGCCTCAGCACGGCTGGCCAGATGGGAGGTGTTGGTGACCCGGTGGATCTCGGTGGACACGCCGTAGCAGTTATTCTCAATGAACCACACCATGGGAAGCTTCCATGCGGCGGCCATATTCAGAGACTCGTGGAAGCTGCCCTCGTTGGTGGCGCCGTCGCCGAAGCAGCCCACGGTCACCGCGCCGTCGCCCAGGATCTTGGAGGCCAGGGCGCTGCCTGCGGAGATGGGCTGGCCGCCGCCTACGATGCCGTTGGCGCCCAGGTGGTTCATCTTCTCCATATCCGCAATATGCATGGAGCCGCCCTTGCCCTTGCAGTAGCCGGTCTTCTTGCCGAACAGCTCGGCCATAGCCAGCTTGGGGTCAGCGCCCCGGGCAATGGCGTGGCCGTGGCCGCGGTGGGTGGAGGTAAAGTAGTCCTGGGGGCCGATGGCGGCGAAAGCGCCGGCCTCAGCGGCCTCCTGGCCGATACTCAAATGGATGTTTCCTGCCAGCATACCCTTGGTGAAGCACTCGGCGGCCTTCTCCTCGAAGGTACGGATGCGCACCATCGTGCGGTAGAACTCCAAAAGCTGCTCCTTACTGTACATTTCCTTAGTTTTCTTTTCAGCCAATGTTCTCACACCTTTCTTTAGCTGCCCCTTACGCCTGCTTGGGCGCGAACAGGGGCACTTCCAATTCGTCGTCAAATTTTCTTCCCATGACCAGCCCGCCGATTTCGGCGATGATCACATCCACGGTGAGCAGCACCTTGGTGCCCTCCACCAAGTGGCCGCCGTGGGCATTGCCGTAGCGGTCGCTGAGGCTCATGTGTACATGGAGGTTCGTGACCCCTTGGTCATCATGGCAGATGATGCCGCTGCCGGCGGTAAGCTCAATGGGCCCCGTCAGGTGCAGCACCTCGCCGTAGCCGTAGCCGGCCTTCTTGTCCGGCAGCTCCACGGGATTGCAGTAGGCCACACCGTCCAGACTGCCGATGGCGCTGAGGATCACACCGTTGTTGATACCCGCACGGCGGCAGGCCTCGGTGAGGCCCAGCAGCACGTCCGTTCCGGGACGCAGCCGCACGGCGATGACCCGGGTAAGATTGCCCTGGGCCATTTCCAGAATGTCATTCATGGTTATTCACTTCCTATTCCGTTAAAGCTCGATTTGCTGCATCGGTTCCGTCAGCGGCAGGACCCGCAGCCCGCTGTCCGCCGCCCCACGCGGCATACGCCGCGCCATATCCTGCATATGCATCCCGTCGTCCTCCGGAAAGGGAACATGGTAGACGCACAGCGTATCCGTGTCAAAATGTCCGTGAAACAGGCGGGTATTATAATAAGCCTGGTAAAACAGGGGATTGAGGAACACCGCGTACAGGGGTGTTCCCGCCAGCCGGGAGAAATCCTCGTGGAGATAGTCGCTGTCCGCCGTGAACAGCACCCGCCGCCCGTCAAAGCTCAGCAGATAGCACACATGGGGCACGGACCGGTACTCCTCTCCCAGATGGGGCACCATAAACGCCTGCACCGAAATACCCGGCTCGATCTGTATGGCGGCCCGGTCCGTCCCGCGGCACAGCGGCACACAGGGGATGCCCTCCTGCTGCAGCCACCGGCTGAGCTTCTGCACCGCCGGGGCCTCGTCCTTCGGATAAAACAGGCCCTTCACCCTTCGATGCTCCAAAAACGCCCGGACCATCTCCGGGTCAAAGTGATCGGGATGGTAGTGGGTGAACAGCAGATAGTCCAGCCGCTCAAAGGGCGGCTCGCCCCGAAGCATGGCCTCCCGGCAGCCGGGGGGCAGGAGGCTGAAGGGATTGTCCTTTCTGCCGAACAGCCCATCCAGGAGCAGAGCCGTGTCCCGGTATCGGATCAGCACGCCGGCGTTGGCCAGCAGGGTTACGCGGATGGGATAGCGATCCATAGGTTTATTTTTCCTCGCCCACGGTCACATCCATCTTATCCTCGTAATACTTGACCATGGCGATCTGATCCTCGTCGATATGGCCGTTGTCGTTCATCCAGTCCATGACCCGCAGCACCACGTCGGTCATGGGCGTATCCACGCCCATGTGGTGGGCAAAGTGCTTGGCATTGAGGATGTCCTTACGGTGAACGGCTACCCGGGCGCCGGGCTCGAAATCGCGCTTGATGAGCTTGGGCACCTTGTTTTCATACACAGGGCCGCCGGCAAAGCCGCCCCGGGTGGCCTCGAAGGTGGTCTGCAGGTCGATGCCCGCCTTGGCGGCGAAGGCATAGGCCTCGGCGATAACCACCATATAGGCCCCGGCCACCATGTTGTTCACCAGCTTGGTGACGCTGCCGCTGCCGCTACCGCCGGTGTAAACGGGATGACCCATGCACTCCAGCAGGGGATTCACGCTGTCAAACACTTCCTTGTCACCGCCGGTCATAATGGCCAGGGTGCCGGCAATGGCCATGGGATTACCACCGCTGATGGGGGAATCCAGCAGGTACATACCCGCCTCTCTGACGGTTTTGTACAGATCCTGGATGATGTCGGGGGCGGTGGAGCTGAGGTCGATGATGATGTTGCCCCGCTTGCCGTAGTGTACGGCGTCCTCCACAGACTTGCGGATAATGGCGTGAGTGGGCAGGATCTGCATGATGATGTCACACTGCTTATAAATATCCGTCTGTTCCTTCACCGGCGTACCGCCTGCGGCAGCGAACTCGTCCAAGCGGCTCTGGGCCACATCAAAGCCCAGCACCTCGCAGCCGCTCTTTTTTATCAGATTTTTCGCCATAGGCAGGCCCATGACTCCCAGGCCCAGGAAACCGATCTTCATATACATACATCTCCTTATTAAAATACATATGGAAACTCAACAAACTCCTTAGTTCTTCCGCCGCGTCCCCGCTCCCTTCAAGGGGGCGGGGATCACATTGGAAACAGAAAAGGAGTGATAATGGGGGCAATATTATGTCCTTACTTCTTCAGCAGGGACGGCAGCCAGGTGGTCAGCGGGTCCACATAGGTAATCAGCAGCAGCACCACGATGCTGATGAGCAGCATGGGCATCAGTGCCTTCAGGGACTTGCTGAGGCTGGTCTCGCCGATCTGGTTGCTCAGCAGCAGGCACAGGCCCACAGGAGGCGTGACCAGACCGATGCACAGGTTGAAGCTCATGACGATGCCGAACATCAGGGGGTTGATACCGTACAGGGTCAGCAGGGGCATCAGGATGGGGGTCATCATAATGATGGCGGCATTGGCCTCCATGAGCATACCGATGATGAGGAACAGAAGGTTCAGCAGCAGCAGGATCAGCACCCGGCTCTCGGTGAGGCTGGAGAAGGTGTCCAGCAGCAGGGCCGGCAGGCCGGAGGTGACCACCACATAGCTGGAGGCCTTGGACAGGCCCACCATCACCATGATGGTGGCGGTGGAAACGGATGCCTCCACAAAGGAGGCAGGCAGCTCGCTCCACTTGGTATCCTTATAGATAAACAGGCTCACGATCAGGGCGTACACCACGGCCACGGCAGCGGCCTCGGTAGCGGTGAAGATACCGCCGAAGATACCGCCCAGAATGATAATGGGCATCAGCAGCGCCCAGATGCTGCTCTTGAAGGTCTTGGCCACCTCCTTGGCGGGCATCTTCTCGTGGGCGGGGAGGTTATTGCGCTTAGCATATACCAGGGCGTAGCCCATGAGGCACACCACCAGCAGCAGGCCGGGGATCACCGAGCCGATAAACAGCTTGGACACCGACACATTGGTGATGGAGGCGTACACGATCAGGGTAATAGACGGAGGAATAATGGGGCCCAAAATGGACGAAATGGACGACACGGCCACGGCGAAGGGAGCGGGATAGCCCTCCTTCTTCATGGCGGGAATGGTCAGGCCGCCAATGGCAGAGGCCGTGGCCACACCGGAGCCGGAGATGGCGCCGAACAGGCCGGAGGCCACCACCGTTACCAGGGCCAGGCTGCCCTTGATGCGCCCGATGAGGGCGTTGGCCACATCAATAAGCTTTCCCGTTATACTGCGGGACATAAGGTTGCCCGCCAGGATGAAGAAGGGAATGGCCAGCAGGGAGGAGGAGTTCATACCGGCAAAGAGCTTCTGGGGCAGCACCAGCATGGGCAGGTCCGCCATGTTCAGAGCTATCAGGGTACCGATGCCCAGGGAGATAAAGATGGGAATGCCCAGGAAGGACAGAAGCAGCAGCAGAATAAATACGAGCAGTCCTGCGTTCATACGGCGGTGCCTCCTTTCTTTTCGTCAGCCAGTTCCTGAATGTTCTTGAGAATGACCTCTACGGAGGTCAGCACCATCAGCGCCGTGCCGATGGGTACACAGGTATAGGGAATGGACATGGGCAGGCCCAGGCCGGCGGAGGTGTTAGGCGCGCCGCTGCGCACCAGCTCCAGGGAGAGGATGAACAGGTATACCAGGAACACCAGGCCCACCGTCGTGGCGCAGATGGTGAAGATCCGGCGCATATGGGGCTTCAGAACGTTGAGCAGAATGTCGATCTGCAGGTGACTGTTGCGCCGCACAGCAATGGCCGCGGCCATCATCACATTGAAGATGAACAGGTAGCGCACCAGCTCCTCGCTCCAGGCCGGGGAATTGTGGAACACATACCGCATGACGACCTGGTAGAACATGATCAGCACCATGGCCGGCACGGACACGGTCAGAATGACCTTCTGGATCTTCTCCAGAATATCCAGAAATTTGGAATACGCTTTGATCACAACAATTCTCCTCCTTTCTTAGCCCTTGGCAGGATCCATGGCGGCGATGCGCTCCACCCAATCGGCAAACTGGGGATAGTTAGTGGCGGCAAAGTCCTTGAAGTGCTCGGCGAAGGCGGCGTTATCCACCTCGACGATGGTCTTGCCCTCGTCCTCCAGCTCCTGCCAGGCCACGGCATCCTTGTCCGCCTGCTGCTCACTGATGGCCCGGCCCGCAAAATCGGCGGCCTCCAGGGTGGCCTTCTGAATGTCGGCGGGCAGGCTCTCGAAGTACTTCTTGTCCATGATCACCACATTGCAGCCGTACACATGGTTGGTCTTGATCCAGTAGTTGCACACCTCGTCAAAGGCGTAGTTCACGGAGTCCACCACGGGGTTTTCCTGGCCGTCCACGGTTTTCTGCTGCAGAGCGGTGTAAACCTCGTTCATAGGCACCGGTGTGGGGTTGGCCCCCGCCCACTGCCAGGTCTTCAGATACATCTCCAGGTTGGGGGCCCGGAGCTTGAATCCCTTGAAGTCGGCAATGGTTTTCAGCTCCTTGGTGGCGCACACCACACGGGGACCGCGGTAGGACGCACCCATGAGCTTGAAGCCGGCATCATCGCCCACGGCGTCCTTGATCTCCTGGCCCAGGTCGCTGTACCACACATTCATAAAGTGATCGTAGCTGCTGAACATATAAGGCATCGCCTCAATGTTGGCCAGGGGGGTAAAGGTAGCCAGCGTACCGATGGATTCGCACATCACATCGGCCACACCTGCGTACATGCCCTCCAGCACCTCCGCCGTGGTGCCCAGCTGGGCGCCGCCGTACAGGTCTACCTGCACCCGGCCATCGGTCAGCTCCTTGATCTTCTGGGCGAACAGAACGCCGGTGTCATAGGCGTTATCGCCCTCGGTGGAGTTCAGCGCCATTTTCCAGCGGTATTCCACCTTCTCGTCGTTCGCGGTGCTTGCACAGCCCGATAACAGGCCCGCCAGCATCAGGCCCGCCAGCACCGCTGCCATCAGCTTTTTCATACGGTTCCTCCTAACTCTCAAAGTTTTCTCAAATTTACTCTCTAAAGATGGTAATTTGGTATTACCATCTAACCACGATACCAAAATAGCACCTTTTTCGCCCCTCGTCAATCCGCAATAAAAGCCGAATTTTGAGGGTAGGAGTTGTCTATTGTGTATAAAAAAGCTTCAATAAATTTATCGAAACGAAAAAAAAGGGGGATATACCCCTTTTACAGGGGGTATATCCTCCTCTTTTTCTTGTCGGGAAATAAACTCTCAGGCCTCCTCCGGCACAGGGGCCTCCTCCTCGCCGCTGTCCCGGGCGGGATAGCACTGCGCATATTGGGAAACGATGTTCAGGTGTCGGATCATCGCCTCCTGAGCCCCTGCCGCATTGCGGCTCTTTACGGCCATATATATTTCATGGTGGGTCTGCTGAGTCAGCTCCTTGTAGCTGGGCAGGTCCCAAAACCGCATCCGCACATCGGCGATAAGATTATTCACCAGATGAATGGTGGAGGCCAGCATGGCATTGTGGCTGGCCACGGCCAGGGCATCGTGAAATTCCACATCGTGCCTATAGTTGGCAGGATCCTCGTCCAGGTTGCGGATGGCCTCGTCCAGGGCGGCCATATCCTCCTCCGTAGCCCGCTCACAGGCCAGGCCCACGATGCCCACCTCGATGACCCGGCGGAACTCATTGAACGGCTCTGTGCCGCCCATCTCATTGGAGCATTCGATCCAGCTGCGGGCCTTCTGAATATAGTCTGCGTCCCGCAGCAGCACCTTGCGGTTGCCCCGGCCGTCGATGGCGCCCAGAAATTCCAAAATAGCCAGGCACTCTCGCAGAGAGCCGCGGCCCACACCCAGCATTTCCGCCAGATCTCTCTCTGAGGGCATATCCTCGCCTACCCGGATGTGGCCGTCCTCTATGGCCTTGACCAGCGCCTGCATGATCAGCTCCGGCACTCGTGGCGCAGTGTTCTGCTGTATTTTCTCGATATGCATGGCCGTCATTCCTTACCCTTTCCGTTTTTGCCATAATGGGGCAATAATCTTCTTATCTGCCTATTCTACACGGAATTTTTACATAAATCAATGGTATGACCAAATTTTGTTTCAGTTTTTTATGAGACTCACTTTTTTCTGCTCTGTGATGTGCCTCGCGATGATATTTTTACCCGCGCTTTGGCATCTGTTTTTTCTTTTGGAGGAGAACGCCGGCCTTAGCGAGAAGAAAAAGGGAGGTGTATTCCTATGGATCTGATGCACATCTTCACAGGTCCCGGCGGATATACCGGTTCTGCAAAAGCCGGTATGATACAGCAGTGCAGAAGATGAATTTGTACAATCTGCATAATTCATATAGTTGGATATTGTGCGTTATGACCTCATTTTGGCAGAATCGACCATTGACTTCAATAACAGGTTTTGTTAGAATTCACTCAACACTTTTGAAGCGAAGGAGGCGGCCAGCATGACCAACACCATGAACAGTAAGATGCATAAGACCATGACCGCCGCCTGCACCGGCGCTGCCTTCTGCTGCGCCTGTGCCGCTTTCCATACTGTCATTCTGTCCGTGCTGGGCGCCATTATTATGGCGTCCATTATTATTTGCATTCTGGTACTGGTACTGCTGGTACTGGTTCTTTCTCCACGCACGCCATTGGCACGGATCGTCGCATGACACGCTGACACGATACAGCAAAGCGGCTCCGCCAACAGGCGGGGCCGCTTTTTTGTATGCCTTCGGCATCGCCGAAGGATCATATATCTCAAAAATCAATGCAAAGGAGAACAAAAACATGAAAAAGAGAGTATTTGCAATGCTTTTGGCTATGGCCATGGTTTTTAGCCTGATGGCCTGCGGCAGCAAGGACAAGGCCGGCGGCAGCGACGGCGATACCATTCGGCTGGGCGGCGTGGGTCCCCTGACCGGCGGCTACGCCAACTACGGACTATCCGTGCAGCACGGCGCAGAGCTGGCTGCCAAGGAAATCAACGCCGCCGGCGGTGTAAACGGGAAAATGCTGGAGGTCCAGTTCCAGGATTCTCAGGGCGACCCCGAGAGCGCTGTGGCCGCTTACGGCAAGCTTATGGACTGGGGCATGAACGTGAGCCTGGGCGCAGTGCTGTCCGGTGAGACGGCCTCTGTGGTGGCAGCGGCCAAGGCCGACGATATGTTCATCATGGAAACCACCGGCTCCGCCGATAAGTGCATCGACGGCAACGACAAAGCCTTCCGCATCTGCTTCTACGATTCCTATCAGGGCACTGCCGCGGCGGACTACCTGAAGGACAAGGCCCTGGCCACCGAGGTGGGCGTATTCTATCAGAGCGATAACGACTACTCCGCCGGCCTGTATAATGCCTTCGCTGCCCAGTGCCAGAAGGTCGGCGTGACCATCAAGGAGACCCAGACCTTCACCACGGCCACCAACACCGACTTCTCCACCCAGGTAAACGCCCTGGTTGCCTCCGGTGTAAAGGTTGTGTTCATCCCCATCTATGCCGAGGAGGCCTCCACCTTCCTGACCCAGGCCAAGGGTAAGTTCGGCTCTGATGTCTACTTCTTCGGCGCCGACGGTCTGGACGGCATCCTGGGCAAGGTCAGCCAGGATGTGTCCATCGCGGACAATGTTCTGATGATGACCCCCTTTGCCGCCGACTCTGCCGAGCCCAAGGTGCAGGCCTTTGTCAAGGCGTATCAGGATGCCTACAACGCCACCCCTGACCAGTTTGCCGCCGACGGCTACGATGCCGTGTACGCCGTAAAGGCCGCCATCGAGGCCGCCAAGGGCAGCACCTCCGGCACAGACCTGGCCGCCGTGATGACCTCCCTGACCGTGGAGGGTGTCACCGGCACCATGACCTGGAGCGCCGACGGCAATACCAATAAGGCCGCCAGTGCTATCCTGTACAAAAACGGCGTAGGCACGCTGTTTGGCGGCCAAAAGACCGACTCCGCAGCAGAATAACCGGATTTTTACCTCTCTCACACAAGCCTCTCCATTTTCCCGGCTGTCTGCCGGGAGAATGGAGAGGCAGCGCAAAGGAATGACGACTATGACGAATCTGATTCAAACCTTGATAAGCGGCCTGAGCCTGGGCAGTATCTACGCGCTGATCGCGCTGGGCTACACCATGGTCTACGGTATCGCCAAAATGCTGAACTTTGCCCACGGCGATGTAATTATGGTGGGTGCTTACAGCGGCATTGTGGCGGTGGCGCAGATGGGACTATCCCCGTGGGTAACGGTGATCGTAAGCATCGTGGTGTGCGCAATGCTGGGTGTGGTCATCGAATTCTGCGCCTATAAGCCTCTGCGCCAGGCGCCTCCGCTGAGTGTACTCATAACGGCCATCGGCGTCAGCTATCTTTTGCAGAATGCGGCGCTGCTGATCTTCGGGTCGCAGCAGATGGCCTATCCCACCTTGGTAAAGCTGCCCGGTTTTTCCGTGGGCGGCGTGCAGGTAGACGGCATTACGGTGCTGACCCTGGCGGTAACAGCCACGCTGATGGCGGCACTGACACTGTTTATCGACCGGACAAGGCTGGGCAAGGCCATGCGCGCTGTATCCGAGGATAAGGACGCCGCCACCCTCATGGGGATCAGCGTGGACAGGACCATCACCCTGACATTTGCCATCGGCTCGGCACTGGCAGCCTTTGCAAGCCTTTTCTATGGCATGACCTATGTGTACATCAAGCCCACCACCGGCGCCATGCCCGGCATCAAGGCCTTTACGGCGGCGGTTTTCGGCGGTATCGGCTCCATCCCCGGCGCCATGCTGGGCGGCATACTGCTGGGCCTGATCGAGCAGATGTCCAAGACGTATATCTCTACCCTGTGGGCGGACGCCATCGTGTTCGCCGTGCTGGTGGTCGTGCTGGTGGTCAAGCCCACGGGCCTGCTGGGCAAGCCCATGCAGGAGAAGGTGTGAGGTGAAGAAAATGCAACTGACTTTACAGAAAAAGCGGCAGCGGGCCGACCTGCTGACCTTAGCGGCAGTGGCCGCACTGTTCCTTGTGCTGGCGGCCCTGCTGTACGCCGGACTTCTGAACCGGCAGATGACCAACATGCTGGTACCAACGGCGGTGTACATCGTTCTGGCGGTGTCGCTGAACCTGGTGGTGGGCCTGCTGGGTGAGCTGAGCCTGGGCCATGCGGGCTTCATGTCCGCGGGCCTGTTCTCCGGGTGCCTGGTATCCATCGCCCTGTCCTCCTCTCCCCTGCCCCTGGGTCTGCGTCTGCCCCTGAGTATGCTGGCAGGGGGGCTGGTAGCGGCGGTGTTCGGTCTGCTGGTGGGCCTGCCGGCCCTGCGCCTGCGGGGGGACTATCTGGCCATCGTGACCCTGGCCTGCGGCGAGATTATCAAAAACATCATCACGAATCTGAATTTCACCGGCGGCGCGCTGGGTCTGAACACCTCGGCCATCTATGCTGGGGCCAAGGATCTGCTGCCCTATGGCGCGGTGCTGGTGATGCTGACGGTGGCGGTGATGCTGAACCTGAAGCGCTCCAAGTACGGCCGGGCCATCATGGCCATCCGGGATAACCGCATTGCAGCGGAATCCGTGGGGCTGAATGTCACACAGTACAAGTTAGCGGTGTTCGTTATTGCGGCGTTCTTCGCCGGAAGCGCCGGTGTACTGTACGGTCATTCCCTGGCCAACATCAAGGCAGCGGCCTTTGACTACAATATGTCCATCGAGATCCTTGTCATCGTGGTGCTGGGCGGCATGGGCAGTGTGCCCGGGTCCGTAATCTCGGCCATTGTGCTTACGGTGCTGCCCGAGGCCCTGCGCGGGGTGGACAGCTACCGTATGCTGGTGTACGCCATTGTGCTGATCCTGGTGATGCAGGCCACCAATAACCCTACTATGAAGCGCTTCTTCGGCTCCGTCCGCCGGAAGCTGACTCCGAGAAGAAAGGAGTGTGCCACCCTGTGAAAACGAAAGCAAAGCTGGTAAACCGCCAATCCACCGTTCTGCTGCCGGAGCGGGACATTGACAAGTCCCCGGTGCTGGAATGCGTGGGGCTGGGCGTGACCTTCGGCGGTCTGAAGGCGGTGGAGGATTTCGACCTGACCATCGGCCGCACGGAGATCGCCGGACTCATCGGTCCCAACGGGGCGGGAAAAACCACCGTATTCAACCTGCTGACAAAGGTGTACCAGCCCACAGCGGGCGCCATTGTGCTGGACGGCAAGGACACCCACAGCATGACCACAGCCCAGGTGAATAAGGCCGGCATCGCCCGGACCTTTCAGAATATCCGTCTGTTCGGCGACCTGACCGTGGCAGAAAATCTGATGGTGGCTATGAACGATTCCATGCGGTATGGCCTGGCAGGGAGCATACTGCACTTCCCCCGGTTCGCACGGGAGGAGCATATCGCCCGGGAGCGGGCGGAGGAGCTGCTGAGCATCTTCCGCATGGAGAGCCACGCCGACGAGCGGGCGGGTTCCCTGCCCTACGGCGCCCAGCGCCGATTGGAGATTCTGCGGGCCTTGGCATCCAACCCCTGCCTGCTGCTGCTGGATGAGCCGGCGGCAGGCATGAATCCCTCGGAAACAGCGGAGCTGATGGAGAACATCCGCAAGATTCGGGATACCTTTCAGATCGCCGTGCTGCTCATTGAGCATGACATGAACCTGGTCATGAACATCTGCGAGGGCATCTGCGTGCTGAACTTCGGCCATATCATCGCCAAGGGTACGCCGGAGGATATCCAGCGCAACGAGGCGGTCATTGAGGCCTATTTGGGCAAGCGAAAGGAGGCCGCGTCATGAGCAGTGTGCTGCAGGTAGAAAATATTAATGTATACTACGGCAGTATCCACGCAGTGAAGGATGTATCCTTCCATGTGGAGCCGGGGGAGGTGGTGACGCTGATCGGTGCCAACGGTGCGGGCAAATCCACCACTCTGAACACCGTGGCGGGACTACTGCACAGCCGGACGGGCAGCGTTCGCTTTTTGGGCGAGGAGCTGCGCCATGTGCCCAGCCACAAGCTGGTGGGCCGGGGCATGGCCCTGGTGCCGGAGGGGCGGCGTATTTTCCAGCACATGACGGTGCAGGAGAATCTGGACATGGGCGGCTACTGCCGCAGCGGAGACAAGAGCGCCGATATTGAGAGTGTGTTTGAGCGCTTCCCGCGGCTGAAGGAGCGGCGCAAGCAGGTAGCCGGGACCCTGTCCGGCGGCGAGCAGCAGATGCTGGCCATGGGCCGGGCCCTGATGAGCCATCCCAAGTTGCTGATGCTGGATGAGCCGTCCATGGGACTGGCGCCGCTGCTGGTGGAGCAGATTTTCGACATTATCCGCCAGCTCCACGCCGACGGCACCACCATCCTGCTGGTGGAGCAGAACGCGCAGGCGGCGCTGGCGGTGGCCGACCGGGGCTATGTACTGGAGACGGGGCGTATTGTCACCGAGGGCGCCGGCGCGGAGCTGCTGGAGAGTGACGCCATCCGCAAGGCCTATCTGGGCGGATAAATCGGCAAAAAAAGAAGCAGCTTTAGGTGCTTCTTTTTTGCCGTGTGCATATAGCGCATCACCAGCTGCTGCCTATCTCAAGGGCCCCTGCTCTACCATGCTACTATATATAAATGAAGCCCGCCTTCCGAGTATTTTTCGAAAGGCGGGTTTTTATTCTACAGATGGAAGTGTTTTTTCAGTAGTTGGTTTTCGCCCAGCACCAGCAGCCTGACGCTGCTGTCCAGCATGGTTTCCGATGAGACATTCACATCGGTTTTGTCGCTTCGCTTCACGCCGAGGATGTTGACGCCGTACTTGCGGCGGATATCCAGCTCACCTATGCTGTGACCCTGCCAGCTATCCGGGACGGCGACCTCGATAATGGCATGCTTTTCGTCCAGCTCTATGTAGCTGAAGATATGGTTGGCCGTGTACCGGATGGCCGCCCACTTCGCCAGCTGCTTTTCCGGGTATGTCACTGCGTCCGCGCCGTTGCGCAGCAGGAATTTTGCCTGCACATCCCGTTCGGCGCGGGATACCACATATTTTGCCCCCAGCTCCTTGAGCAGCGACGTCGTTTCCAGCGAGTTCTGAAAATCTCCGCTGATAGTAACGTAGCAGACGTCATAGTTCCCAACGCCCAGCGATCGCAGAAAATCCACGCGGGTGCTGTCGCCGATCTGTGCGTTGGTAACAAAGTCCATACACTCGTTGACGCGCTCCTCGTCCCGGTCCACGGCCATCACCTGATGCCCCAGCTCGCTCAGCTGCATGGCAAGGTGCCGCCCGAAGCGGCCAAGTCCGATCAATAATACATTTTTCATCGTGCGCTCCTTTCAGCCAACGGTAATCATTTCCTTCGGATATCGGGCATGCGTCAGATCATGTCCGGAAAATGCGGCGTAGATCAGAGTCAATCCTCCCACACGCCCGAAGAACATCAGCAGAATGAGAATACTCTGTGACAGCGTACCCAGCTGCGGCGTCAGCCCCAGTGTCAGCCCTACCGTTCCGGCGGCAGACGCCGTTTCATAGAGGCAGGCACCCAGCGGCAGGTTCTCCGCTGCGCTGATAACCGCTGCGCCCATGAAGGTCAATCCCAGATACAGCAGCAGGATGGCGGCGGCGTTCCGTACAGCGGAGGGCTCCAGCCTGCGCTTAAAAAGCTGTGGGTCCTCCCGCCTTCGGAAGGCAGCGACCGCATTGGCCGCCAGTACAGCCAGCGTCGTGACCTTCATGCCGCCCGCGGTGGAGCCGGGCGCGCCGCCGGTCAGCATCAGCAAAATCGTGACCGCCTGTGAGGTGTCGCTCATTTTTGCCAGGTCTGCGGTGTTATAGCCCGCCGTTCGCGGCGTGACCGCCTGAAAGAGCGATGCCAAAACACGCTCCCCCATGGGAAGCTCTGCAAAGTCTGTCAGGAAGAAAATCAGTGCCGGAAGTGCGATCAAGACGATCGTTGCGCTCAGAATGACCTTGCTCTGCATCCGATACCGCCGCAGGTGCAGCCGGTGCGTGCAGACATCGTCCCATGTCAGAAAGCCGATACCGCCTATAACAATCAGCAGCATGATGACGATGTTGACCAGCGGATCGGCAATGTACGCCGTCAGCGAGGGATACAGTGTGCCGGTGCGGCCGAGAATGTCGAACCCTGCGTTGCAGAAGGCGGATACGGAGTGAAACACCGCCATCCACACGCCCCGCAGCCCATAGTCCCGGCAGAACGCCGGCCCCAGCGCCAGCGCGCCCACCAGCTCTACAAGGAATGTTCCCTTTAAGATAAACCTTGTCAGGCGCACGATGCCGCCCACCACCGGAGCGGAGATGGCGTCCTGCATGGCGCTGCGCTCCTTCAGCGAGATATTCTTGCCGGAGAGCATTAAAAACGTCACAGCCGCCGTGATGACACCTAAGCCGCCGATTTGGATCAGCAGCAGGATAACAGTCTGTCCAAACGCGGACCAGTAGCTGCCTGTATCCAGCACCACCAGGCCCGTCACGCAGACGGCGGAGGTGGAGGTGAACAGCGCCTCGTGAAACGGCGTCCACACCCGCCCCGCCGCCGAGATGGGCAGCATCAGCACCAGCGCACCCAGCAGGATCACGCCGGCAAAGCCGAGGATCATGATCTGGAAGGATGTCAGATGGTGCTTCAGATGGAACCCGGTTTCTGTCACGGAACTCACCTCCTAAAATCGACTTCGCTCCCAATTCAGCGTACAGTATAGCACGCTTTTGGCGTTGTGGCTATACAAGTTTTGTTAAATTTTCGGCCTGAGCTGCCCAAGATCGGCCGCAGTATCGCTTGCGCCATAGCGAAACAGGAAAGGTGCGCGAGGGAATCTGAACGGCACCCCATTTAAGCCGCGTATCCTGCGAAAAAATCCGCACAAAACAGGATGACGCGCCGGAGACCGGTACGCCATCCTGTTGGCTTTTCAGCTATACAGAGGCTGCGCATTATGCCTCGTTATTTCGGTAGAACCCGAACCCCGCCACCTCCGTGGTGGGCAGAGAGAAGGCGATGGCCTTGGCCGGGGTGTCCGGCCCGGCCTTCTCCAGGATGGACCGCATGATCGCCGTCTTCTCCTCCGTTTTGGCCACAATGAGGAACACTTCCTTTTCCTCGGCAATGGTGATGTTGTAGAATTTCTTCACCTGCTCGGCGCCGGTGCCCTTGCCATGGAGCACCGTACCTCCCCGGGCACCTGCTGCCCGGGCTGCGTCCATCACCAGGTCCGTCTGACCCTCGCTGGCAATGATAACGATCAACTCATAGGCAAAATTCAGCTCCGGCGTATACTTCCCCGTGCCGGCCTCGTTCCCCTTCAAAAATTCCATGGTTTTACCTCCTCCTACGCTTTTCATGGGCACCGCAATGACGATGCCGTGGCCGGGAACACCCAGGTGCAGCCGCTCCCGCTGGCCGGCAATGAGCGCCTTGGTCTTATCCTCTGTGGCCGCCGAGAGCATCACCCGCTTTTCGTTGGACTCAATGCCCAAAAAGTCCAGCATACTCTGTATGGCTGTGCCATGGCCGTGGAGCGTCACGTTCAGCGGCAGCCCCAGCTCCTCCGTCAATTCCTCCAGCCGGGGCAGCGCCTCCGGCGTAACGATAGAGATCACATAATTCATGCCGCTTCCTCCCACAGCTCAATAATATCGCAATCGCCATAGCTCTCCAGCTCCCGGGTGACCTTCCGGGCCTTGCGCTGGTAGTAAAAACCCACCATCTGGATGGACAGCAGCGGCATCATCGCCACCATGGCCACGATGCCGAAGGCATCCGTAAGCACATTGCCGCCCCGGGCGATACTCACGCCCATCATGAACTGCAGCATGAAGGTGGCTGTCATGGGGCCGGAGGCCACGCCGCCGGAGTCAAAGGCGATGGCCGTGTAAATATCCGGCACGAAAAACGACAGCCCCAACGCAATGGCGTATCCCGGCACCAGGAACCACAAAATCGAGATCCCCGTCACCACCCGCAGCATAGCCAGAGCCATGGCCAGGGCGATAGCCACGGACAGGCTCACCTTAATGGCCCCGCCGGGGATAGCGCCGGCGCTGACCTCCTCGATCTGCTTTTCCAGCACTGCCACTGCAGGCTCCGCCGAGATGATGAACCAGCCCAGCAGCGCCGCCAGCGGGATCAGCAGCCATTCCGTTTCGCCGGTAGCCAGGGCCGCCCCCAGCTCCGCCCCCAGGCTGGAAAAGCCCACGTTCACTCCCGCCAGAAACAGCACCAAGCCCACATAGGTATACAGGATACCCACGGCGATCTTTCCGAAGCTTCTTGTGTTCATCTTGAATACAAATACCTGGAAGATCAGAAAAATAGCCACAATTGGCAGCATGGCCATGGCCATCTCCTTCATATATACCGGCAGCGCCTGCAAAAAGGCCGTGCCGATGCCGGTGGTGCTGTCAAAGCTCACCCGGGTGATCTCCGCTGCGCTACCGCCTCCGTCACCGAAAAAGCCCAGCAGCAGCACCGACAAAATGGGTCCTATGGAGCACAGGGCCACCAGGCCGAAGCTGTCCGCCTCCGCCCGCTTATCGCTTCGCACGTGGGAGATACCAACGCCCAGGGCCAGGATAAACGGCACGGTCATGGGCCCCGTGGTCACGCCGCCGGAGTCAAAGGCGATGCCGAGGAAATCCCGGTCCGTAAATGCTGCCAGCAAAAATACGGCTATGTAGCACGCCACCAGCACCCATCGCAGGTTGATGCCGTACAGAATACGCAGCATACAAACTACCATGAAAAAACCAACGCCGATGCCCACTGCCACCAGGAGTACGGTTTTGTCGATGTTGGGCACCGTGTCCGCCAGCACCTGCAGGTCCGGCTCCGCCACGGTCACCGCCACTCCCAGGGCAAAGGCCACCAGCAGGATCACCGGCAGCTTGCCGATTTTTGTCAGAGCTGTGCCGATCTTGCTGCCGATAATGGTCATAGACCGCTCGGCTCCCAGAGAAAACAGGCCCAGTCCCACCACGATCATCAGCGCCCCCACCAAGAAGGTCAGCAGCAGCGTGGGCTGCATAGGCACCAAAAACAGGCACAGCACTGCGACGATGGCAATGATGGGCAATACCGAGATCATGGATTCCCGTATTTTCTCCGTTAGCAGCGTGCGGGTCTTTTCAAAATGCGCTTTTCGCTTTGCTTTGGATCTACTCAACAATTTGATTCCTCGCCTTCCTTATATATAATAAAACGACTATCATATAATTTTGTGATTGTGAAAATCATTCATCTTGCCACACAAGAACAAATTTAAAACCTTTAATTCCATTCTGTTCCATAAGATTCTTAAAACTATCTGTTACATATGGGTGAGTATGAACCTCTTCCGGTATTTTAAAGATAAAAGCGTTGCTAAGCATTTCCCGATGGAAAGCATACTTTTCAATTCTCATAATCCGTCCAGAACTGGAAAAACGTTTTAATTTTGAATTCTCGTAATCCAAACAGTCTCTTACTGCTGTAACATTAAGCACAAACAATTTTTGCTTTTTACTTTTAGCGCTCAAAACCTGAGCAGCATCTTGAATATAGGGCTTAATTATATTAAAGCAACGCTCATTTACAACAACAGCGCTTACCTCTACAGGATAGACATCTCCAATGCTTTTGCCCTTTTCCGTCTGATGCGAACTCGGATATAATTCCACTTCAGTCCAGTTGCTCAAGGGTTCTCCTTTAAAGCAAAAAGCCTTATATCCATTTTTTTCTTTTGTTTCAAATGCTCGATATGTGTGATCAGACCATAATTGATAGAGTTTCATAGCCGTTCTATTCTCCTCATTATTATACATCGTCCGTTTTGTCCACCAGCTCCGTAATGTCCCACAGCTCACAATCCAGTGCGCAGCAAATGCGCACCAGCATCTGCGTGGACACCGGCTGGTCGTGCTGGAGCTTAAAATAGGTGGATTGGCTGATGCCCGCCTTTTCCCGCAGGTCGTGGCCCTTCATATTCCGGTCGATCATCAGCTTAAAGAGCTTTTTGTAGCATATCTCTTTCTGCATAGCCGTTCCTCCCCGGTTGTTTTTATTTAATATAGCATAAAAATATTCAAAACGCAAATGTTACATTCCGTTTTGAATATTTTTAACAGCTTGTTAATATACTGGGCGTTAATATACTGTCCTGTTTTCATTTTTCGTCCCGCTGCGGCTATTTTCCAGTTTTTTCCGCATTTTTTCTCATATGGGTAGACAAAGTGAGCCGGGTGTGTTATCTTTATTTTGAATAAGTATCCCTACGACACCCTATCGTAGCCGCCGGGCAGAAAGGATGGGCTTTCTCTTGACACACTCCTCTGCAAAATCGAATCGTATTAAGCGGACTCTCTCCGTTTTTTTGGCCGCGCTCTTGCTGATAAGCCTTGTGCTCCCTGTGCTGGGCAGCGTCGGCGAGGATGCCTACGTCAACGACGATGCCATTAATGTCCGCTCCGGCCCCGGCACCTCCTACAGCTCGGTGCAGTTTGGCAAAAGCAAGGCCATCCTGCTCTACCGGGGCCAGTATGTAAGGGTCATCGCCACGGAAAAGGGCACCGATGGCGCGACCTGGTATCAGATCGTCTTTACCTACAACGGCTATACCAAAATGGGCTATATGCGCAGCGATTTCGTCACCCAAATCGGCGATGACAGCGCTTATCAGGCCTATTTGTCCGAGCAGGGCTTTCCCAAGACCTACCAGCCCTATCTCCGGGCACTGCATGCCGCCAGCGGCGGCCAGTGGAATTTTGTGGCCTATCATACGGGGCTGAAATGGTCAGATGCCCTGGAGAACGAATCCACCCTGGGCCGTGCCCTTATCCACGGAAACTACGGCACCGCCCTGCGCTCCACCGCCCCCGGCGCCTACAACAGTAATACCGGTGAGTGGAAGCAGTACGAGCTCGACTGGTATGCCGCCAGCCGCCAAACCGTGGCCTACTATCTGGATCCCCGCAGCTACCTGACGGACGGCACCTGCATCGCTTTCGAGCAGCTTTCCGGCGGCGAAGGTGTGACCCACGCACAGCTGAAGAAGGTGCTGGCCGATTGTGCCTGGGCCACTGACGCCATTATCGATGAATTTATCAGGGCCGGGTCCAAGGAGGAGCTGGAAAAACAGAAGCAGATAGATCTGGAGCGCCTGCGCAGCGAGGGCAAGACCGACGCCGCCAACAGCCTGGAAAAAGTCACCGTCACCGGTGTCAGCCCCATTTACCTGGCCGTGAAGGCCCGGAGCGAGATCGGCACCTCCTCCACTCAAAACGCCACCGGCTATCCCCTCAGTGACGGGAAAAAGTACTATAATTTCTTTAACATCGGCGCCTACGGCGGCAGCAATCCCAACTACAACGGCATCCTCTATGCCCAGAGCAAGGGCTGGGACACCAGCTATAAGGCCCTGTTGGGCGGTGCGTGGTTTATCTTCCGCAATTACATAGAGGATGGCCAGGATACCCTGTATCTTCAGCGCTTCAACCTTACCCCTCAGTATACCTATGCCTACCAGTACGCCACCGACATCACCTATGCCTATCAGGGCGGCTGGTCCACCTATGAGTCCTATGTCAAAAACGGCCTGGCCAATACGGCCCTGACCTTCACCGTCCCCATTTTGAAGAATATGCCCGCCGTGACCAAGCTGCCCACATCCGCCCAAGAGGATGAATACCAGCCAAAGCCGGATCCCAAGCCCGATCCCGATCCTGATCCCAAGCCGGACCCGGATCCCAAGCCTAATCCCGATCCCGCGGCGACCTATGATTATGTTGGGAGGCTCCAGCTGCGCCTCTCGGATTCCTATCTTTCGGGCTTCTCCTTGGGCACGCCGGTGAAAAACCTCATCGCTCAGATTCAGGCTGTCAATCCGGATGCCGCCGTCACGGTGACGGACAGTAGCGGGAAGGCCGTTTCCGATTCCGCCCTTGTCTCCACCGGCCAGCTGCTGACCATTCAGGACGCCGCCGGCACCTACGCCTATACCTGCGTGATATACGGGGATGCCAATGGTGACGGCCGCATCGCCGCCACAGATCTGCTGGCGGTGAAGAAGCATATCCTGGGCGTCCGGACCCTTACCGGTGCCTACGCCCGGGCCGCTCAGCTCTCCGGCAGCAAGATCGCCGCCACCTCGCTGCTGGCCATCAAGAAACACATCCTGGGCACCGCGCCCATCGTGCAGAAATGAAAAGCAGGTGTTTTATGAAGTATTTCAGAAAATTCTCTCTCAGCTTGCTGCTGACTGGCGCCATGCTCCTGTGCCTGGTGCAGACGAGCTTTGCCGACGGCATTTCCGTTTCCGCCGGCCAGGGCAGCGTTAGCGTGGGCAAGACCGTTGCCTTTTCTATCACCGTCCCCTCCGGTTCGGAGGCGTGGACCTACTCCGTGTCCTGGTCCGGCAACCTCACTCTGGAGTCCGGAGACACGGCCCCCATGGGCTTTGAGGGGGATAGCCGCACCAATCAGCTGGTGTTCCGGGCCAACAGCACCGGCACCGGCTCCGTGTGGATCTCCGCCGGATCCTACTGCATCGCCGGCGTGGACTATGACGCCTCCGGCAGCGCCTCCGTGTCCATCGTCTCCGCCTCCGAGCCTGACGACAGCGAACCTGCCCCCGCCCCCACTCCCAGCGGCGGCAGCAGCACCGGTAACAACCCCGGCGTCTCCCTCAGCAGCAACAACGCCCTCTCCTCCCTCACCGTCAGCGCCGGCACCCTGACCCCCGCCTTTGACCCGGCCATTACGGAGTACACTCTCTCCCTTCCCAGCCAATCCGACCGGCTCACCATCACCGCCAATCCATCGGATTCCCGGGCAACGGTCCAGGGGGATGGGGACATCTCCCTTCAGGACGGTGAGACCAGTCTATCCGTGGTAGTCACCGCCGAGGACGGCTCCGCCAAAGCCTATACCATCACCGTCCAGGTGGCCCAGGCCCCCACGCTGTTTTTGGATTATAACGGTCAAAGGCTGGGCGTGGTGAAGGATGTGTCTCAGGTCACGCCGCCTGCAGGCTTTGCCCCTGCCGAGCCCATCACCTATAGCGGTGATACCCTCCCCATCTGGACGGATGTCTCCGGCAAGCGCACCCTGGTCTATCTTATGGACGAAAAAACCTCCGCCCAGGGCTTCTACCTCTTCTCCCAGACCACCGGCGTGCAATCCCCCTATCTGCCCATCCTCTGCGGCAGCGTTACTTATATTTACACGGACATTCCTAAGGAGCTATCCTCCGTTCCCGGCCTTACCCCGGCCACTGTAAAGGCCTTCGGTCAGACCCTCAACGGTTGGACCTACAATGACGCCTCCCTAAAGGATTTCTGTGTGCTGTACCTCATGGACGATGCCGGGAGCTATGGCTACTATACCTACGATTCCCGAGAGGAGACCCTCCAGCGCTTCAGCGGCGCGGTGTTTACCGACAGCGGCGAAACCCTGGCCGTGCCCATGCTGTATGTGTATATTGCCGGCGGTGCGGCGCTGGTGCTGCTGATTCTGCTGATCGTTTTTGCCTCGGTAGCCGGCAGCCGCGGCAGAAAGCTGCGCCTTCTGGCCGATACCGGTGCGTCCCAACCCGCGGCGGATGAAGGCACCCCGGAGGCTACGACCGATGCCACTCCCGCGGCCGATACTGCCCCCGAGCTTGAGCAGCTTCCCGTTGCCTCCCCGCAGGAAGATCCATCCCTGTCTGCCCACGTCCCGGTGTCTCCTGCCGGCACCCCTGACCCGGAGTCTACGCTCCCAGAGCCGGCGGCTGAAGCCTCCACCTCGGAAGCCGGGGAAGCCGGTGCTGACCCCTCCGAGCCTGCGCCTGATGCAGCCTTGGAGAATACCCTCCGCCATCTTCCCCTGGATGAGCTGCTGCGAGACATCCATGACCTGTGATCCCTAAACGCAAATATCCCACGCAAGGCTGTGCCTTGCGTGGGATATTTTATTTGCCGCCCCGTAATCGCTTATCCGCTCAGACCCGCGATTTACACCGGGTGTCCTCCGGGCAGCAACAAGCCTCGCAGAGTTTGCGCCCGCAGGCGCAAAAATTATGCGCGCAGCGGGCTGCAATCCCCTTGGCATAAAATTCCTGCGGAATTCTATGCCAGTCAGAACGACACCGTCTCCGGGTCCGGCTTTTGACAGGCGCTGATGCGCTCCACATACAGCACCGGCCCCTCACCCTCATAGGCCTCGCACTGCTCCTTTTTCACCGTGGCACGGATCTTCACCCAATCCCGGTTCTTGAAGCGGTCCATGCCCTGACCCTTGCACACCAGAGCCAAAAATTGCATGTCGTTCTCGCAGCACACCATGGCAAAGCGGCCCGGGCAATCCACGCCCTTGAACTTCTTGGAATGGCACATCAGTGCCTTAAAGGTGACGCTGATCCCCTCGTAGCGCTCCGGATGGTCCATCAGGTCCACATACCAGATGCCGTAGTCCTCATCCGCCACCTCCAGGTGTCCCGAGGACAGGTCAAAGGGCATCATATCCTCCGTCACATACTCCTCGCTGGTGCCGTCCTCATTTTCCAGATAGATGTCCGCCCGACGGTTGGCCATGCGCAGGTTTTTAGACCGCAGTTGAGTCCGAAGCTGCTCAGTGCAGCGGTTAAAAATAAGCATGTCGGCGTTGGAGACCTTCTCCATCACCAGCTGTCCCATATTTTTCAGATATGGCTCAAAGGTCCGTGCGTCCATCAGGCAGATGATCTGATACAGGATCCAGTTTCCCGGCAGCCCGTCTCGGTACAGGGGCTCCATCATCCACATGCCGTTGTACTCGATGATGACCTGCTTGGGGCGGTACTGCTTTTCCAGCTTCTTAAAAAGCTCCGGCGTCAGCTCCGCCTGATCCTCCACCGTGTAGGTGAACACATTGAAAAGCCCGTGGGGATCGTATTCCTCCTCCCCCTCCTCACAGCAAATGAGCAGGGTCTTATCCTCGGCGGCAAAGCCGTCCTTGAGGATGCCGTTTATGAAATTCGTCTTGCCGGCATCCAGAAACCCGGCAATGAGATATACAGGAATGTCCATATTTTTTCTCCCTTACAGGCCGAACAGCTCTGCAAGCTTCCCCTCGTCCAGATTGGAGCCGATAACGCACAGCCGCCCGGTATAGTCCGCCGGGCCGAAGCGCACCTCGTGCTCCTGAGGCACATAGTCAAAGTGCAGCCATTTTCCGCCCTCGCAGGGTACGATGCCCTTGGCCCGCAGAATAGCACCGTATTCGCCGCCGTCCAGGGCCGCAAGGATCCGGTCAATGTCCGCCTGGGTAAATGCCTTGGGTGTCTCGGCGCCCCAGCTGGTGAATACCTCGTCGGCGTGGTGGTGATGGTGGTGGCAGGCACACTCCGGGTCGTCGCACTCGCCGTCATGATGGTGATGATGCTCGTGTTCATGGTCATGGCAGCATGCATCGTGGTCGTGGTGATGGTGCTCATGCTCCCCGTCCTCGTCATGGTCGTGATGGTCATGGTCATGATGATGTTCGTGCTCATCGTGGTCATCATGGTCATGGTGATGATGGTGGTGCTCTTCCTCCTCGGCCTCATGCTCGGCCCGGATGCGCTCCATCAGCTCGTCCGCCAGGGACACCTTCTCCATAGCGGCCAGAATGGTCTTGCCGTCCAGCTGGTCCCAGGGGGTGGTGATGATGGCGGCATCCCGGTTCTTCTCCCGCAGCAGGGCCACGGCAGCCTCCAGCTTCTCGGGGCTGACCTTTTGGGTGCGGCTGAGAATGATGGTTCCGGCGGTCTCGATCTGGTTGTTGTAAAACTCGCCGAAGTTCTTCATGTATACCTTTACCTTAGAGGCATCCGCCACGGTGACAAAGCTGTTCAGCTTCATCTCCGGCACATCCTTCACGGTGTTCTCCACCGCCAGGATCACATCGGACAGCTTCCCCACGCCCGAGGGCTCAATGAGGATGCGATCCGGGCTGAACTGCTTCTGCACATCCACCAGCGCCCGGCCAAAGTCGCCCACCAGGGAGCAGCAGATGCACCCGGAGGACATCTCGCTGATCTGCACCCCGGCATCCTTCAAAAAACCGCCATCGATGCTGATCTCCCCGAATTCATTTTCAATGAGTACCAGCTTCTCACCCTGATAGGCCTCCGACAGCATCTTCTTAATGAGCGTGGTTTTCCCTGCGCCCAAAAAGCCGGACACAATATCAATCTTAGTCATAAATCGTGCTTCCTTTCTGACTTTTATATGTAAAAACATAATGTATAAACGAATTTCACAGGGTCATCCGCATCTCTTGTTGCGCAAATGCCTCCGGCGGAGCACCTTATGTCACCAGCGACAGAAGGTGCCCAAAGAACACCGCCAAAATCAATGTTTTTGGATTCCTTACGCGGGCGTGGTGCGGAATGTATCGGGGCCTTTCGACCCTGCGAATAAAACAGTTCAGATCCGTTTCGTGCTTTCGCATTGTCTCCAGCTCTACCCACCGCGACGCGCTCCACGCTTGTACTGCCCGTCCTAACAGGGCGGCCCTCTGCGTCTGCCGCGCGGCGCGATGTGGGGAGCGAATCGAGCGCCGCCGGTGGTGGATGAAGCGAGATGAGCGAGTGGCCGCGGTCAAAATTTTAAGCGTTCGCCGTAAGGCAGCGCAAAAATTTTGGGCACCGCAACAGGGTCATCGCGCCCTACGAATTTCTATCGCTAAACGGTGCGTAGGGGACGATGCCTACATCGTCCCGCCCCCACCGCACTTCTTGTGCCATGGCATTCCTCTTATCCTATTTATCTTATCCCATTTTTCAAAAAATGCAAGGCTTCCCTTGTGAATTTTTTGTGATTACACCCACATCTTCTTTTTTCCTGTTGCCAAACGCCTCAACTTGTAGTAAAATGAATCTATTGACAGTCCTCCGTGTGAAGCTGCGGAGCCGGTCTTGCGCAATGGATACCCACGAATCATGTCAGGCGGGGAACCGAGCAGCATTAAGAGGGATCATCCATGTGCCGCAAGGGCGCCGGCTCTGTGGCTTCATGGGGAGGACTATCCTTTTTAGTGAAAATTCCAAAACAAGTTTTTGCTAAAGGGTTTGTTTTTTCGCGCCTGCGGACGCGAGCTCCGCGATGCTTTTATTAAGGGAGGCAGGTCCATGTATCAGGCACTCTACCGCAAGTGGCGGCCCATCACCTTTTCCCAGGTGGTCGGTCAGCAGCATATCACCGATACCCTCCAGCGCCAGGTGGCTGAGGGCCGCACCGGCCACGCCTACCTTTTCACCGGCACCCGGGGTACCGGCAAGACCACCTGCGCCCGGATCCTGGCCAAGGCCATCAACTGCCTGCACCCTGTGGACGGCGCTCCCTGCAACCAATGCGAGTCCTGCCGGGGCATTGATGCGGGCAAGCTTCTGGACATCACCGAGCTGGATGCCGCCAGCAACAATGGTGTGGACAATGTTCGGGCCCTTCGGGAGGAGGCGGTGTATACCCCCTCGATGCTGAAAAAGCGTGTGTACATTATCGACGAGGTGCATATGCTCTCCACCCCGGCCTTCAACGCCCTGCTGAAGATTTTGGAGGAGCCGCCGGAGCATCTGGTGTTCATCCTAGCCACCACAGAGCTGCACAAGGTCCCGGCCACCATCCTCTCCCGCTGTCAGCGCTTTTCCTTTAAGCGGATCCTCCCTCAGGACATCGCCCGGCAGCTGCTCTATATCGCCGGGGAGGAGCGCATCGACCTCTCCCCCGACGGAGCGGACATTTTGGCCCGGATGGCAAACGGCGCCATGCGGGATGCCCTGAGTCTGCTGGACCAGTGCCGCAGCTTTGAGGGTACGCTGAACAGCGCTGCGATCCTGGAGCTTTTGGGGCTGGCGGGCGGCGTGCAAACCGCTCAGCTCATGGAGTTTATCCTCCGGCGCAGCACCCAGGATGCACTGCTGCATTTTGACCGGCTCTACCGGGACGGTAAGGATATTGCGGCCCTTTTTCGGGAGCTTTCGGATCTGGGCCGGGATCTACTGATTCGTCGCACCGCTCCCCAGGGGGGTGCCGCCCTGCTGACGGGGCTGTATGACGAAAACACCCTGGCCGCTCTAGGTGAATTAGCCAGCGGCCATCGGCTTATATATCTGCTTGATGTGCTGGGGCAGACCCAAACCGCCCTCAACGGCAGCAGCAGTCTCCGCACGGAGGCAGAGCTTTGCCTTATGAAGCTGTGCGACGAGAGCCTTTGCGGTGACCTGTCCGCCCTCACCGCCCGCCTGGAGCGGTTGGAAAAGGCGGCCGCCAGAGGCCTTGCGGTCCCGAACTCCGCTGCCCCTGCGGCACCGGCTGCGCCGCAGACCCAGGCCCCTCCCCCAGCCCCCGCAGCACCGGCCCGGACGGAGTCCCCTGCCCCAACAGCTCCTGCATCTCCCAAACCGGAGCCCAAGGCTGATCCCGCTCCCCAGGCACAAGCCCCAAAGCCGGAGCCGATCACACCCGTCCCTCAGCCAAAGGCCTCCCCCGCAGGGGGCGACAGCGGCATTTGGGATCGGCTGAAGGAGCATTACAAGGCTGCCCTGCGGGTGGATAAACGCGTGTTTCTCAATGGTGCCTCCGGTACGCTGTCAGACGGCGTGCTGACCGTTGTCTGCCGAGACGAGATGGTAAAAAATTACCTGGATTGTCCGGAGGTCAATGAGGTTCTCTGTCGCGTCACCGAAAAAGAAGCCGGCTGTCCGGTGCGTCTGGTTTTTACCCTGGGAACCGTGCAGAAATCCGAAAAACATCATAGTACGCCATCTGCACCCAAGCAGAAAAATACTACACCGCCTGCCCCCGAAGGTATATCGAAGCAGGCACAGCCGCATCCGGAGCAGATCCCTCCCTGGGAATCGGCCCCTGCTGGTACAGACCGCATGAACGAATTGCTGGTTGAAGGCGACCGGCTGGACAATTTTAACATCAAATAAGGAGCGTAGCAAAATGGCAAAAGGTTACAGCGCAAGAGGCGGATTCACCGGCGGCGCCGGCATGATGCGCCAGCAGCAGCAAATGCAGCAAAAGATTTTGAAGATGCAGCAGGAAATGGAAAAGGCTCAGGCCGATGTAGAAAACGCCACCTTCTCTGCCACCGCAGGCGGCGGTGTTGTGAAGGCCACGGTCAGCGGCAAGCGCCAGCTTACAGAGTTGACCATCCAGCCGGAGGCAGTGGACCCCGAGGACGTGGAAATGCTTCAGGACCTGGTGATCTCCGCCGTAAACGAGGCCATGCGCCAGGCAGAGGACGCCATGGAGAGCAGCATGCAGAGCCTTACCGGTGGACTGAACATCCCCGGCTTCGGCCTGTAAAACCCAAAACACAAGGATTCCCGCAGCGGCTTATGCGCTGCGGGAATTGCTTTGATTCGAAAAGGGCTTTTCGCCCCTATTGCCTAAGCTATTGAAGTTTCATGAACGCTTCAATAGCTGCCGATTTTAACAGTGAGGGACATCCTTCTTTATTTTCCCTCACGCTTCCTTATCGGTGATGTAATGTTACCACCTTATCGACATTCTAAATCCCCGCTGCGCTTACACGCAGCGGGGATTTTACCGTTCTCAGGAATAGGTGCGCACAACGGCGGCCACCTTGCCCAAAATGGAGGCATGGCGTCCGTCAATAGGGCTGTACGCTTCATTTTCCGGCAAAAGCCAAACCTCTCCATTTCTGCGGGAAAGACGTTTCACTGTAGCCTCATCCTCCAGCAAGGCCACCACGATCTCGCCGTTATGGGCTGTGGGCTGCTGATGCACTACCACCAGGTCCCCGGGCAGAATGCCGGCGTTCAGCATTGACTCGCCCCGGACTCGCAGGGCAAAATACTCTCCGTCCCGCCCCTGGGTATCAAAGGGAATATAATCGTCTATATGCTCCTGGGCCAAAATCGGCGTGCCGGCGGCCACATCCCCCAGCACCGGCACACGACCGGCCGGAGCCTCCGGCTCCCGGGATGCTGCAGCTATAGCAGCCGGGCTTTCCCGCTCCGTCAGTGTCAGGGCGCGGCCCTTGCGGCCGCTCTTTGTAATGTAGCCCAGCTCCTCCAGGTGCTTAATATGAAAATGAACCGTTGACGGCGACTTCAGCCCCACGGCCTCCCCGATCTCCCGGACAGAGGGCGGGTAGCCCTGGGTGCGGACAGCATTGGCAATATAGTCATAGATCTTCTGCTGCATGGCGGTGAGCTTTTGCATGAAATCCCCTCCTGCATTTTTCTTATTTTTATTATAACACAAGCTTTCGTATATTGCAACAACTGTTCGAGTATTTTTTTTGTTTTCTTTTTGCATTTCTGCTTGCATTTTATGTATGAATATGGTATCATGAACATTACTTGATGGATATTATGCCTATGAGCATCCGATAAATTGGAGGGAAAAATATTATGTTGATTGCTATTACCGTCGTGCAGCTGTTGGCCGCTTTGGTTCTTATTCTGATCGTTCTGTTCCAATCCGGTAAGAGCCAGGGCCTGTCCGGCGCCATCGGCGGCATTGCGGATTCCTATATGTCTAAGGGAAAGGCCCGGACCATTGACGCCAAGTTGGCCAAGGCCACCAAGTGGGTCGGCGCTGTTTTCATTGTTCTGACCCTGGTGCTGGATTGCATGGTTGCTGCCGGTATGTGATCGGAGCAATACAGCTTGTGAAGTGAATAGAAATCCGCCCGAAGCATACCTGCTTCGGGCGGATTTTTATATCAGAGAAGCGTCCGTGGGTATACCATACTCTGCCCTATCAGCTCCCTCGATGGGATACAGGTTGCCAATGGTAATACGGTCGCCAGCGGTAGAGCCATAGATGAGGAGGTCCTGCCACTGTGTGCCGGGAGAATAGGTTTGGAAATCTATATAGCCGTCAGCCACCTCGTCAGCGGGGTAGCCGGAGTCCTCTGTTCCGTCTGACAGCAGGACAAAGCCGCTTTCCAGCAGGTCTATGGCGAGATCACTGTCGCTGGCGTTATAAAACAGGTACACCTGACCGTCCTCGTCAGCGAGATAGCCCAAAAATTGAATGGTCAGGTCATCGTTGATGTCAATTGTGTCGCCGCAATCGGCATCGATGTCGCGATAATTGGAGTCCCAATCGTCGTTGCTGTCGGACCAGCCGCCGTTATTCAAATCGCTGTTGCCATGGATTATGCTATCCAGCTGGCCGCTGGTCTTTATCGCCAAAAGGATAATTATCAGCGCAAAGGCAATCAGCGTTGTCGCTGTGCCTCTATTTCGCTTTTTCCCCTTGGTGGAGTAGATTTTAAAGGGCTTCTGAAAGCTTTTCACCACCCGCTCACTGCCTTGAGCAGTGGGTGCAGCCGCTTTCTTTCGGGGCTTGCGGGTCTGCTCCTCAAAGCACACCTTTTCCTCATAGCATACCTTACCGGGGCGGAGCGGGGTCTGTGTACGTCCCTCCCCGTGGTGTACGGAGCCATCGGCGCCCACCCATTCCCGTCGAGGCGGGCGGTTATAGGCACCGCAGCGGGGGCAGCAGCCCTCCTGCCGGTAATCATATCGTCTGCCGCAGGCGGCGCAGCGTATGGTCTGCATCTGTCATATCCTCCCCTTCAGTTTTTTTCTATTATACAGGACATAGGGCGGGTTTTACCACCTACCTCAGGTTGCACGGCCTGTTTTTGGGGAAACCCCAGCTTTACACGACCAGTATAACATCCCGTATCCCTCCGCGCAAGCCCCGATGGGATGGTAAACACAGCCGAAAAAAAGCCCTTTGCTATGACATGGACATCATAGCAAAGGGCTTTTTTGTAACTGTCAATAAATCCTTCGGATTTTTTTGACAAGAGGCTTGCAGTTTGCGGACGGCAAACTCTGCGAGGCTCTTTTTTATAAATTTGTGCTTACTTGACCAGCTCGATGATGGCGGTCTCGGCAGCATCACCGCGGCGGACGCCGGTGCGGACGATGCGGGTATAGCCGCCGTTGCGCTCTGCATACTCAGGAGCGATCTCCTTGAACAGCTTGTGCGCCACATCCTCTCTGGTGATGAAGCTCAAAGCCTGGCGATAGGCTGCCAGATCACCCTTCTTGCCCAGGGTAATCATCTTTTCAGCCAGGGGCTTAATCTCCTTGGCACGGGTGATGGTGGTTTCCATACGGCCGTTATCCAGGAAATCGGTGACCTGCTGACGGAGCATCGCCATGCGCTGATCGGTAGTCTTACCGAGCTTACGAGTTCCGGGCATTTCTGTTTCCTCCTTGTAAGGATCTTACTGCGCGGGGCCGCGCAGGTTAGTTGTTTTCTTCGCCGGCCAGATGCAGACCCATCATGGCCAGTTTGTTGATGACTTCCTCCAGAGACTTGCGTCCCAGGTTGCGAACCTTCATCATTTCGTCTTCAGTCTTGGAGATTAGATCCTCCACAGTGTTGATGTTGGCACGCTTGAGGCAGTTGAAGCTGCGCACAGACAGATCCAGCTCCTCAATGGTCATCTGCAGCTGCTTGCTCTGATCGTCACCGGCCTTCTCCACGATGACGGGCTCGCCGCCCACATTGTCGGACAAATCAGTGAACAGAGCAAAGTGGTCGCAGAGGATCTTGGCGCCCAGGGACACAGCATCCCGGGCGGAGATGGTGGAATCCGTCCACACCTCCAGCGTCAGCTTGTCAAAATCGCTCATGTTGCCGACACGGGTCTTTTCCACCGTGTAGTTGACCTTATACACGGGGGTATAGATAGAGTCGATGGGGATGACGCCGATGACGCCGGGGCGCATGGCCTTGTTCCGGTCAGCGGACACATAGCCGCGGCCGTGGCTCAATGTCACCTCCATGCTCAGGGTGGCGCCCACATCCAGAGTCGCAATATGCAGCTCGGGATTCAGGATTTCCACCTCGCCATCGGGCTTAATGTCGCCGGCAGTAACCTCGCAGGGGCCGGCAGCCTCGATGAAGACGGTCTTGGCACCCTCGCAGTGCAGCTTGGTCAGCAGATTCTTCATGTTCAGCACGATCTCCGTGACATCCTCCTTGACGCCGGGGATGGTGGAAAACTCGTGCTGGACACCGGCAATCTTGATGCTGGTGGCTGCAGTGCCGGGCAGAGAGGAGAGCAGGATGCGACGCAGGGCATTGCCCAGTGTCGTTCCGTAGCCGCGCTCCAGGGGTTCGATCACATACTTTCCATAGGAAGCATCGCCAGGTGTTTCAATACACTCGATCTGAGGCTTCTCAATTTCGATCATGCAGTACCCTCCTTCATTTCAGTTGGGCGGAGTTTATGCTCCGCACCGTATTCGATTCCAGTGCAGTTTGAGGGTCTCGACCCTATTACTTGGAGTACAGCTCGACGATGAGGTGTTCCTCAATGGGCATATCAATGTCATCACGAGCGGGCATTTTGGTCACGGTGCCCTTCAGCGCATTCTTGTCACGCTCCAGCCAAGTGGGAACGGTGACCAGAGGAGCATCCTCTGCTGTGAAGCGCTTGAAGGCGGCGGAGGAGCGGCTGCTCTCCTTGACCTCGATCACATCGCCCACGCGCACCAGGTAGGAAGGAATGTTGACCTTCTTGCCGTTGACGGTGAAATGGGCGTGGTTCACCAGCTGACGAGCCTCCCGGCGGGTCATGGCAAAGCCCAGACGATAGATCACATTGTCCAGTCGACGCTCAACCAGAGTCAGCAGGTTCTCGCCGGTCTTGCCGGACATAGCGGAAGCCTTCTCATAATACATACGGAACTGCTTCTCCAGGATGCCGTAGACGAACTTCACCTTCTGCTTCTCATTGAGCTGGATGGCATACTCGCTCTTCTTCTTTCTCATCTGGCCGCCGGGGTTGCGCTTGGTCTCCTTCTTGGCGTAACCCATGACAGCAGGAGAGATACCCAGCGCCTTGCAACGCTTGGCGATAGGCTGCATATTCTTAGCCATAATCTATTTATCCTCCTTGTTCCGATTACACGCGACGACGCTTGGGGGGGCGGCAGCCATTGTGGGGAATGGGCGTGACATCCTTGATCATGGTCACTTCCAGACCCACGGCCTGCAGCGCACGGATGGCAGCCTCACGGCCCTGGCCGGGACCCTTGACGAATACCTCAACGGTCTTCAGGCCGTGCTCCATGGCGGCCTTGGCGGCAGTCTCGGCTGCGCTCTGGGCGGCGAAAGGAGTGGACTTCTTGCTGCCGCGGAAACCCAGGCCGCCGGAGGAGGCCCAGGACAGGGCATTGCCCTGTGCATCGGTAACGGTTACCATAGTGTTGTTGAAGGAAGAACGGATATGGACCTGGCCCTTTTCAATGTTCTTCTTTTCACGGCGGCGGCGGATAACCTTCTTGCCGGTCTTAGCATTAGCCATATTCTATCTTCCCTCCTTACTTCTTCTTGTTGGCAATGGTCTTCTTGGGACCCTTGCGGGTACGGGCGTTGGTCTTGCTGCGCTGACCGCGGACGGGCAGGCCACGGCGATGACGCATGCCGCGATAGCAGCCGATCTCGGTCAGACGCTTGATGTCCAGTGCCACCTGACGGCGCAGATCGCCTTCCACGGTGTAGCTCTGGTCGATGACCTCACGGAGCTTGGCCTCGTCGGCCTCCGTCAGATCCTTCACGCGGGTGTCGGGGTTGATGCCTGTTTGCGCCAGGATGTCCTGCGCGCTCTTTCTGCCAATACCATAGATATAGGTCAAACCGATCTCGATTCGCTTATCCTTGGGCAGGTCAATACCGGCAATACGTGCCATACTCTTAAAGCACCTCCACTTTCTAGTTAGCCCTGACGCTGCTTGTGCTTGGGATTCTCGCAGATGACCATGACACGGCCTTTGCGGCGGATCACTTTGCACTTCTCGCACATGGGCTTCACGGACGGTCTTACTTTCATTTTGATAAACCTCCTACTTACTACGCCAGGTAATCCGGCCCCGGGTCAGATCATACGGCGACATTTCCACTGTCACCTTGTCACCGGGCAGAATCCTGATGAAATTCATTCTGAGCTTTCCGGAAATATGCGCTAATATGGTGTGTCCATTTCCAATGTCTACCTGGAATGTGGTGTTGGGCAGGGATTCAACCACTACGCCTTCCACTTCGATCATATCGGATTTTGCCAAGCTATAATCCCTCCTGGTCTTGATTACCGCCGCCTGTGCAGGCAGCTAAGGCTTTACGAAGCTCACTATTTGTGATTTTTTCGCTGCTCCTGATCTTCTCGGCAACGACGCTGTGACTCTCCCCCACATAGGCTACATGCTTGCACTTTTTCCTCTTGGGGTTTTCCACCCGGCGGCGCTTACCGTCTGCCAGCAGAAGGAACTCCTCCTGTATATCCAGCACGAAGAAGAGGTCCCCTTCGTCCCGGCCGGCAGTGGATTTTACGATGTTGGATTTGACAATGTCCATAGCTTACACCAATGACTCTGCGGGATCCGTCAGAAGCTCCGGGTCGCCGGCTGTGATCAGGATGGTGTTTTCATAGTGGGCGGCATATTTGCCATCGGCGGTTTTCACCGTCCAGCCATCGCTCATCTGCTTGATGGCGGCGGTGCCTGCGTTGACCATGGGTTCTACGGCCAAGGTCATGCCCCGCAGAAGGCGGGGGCCGTGACCGGGCTTGCCGTAATTGGGCACCTCAGGCGCTTCGTGCATATTCCGGCCAATACCGTGGCCCACATATTCGCGCACCACGGAATAGCCGTTTGCCTCCACAAAGGTCTGCACTGCGTGGGATATATCCGACAGGCGGTAGCCCTCCCGGGCGAACTTCAGACCCTCAAAGAAGGAATCCTGAGTCACACGGATGAGGCGCAGGGCTTCGTCGGACACCTGGCCGCAGGGGTAGGTGCCGGCGCAATCGCCATGGTAGCCGCCGATGTATGCACCCACATCCACACTGACGATGTCACCCTCGCGCAGCACCCGTTTGCCGGGGATACCGTGGATGATCTCATCGTTGACGCTGATGCATACACTGGCCGGATAACCGTTGTAGTGCAGGAAGGAGGGGGTAGCCCCCTGCTCCCGAATAAAGTGGAACACTGCCTTGTCAATTTGTTGGGTTGTTACGCCGGGCTTTACCATTTCCCGGGCCAGGGCCCGGGCAGCCGCGGTAATTTTTCCCGCCAGGCGCATCGCTTCGATCTCGTGAGCTGACTTTAGGGTGATCATAGCTTATCTCCCCAGTGCTTCCAAGATCGCCTGCGTCGTTCCGGCCACGGTGGGCTGGTCCTCCACAGTTTTCAGAATCCCCCGGGCCTCGTAGAAACCCTTGAGCGGTTCTGTTTCTTTATGATAAACCGCCAGACGGTCACGGACCGTCTCGGGGTTATCATCCTTACGCTGCACGAGCTTGCCGCCGCACACATCGCACACACCCTCTTTTTTGGGAGGGATGTTCACAATGTGATAGCTGGCGCCGCAGTTCTCGCAGACCCGTCTGCCGCCCATGCGGGCGACGATCTTTTCATCGGGGATTTCGATGGCGACCACAGCGTCGAAGCTGATACCGGCCTGCTCCATGGCCTCGGCCTGGGCGATGGTGCGGGGCACGCCGTCCAGAATATAGCCATTGGCGCAATCGGCCTCCTGCAGGCGCTCATTGATGATGCCGATGATAACCTCATCCGGCACCAGCTTGCCTGCGTCCATGTACTCCTTGGCCTTCAGGCCGGTGGGAGTGCCGTTTTTCACGGCTGCACGCAGAATGTTACCCGTAGAGATGGTAGGGATATTCAGCTTGACCTTGAGAATGTCAGCCTGGGTCCCCTTACCGGCACCCGGGGCACCTAAAAGGATCAGTTTCATAAAAACACCTCTTATTCCAGGAAGCCCTTATACTGACGCATCAGCATCTGGGACTCCAGAGCCTGTACGGTCTCCAACGCAACACCCACCACGATGATGACGGAGGTGCCGCCGATGGACAGGGCGGCATTGTTGACAGCCTTGCCGATGATGAGGGGCAGGATGGCCACAATGCCCAGATAGATGGCGCCAAACAGCGTGACCTTATTGAGGACCTTCTTGATGAAGTCCGCGGTGGGCTTACCGGGGCGGAAGCCGGGGATAAAGCCGCCGTTCTTCTTCAGGTTGTTGGAGATCTCAATGGGGTTGAACTGAATGGTGGAATAGAAATAGCTGAAGCCGATGATCATCAGGAAGTAGAAAATCATATACAGCACCGATTTGGTGTCGATGGCGTTCAGGAAGCCGTACCAGAAGGTTCCCTCAGCCGGCTGCTTGCAAAAAGCAGCGATGGTGGAGGGGATCATGGCGATGGACTGGGCAAAGATGATGGGCAGAACGCCGGACATATTCACCTTCATGGGGAGGGTGGATGCCTGGCCGCCATACATTTTGCGGCCCACCTGACGCTTGGCATACTGCACCGGGATGCGGCGCTCGGCGCCGTTGACCCAGGTGATCAGCACGATCAGTGCCAGGATACCGATGACCACCAGCACAGCGGCCCACCAGACCAGGGTACCCGCCTTCAGGCCGGAGGCCATGGAGGAGACCATGGCCGGCACACGGGACAGGATACCGGCGAACAGGATGATGGAGATGCCGTTGCCGATACCGAACTCGGTGATCTGCTCGCCCATCCACATAACGAAGGAGGAGCCGGCAATGAAGGATGCGATGATGACCAGGGCGGCCCAGACACCGGTGTTGGTGAGGATGCCGTAGTTCTTCATCAGCATGTAGTAGCCCCAGCCCTGCAGGATGGCGATGGCCACGGTGGCATAGCGGGTGATGGACTGGATTTTCTTCTTGCCTTCCTCGCCGCCCTCTCTTGCCAGCCGCTCCAGGGCGGGGATGGCAATGGTCAGCAGCTGGATGATGATGGAGCTATTGATATAGGGCTGCACGCCCAGTGCGAAGACAGTCGCCTCGGCAAAGGCACCGCCGGACATAACATTGTATAGGCCCAGGACGGTAGTGCTCAGCTGATTGATATAGTCATTCAGCAGGCCCGTGTCCACATAGGGGACAGGGATGGCGTTGCCGATGCGGAAGATCAGAAGGATCAGTGCGGTGAAGATGATTTTCTTGCGCAGTTCGGGGATGCCCCAGGCTTTGCGAATCGTCTGAATCACCTTAGATCACCTCTGCCTTTCCTCCTGCTGCTTCGATCGCGTCCTTAGCAGCCTGAGAGAAAGCAGCGGCCTGCACGGTCACCTTCTTGGTAACGGAGCCGTTACCGAGAACTTTGAAGCCATACTCACACTTGCTCAGGATGCCCTTGGCCAGCAGAGCTTCTGCGTTCACAGTCTCGCCGTCCTCGAACTTGTTCAGAGCGGACAGGTTGATGATCTCCAGGGGCTTGGCAAAAATGTTGTTGAAACCGCGCTTGGGGATGCGGCGTGCCAGAGGCATCTGACCACCCTCAAAGCCGATGCGGGTACCGCCGCCGCTGCGGGCCTTCTGGCCCTTGTGACCGCGGCCTGCGGTCTTGCCGTTGCCGGAGCCGTGACCACGGCCCTTGCGGTAGGCTTCCTTAACGGAGCCGGCTGCGGGAGACAGTTCGTTCAGTTTCATTCTCTCGC
>ERZ827490.714-NODE-714-length-50317-cov-7.713064_pt1 | contig 50317 bp, 47 predicted proteins | sample MGYA00519770_ERZ827490 | MGnify/ENA primary metagenome ERZ827490 (study PRJEB31778, sample SAMEA3449324) | human gut metagenome | biome: human gut; feature: human-associated habitat; material: faeces | place: United Kingdom | collected 2010/2012 ...
GCATGATTGCAGTCATGCGGCCCTTCGGAGAGGTAGTGGTTTCACCCTTTGAAGTGCGCCACACCGCCAGCGAACTGAGCGAGCTGGCAAGGCTGCTCAAAAACCTGGACGGTGAGACCCGCGTGGTGATGGAATCCACGGGCAATTACCATGCGCCGGTGGCCTGGCTGCTCCACGGCGCGGGGTTTTATGTCTCCGTAGTCAATGCAATGCTGGTGCACGACTACGGGAACAACAGTTTAAGACGGGGCAAGACCGACAAGAAGGATGCCGTGAAGCTGGCCAACTACGGCCTTGACCACTGGCTCACACTTCCGAGATATGTTCCGGAAGAGGACACCCGGCTCATGCTGAAGACCTGCTACCGGCAGTACCAGCAGTATTCCAAAGTACAGACCATGCTGAAAAACAACCTGATCTCCCTGCTGGACACCGCTTTCCCAGACGCAAACCGCCTGTTTACCAGTCCGCCCCGCGCCGATGGCAGTGAGAAGTGGGTGGACTTTGTCGCCACTTTTTGGCATTGCGAGTGTGTCTGTGGTCTGTCTAAGAAAGCCTTTACCGCCAAGTACCAGAAGTGGTGCAGAAAGCACGGCTACAATTTCAGCCAAGATAAGGCGTTGGATATTTATGCCTCTGCCTGTGGACGCTTCGGTGTCATGCCGAAAACAAATACGGCAAAACTTTTGGTAGAACAGGCCATTTCCCAACTCCAGACAACTTCCGCCGCATTAGCTGCTCTCAAGCAGGAGATGCAGTCTCTGGCAGCTTCTCTGCCGGAGTATCCTGTAGTGATGGAAATGTTTGGTGTTGGCCCTACACTCGGCCCCCAACTCATAGCTGAAATTGGCGATGTGCGCCGTTTTCATTCCAAGAAAGCGCTGGTGGCCTTTGCAGGCATTGACGCCCCGCCCTACCAATCTGGCCAAATAGATGTCCGCAGCCGCAGCATTTCCAAGAGGGGATCTGCCTCACTGCGCAGGACACTTTTCCTGGTGATGGGCGTCCTCCTGCAATGTGCCCCAATGGATGAGCCGGTCTACCAGTTCATGAACAAGAAACGCTCTGAGGGCAAGCCATACCGTGTCTACATGATGGCATCCGCCAACAAGTTCTTGCGTATCTACTACGCTTCTGTGAAAGCCTATTTGGATTCCCTGGAACACGACTGATTTCCCTGCGCTATACCATCTGGCTGGCCGCCGTTTCGATTTTGAGTTGCTCAGCGGCTTGATTTTGTGTTGCCTTTTTCGCTGCTCCCAAAACCTGAAATTTCTACTTGACTTTTGTTAGCAGGTCTTTTCACCACGGAAAAGCAGCCCCCCAACCGCGCCCTTTGTCCATTGTATTTCCCGGCGCGCTATGGTAAAATGATGGCGTAAAATTCACCGGGAGGAGGGACCCCATGGCCCGCGCCGCCAATCAAAAGCTCAAGTGCCTGTACCTGTGGCAGTTCCTACTGCAAAATACCGATGAGGAGCACCCCGCCACCATCCCCCAAATGATCGAATACCTGGCCCGGCACGATATCCCCGCCGAGCGCAAAAGTCTCTACGATGACATCGAAGCCCTGCGTCAGTGCGGCCTGGATGTGGAGTACCGCAAGGCCCAGGGCGGCGGCTACTATGTGGCCAGCCGGGAGTTCCAGTTGCCGGAATTAAAGCTGCTGGTGGATGCCGTGCAGAGCAGCAAATTCCTCTCCCTGCGCAAAAGCAATGCGCTCATCACCAAGCTGGAAAAGCTGGCCAGCCGCTACGAGGCCCAGGCCCTGCGCCGCCAGGTCTATGTCACCCACCGGGTCAAGAATATGAACGAGAGCATCTACTACAATGTGGATGCCCTGCACAGCGCCATCGCCGCCGGCAGCCGTATCACCTTCCGCTATTTCGATTGGGACATCACCGGTAAAAAGAAATACCGGCACGAAGGTAAGCGCTACCAGATCAGTCCCTGGGCACTCCTGTGGGATGATGAAAATTACTACCTCGTCGGCTACGATGCCGAGCACGGGGAACGCCGCCACTACCGGGTGGATAAGATGGAAGCCATCACCCAAACCGGCGAGGAACGCCTGGGAAAAGAGCTCTTCTTCCACTTTGACCCCGCGGAATACTCCCGCAAGGTCTTTGGCATGTACGGCGGCGAGCCTCAGCAGATCACCCTGCAATTTGCCGCGAATATGGCCAATATTGTCTTTGACCGCTTTGGCCGGGATAGGATCCTCACCCCCACCCCGGCGGGCTTCACCGTCACCGTGGAGGTGGTGCCCAGTCCGCAGTTCTTCGCCTGGCTCACCGGCCTCGGCACCTCGGTACAGGTTCTCTCCCCTCAGCCGGTCGCCCGGCAGTTCCAGGCCCACCTGCGGTCGGTCCTCGCGCTGTACGGCTGACCCCCTCACCGGCTTTATCCTCACTCGCTAAAAATCCGGGCTCTGTCCTCGGCAAATCCCCGCAAGCCGCAGGATCGGGCCGCAGGCCGTTTCGGCTGCGCCGAAACACACGAGCTCCGCTCGTGTCGGCGGCTCCGCCGCCGGGCCTGCGGCCCTCCACCCCCGCTCACCACATCCCATTTGATGCTAAGGAGAAAACACCCCATGAAAAAGCTTCTGTTTATCATCAATCCCATGGCCGGCCGCCAGCAGGCCCAAACCGACCTCTACAAAATGGTCAAGATCTTCGCCGACCACGATTATGAAGTCACCGTCTACCCCACCCGCGCCCGACTGGATTGCACCCGGAAGGTGCTGGAGGACGCCGGCCGGTTCGATCTGGTCGTCTGCTGCGGCGGCGATGGCACCCTGAATGAAATGGTCAGTGGCATGATGCAGCGGCAGGACCGCCGCCCCATGGGCTATATTCCGCTCGGCTCCACCAATGACCTGGCCGTCAGCCTGCGGCTGCCCACCCGGGTGGAGGAAGCCGCCCTGCGGGCCGTCACCGGTAATGAGTTCCATATGGATGTCGGCACCCTCAATGACCGCTATTTCAATTACATCGCCGCCTTCGGCGCCTTTACCGAAACCAGCTACGCCACCCCCCAGGAAATCAAAAATGCCCTCGGCCACCTGGCCTATATTCTGGAGGGCGTCAAGAGCCTGGGCAAGATCCTGCCCATCCATGTCAAAATCACCGCCGATGACGAGCAGTTCGAGGAGGATTACCTCTTCGGCGCCGTCACCAATACCATCTCCCTGGGCGGCGTCTTAAAGCTCGATCCCGAAAAGGTTCTGCTGGATGACGGCATGTACGAGCTGCTTTTGGTCAAGAATCCCACCAATGCCCTCGAAGCGCAGGCCATGCTCACCGCCCTAATGACCCAAAATTTTGATGGCCCGCTGGTCAAAATGTTCCACGCCTCGGATATCACCTTCGAATCCAGCCACGAGATCAGCTGGACCATCGATGGCGAGTACGGCGGCACCTTCAGCCATACCCACATTCTCAATAACAAAAACGCCGTGACTCTCATCGTATAATTTCGGAATTTTTGCCGGGACCTGGCATCAGGCGGCATCCCAGCCGGCCCTCCGGGCCGGCTACGGCCCCATGCGGGGGCCTCACGGCGGCTCCGCCGCCGGGGCTGCCGCCCCCAAACCTCTGCCCCCTGCTCCTACTCAGGCAATCAGCATCGCCAGGTCCTCCTCAGCCTCCCGCTCATTATCGGCGGAAAATACAAACCGCCCGTCCTTATCGTAGACCTCCACATGGCCCCGCACAAATCTCATTTCATAGCGCATATCCGGCACCCCTTTCGCTTTACTGCCTCCAGTATAGCAGGCGTTCTGTCCCATAATCCGGACTCACATATGACACGCCCCCACCGCAAAGAGGGCCCGCCCCACTTTGTTTTGCGCGCGCTTTTGTTTGTAAATCCAACCGTCTGAAAGCGCCTTCGCTTTTTCAAAGGCTTGCGGCCTTGCCCCGCAAACATCCCCTCCGCGCCGCCCCCGCCAGGCAGCCGCTCCTACGGGCATCCCATCGTGCGGCGGGCTTACCCCACTTTGTTTTGCGCGCGCTTTTGTTTGTAAATCCAGCCGTCTGAAAGCGCCTTCGCTTTTTCAAGGGCTTGCGGCCTTGCCCCGCAAGCGCCCCATCCGCACGCCTGCCAAGCAGCCGCTCCTACGGTCCCCTGCCGCGCAGCTAAGCATGACCGGCCCCTAGCCAGGCCCCCCGCTTTGGGCCGCATCCGCTCAAAAGGTCCTTACGCACTTTCCTGCGTTCTGTCTTTTCGCGCCTGCTTTTTGGCGCCCTACCAATCTCACCCCCGAAAGGAAGCAATCTCTCCATGAAAGCACCCATCCTCCGCAAGGAAACCCTGTCCCCCGGCATCAGCCGCATGGTCCTCTCGGCCCCGGAAGTGGCCGCCCATGCCGCCGCCGGCCAGTTCATCATCCTCCGCCCCACCGAAAACGGCGAGCGCATCCCCCTCACCATCTCGGATTTTGACCCCAAGGCCGGAACCGTCACCATCGTCTACCAGGTGGTGGGCGGCACCACCCTGCTGCTGGATTCCCTCCGGCCCGGTGATTCCCTGCCCACCTTCGCCGGCCCTTTGGGCCGCCCCAGCCACATCGCAGGCTTCCAGAATGCCGCTGTCATCGGCGGCGGATTGGGCTGCGCCATCGCCCTGCCCACTGCCGCTGCCCTGCACCGCGGGGGCTGCCGGGTCACCGCCATCGCCGGGTTCCGCAGCGCCCAGCAGGTCATCCTGGCGCAGGAAATGGCCGCCTCCAGCGACCGTTTTCTCCTCTGCAGCGATGACGGCACCGCCGGGGAGCAGGGCTTTGTCACCGGGGCGCTGGAACGCCTTTTGCAGCAGGGCGAGCGCTTCGACATGGTTTTCGCCATCGGCCCCCTGTCCATGATGAAGGCCGTTAGTGACCTGACCGCCCGCTGGGATACCCCCTGCACCGTCAGCATGAATCCCATCATGATCGATGGCACCGGGATGTGCGGCTGCTGCCGTCTCGCCGTGGGCGGGCAGGTGCGCTTTGCCTGCGTGGATGGGCCTGAATTTGACGGACACCAGGTGGATTTTGCTGAGGCCATCCGCCGCAGCCGTATTTACCGCGCACAGGAGCAGCAAAGCCGTGAAGCCGCCTGCCGTCTGCTGGGCCTGGAGCCGAAGTAACCCTGTATTTTCGCTGAGTTTCCGCGCGGCCGGGGCGCCCGAAGGGCAGGCCGTCCGCAGGACGGCCTCGGCGGCAAAGCCGCCGGCTTCGCCGAAGCGCCCTTCGGGCGCCCCACCCCCTGCAGGAGCCCCATCCCCAGCAAACTGCAAGCTCGCCATTTCGCGTTGCTTTTTCCCGGTGCAGCGGCCCGGCCCCGTTTTGCCTGCCCCCTGCCTCTACCTTCCCCAGACCCTTGCCGGGCCGGGAACCCGGCCGACTCCCTTGACCAAAATTTGCGCAGAAGGCTGGAACCGGCCCGCAGGGTGGTTCGGCCTCCGGCCGAACCCGGCGGTCTGCGACCGCCGAAGCCGCCCCCAAGGAGATCGGCAGCAGTGAACCCCCCCTGCCGCTTTCCATCCCATTTTCCCATAAAATCCCTACCCGAAAAGAGGAATCCCCGTGAACCAAAATCTCAATCTTTCCCCCACCGCCGCCCCCATGCCGGTACAGTCCCCGGCCGTCCGCCGCCGCAATTTTGAGGAGGTGGCTCTAGGCTATGATGAAATAACCGCCATGGAAGAAGCCCGCCGCTGCCTCGGCTGCCCCGGTGCACCCTGCCGCGGCGGCTGCCCGGTGGGCGTCCATATCCCGCAGTTTATCGCCAAGGTCGCCGAAGGTGATTTTGCCGCCGCCTGGGAAATCCTCTCGGCGGATAATACCCTGCCCGCCGTCTGCGGCCGGGTCTGCCCCCAGGAAAACCAGTGCCAAGCCGTCTGTGTCCGGGGCAAGAAGGGCGAAAGCGTCGCCATCGGCCGGCTGGAACGCTTTGTGGCCGATTGGCACAGGGCCCAGCAGGAACCGAAGGCTCCATCCCGCGCCGAAGAAAAGGGCAAAAAGGTCGCCGTGGTCGGCTCTGGGCCGGCCGGCCTGGCCTGTGCGGGGGAGCTGGCCCGGATGGGCTATTCCGTCACCGTTTTTGAGGCGCTGCACACCCCCGGCGGAGTGCTGGCCTACGGCATCCCAGCCTTCCGCCTGCCAAAGGACATCCTGCATGAGGAGATCGCCGGGCTGGAAAAGCTGGGCGTCACCATCCAGACCGACACCGTCATAGGCCGGACGATACCGGTGGAGGAACTGCTGAAGGACGGTTTTTCGGCCGTATTCCTGGGCAGCGGGGCCGGCCTGCCCAACTTCATGGGCATCCCAGGTGAAACGCTTTGCGGCGTTTTTTCCGCCAATGAATGGCTGACCCGCATCAACCTGATGCATGCCGCCGAACCGGGGGCTGCCACCCCCCTTATGCTCGCCAAGCATGTGGTGGTTGTGGGCGGCGGCAATGTGGCCATGGATGCCGCCCGATGCGCCCTGCGCTGCGGTGCCGAGGTGACCATCGTGTACCGGCGGAGCCGGGAGGAGCTGCCTGCCCGGGCCGAGGAAGTGGAGCACGCCGAGGAGGAGGGCATCACCTTCCGGCTGCTGACCAACCCAGTGGAGATCCTGGGGGATGAGAACGGCTTTGTGACCGGGATACGGTGCGACACCATGGCCCTGGGCGAGCCGGATGAAAGCGGCCGCCGCCGCCCCGAGGTGGTGCCGGGGGCACAATTTACCCTGGACTGCGACGCGGTCATCATGGCCATCGGGACGACGCCGAATCCCCTGCTGCACCGGACGACGGCCGGTTTGGCGGCTGACCGGCGCGGGCGGCTTACCACCGAGGAGGGCAGCTGCCGCACCTCCCTGCCGGGCGTTTTTGCCGGAGGGGATGCGGTGACCGGAGCGGCCACCGTCATTTTGGCAATGGGGGCCGGCCGAAAGGCGGCGCAGGAAATTGACGAGTACCTGCGGAAAAACCCCTCCCACTAATAGTGCAAAAACGACCCTTTTTTGCAGTTTAAAGGTTAATAATTCACTTTTTTTCACGAAAAGTTTACGAATGAGGGAAAATATGGATTGAATTTGACTAAATGTTGGATTATATTTCCTACAAAATGGCATAAAAAAAGCTCCCCGATGGGGAGCTTTTTTATGCGGTTTTAGGGATTATTTTTTGCGGAGGACGACAGCGGAACCGAGCAGGGCCACAACAGCGGCAGCGGCGGCCAGGCCGACAAAGTCATTGGCGCCGGTGGAGGGGTTCTTCTGATCCTCGGTCTTGGGGGTCTCGGTGGGGGTGGTGTCGCCGGAGATGATAATGACAGTAGGTGCGGTATATTCGTTGGTTGCCTCGAGAGTCTTGCCATTTACGGTGACAGTTCCCTCAGTCATGCCATTTTTAACGGTTACGCCGCCTTTTACAGTCAGATTAACATCAGTGCCGTTCACTACGGTGAAGGTACCGCTGGTGGCATTGGAAACTACGGAAGTGGCGGTATCGCCGACATAATAATTTGTGCCATCGGATACAACGAGATTGTTACCAGCGTATTCAGTTACATTACCAGTGAAGGTACCGCCTGTGATCTCGAAGCTGACTTTGTTATTGCCTTCGCCGTTCATCAGCTCATTGGCGAAATCCACCGTGGTGTTGCCGGAAATGCTGATATCCAGATCGCAAGGAAACATGCTCCAGCCGATCATAGCGGTGTTGGTGCTTACGCTCTTAACGGTGCCGCCGGAGATATCAATGGTGGCGGTGTCGCCGAAGGGGTTGAAGCAGAACGACTCCTGCACCGCGGCATACACCATGCCGTCGGTCATTACAAACTTGGAATTCAACAAGCTAATGCCGGTCTGTCTTTGATGGAAGGAAACGGTGCCGTTTTCCAGCCTCATGGTGGTGTTCATTAGGGAGATGGTTCCGTCCAGAGCCATTTCGCCGTTCTGACCGCTATCCTTTACGGTAAAGCTGCCGCCCATAACATAAATGGCGGTTCCATTGTTGATGGTCAGCTTGTGACCGTTCAGGTCGATGATAACATCGGACGAGATGTTCCATTTGTTGCTCAAGGTAACATTTTCAGTTAGGGTGATAACGCCATTTTCATCTGGGGCAGGCAGGGTGTCCGCTGCCAGAGCGACGACGGGGAGCATGACGCAGACCATGAGCAGCGCCAGAGCAATACTTAGGAACTTTTTCATTGTGTAACCTCTCCTTTGCTTTACCCGCAGGGAGTTCGTGTTTGCCACGCAAACACGGCGACGCCCCCGGGGGCGATTTTATTTTGGTAAGTTAAGGTTATTCCTTTTCCAGGTGAATGTCAAGTGCCTAATGGGAAATTGCAGCGAATTTTTTAACATCGACATAAACTGACAGCCAAATGGTCGGTTTTACGCGATGGGCGGTGTGATGTAGGTGGCGGGGCGGTAACGCTCGAAGATGACGGCATCGAAGCGGGCAAGGGCCAGGGGCTCCTTACTTTCATCGCGGACCGTCCATGCGACGCAGGGGGCATGCCATACCTTACGGATGAGGGACAGCGTGCGGGTGCGGGGGGCGGTGAGGTAATTGTAGGCGATGAAATCCGGGGCGGTGAGCCAATTGAACAAAAGCTGCTGAGAGGCCCAGGTGGCGGGGGTGAGGCGGGTCATATTGCCCTCGCCCTCGGTATAGCGATCGGAGAGCAGGCCGCGGGCGACGGCGGGGGCGTGGTTTTTCATCCACAGGATGACCTGGGGGTGGAAGCTTTCGACACAATACAGGCCGGTGTAATCCCGGAGCTGAGACATCATTTTCTCGCAGAGGGCGGGGTAATTTTTCTGATACTTGACCTCGACGATCATGGGGATCTTCCCCGCGACGATGTCAAGGACCTCCGAGAAGAGGGGGATGCGTTCTTCGGTGCCCAGCAGGCGGAGCTGCTGCAATTCGGCGTAGGATTTTTCATCCACCCGGCCGGTGACGCCGCAGACGCGGTCCAGGGTGTCATCGTGGAAGACGACAAGCCGGCCATCGGTGGTGAGGTGGAGGTCGAGTTCGATGCCGTAGCCGGCTTCCACAGCGCGGCGGAAGGCGGGAAGGCTATTTTCCGGGATGCCATCCTGGGCGCAGTGCAGACCGCGGTGGGCGTAGCGCCGCCCCACAAAGGGGGCCATCTTCTTCCGGGCGGAGGGATCCGGGCGGAGGAGGAGCAGGAGCAGCAGGAACAATACAGCAAGGACAAGCAGGAGGATGAGGAGGGTTTTCATGGGGAGGGACCTCTTTTCGGGTGGATTTTGAGGGAGGGTTTGCGGGAGGGGTGGTGGGCCTGCCCCCTGTGCTGGTTCCATTATAGCGCCGTAAGGCGGCGGGTGCAATAAAAAAGGAGGCACCGCTATCCCCGCCGAAAGAGATAACGGTGCCCCGGGTGCCGACGGATGCGAGCTTATCCGTTGCGCTCGGCAAGAAAAAGAGCATAATCCTGGACCGCGCTGCGCTGTTCCTCCGTAAGCCCCTCGGGCAGGAGCAATACATCGGAAGAGGCGGCGGCATAGCCTGGGTAGCGCTCATCACTGAGCCCCATCAGATAATCCACTGAAACGCCGAAAAATCTGGCCAGCCAAACCTTGGTCGCGTCGCTTGGGTCACTTTTCTCTTTTTCGTAGGCGGATATGGTGTGGTGCGAGACGGACAGCATATCCCCCAGCTCGGCTTGTGACAGTCCCGCTGATTTCCTTAGCAGGTATAAGCGGTTTCCTATCATTCCCATTCCCTTCTCTCTTAAGACTGGGCGTTTTTATTGTACCATTCTTTATGCAAAAAAGGAAATACTTTTGACAAAATCTACCCATTTTACAAAAAGAGTTGTTCTGATTTGTCGGAATTGACAGGGTGCCATTTCCAGCAATATTTCCAGCAATCCGCAACTGGGCGCGGAGGGCCCGGGGACCTATAATGGAGATGTAAGCATAGTGCTGAGTGACGAAGGAGGTACATATGATGGAGGTTTTTTCTTTGCACCGGGAGATGACCGGTGAGGAAGGGGAGCAATGCCGGGTGCGCTATTCCCTGACGGAGGACAGCTGCGGCCCGGAGCGATGCTACGGCATCCTGTGCTGTGTGGAGGGAAGCCGGCGGCCCGGCCGGTGCTGCCGCCTGCCCGGCCTGCTGGAAAATCGCGGGGTGGGCGAGCTGCTGGTGGAATATCTGGCGCGGCGGGAGGTAACACCCGTTCAGCTGGAGGATATCCTGGTGGAGCTGCTGCCGTGACGGTATGGCCTGCCGAGAGGGCGCGGCCGCAGGCCGCCCGGGCGAAGCCCGGGCAGGGCGCCTCGAAGGGGCGTCCACGATGCGGAGCATCGTGGACTGCGGCCGCAGCCTGGGCCACGCAGGAAGTGTTTCTCTATAATATAGGTAAGGGCGGCCCGGTTTGGAGCGGGGGCGTCCTTTTTTGCACCGGGCGGGCGGGTGCGGAATAGGATGGGGCAGCGGGAAAATCCCCGCCAAGCGAGCGAGCAACTTTATTGACATAGATAGCAGGTGACGACTGATGAAACGGACTGTGACGATCCTGGGCGGCGATGAACGCATGGCGTGGCTGGCGGAAAACCTGCGGCGGGAGGGGTATATCATCCGGCTGGCGGCGCTGCTGCCCCCTGCCCCCCTGAAAAATCGGCTGCCGCAACCGGAGACCCCAGATAGGCTGCTGCCGGAAAGCGAGACAGTGATTCTGGCGGTGCCGACGGTAGGCCCGGATGGGATGCTGCGCACCCCGACGGTCCCGGAGTGCTACCCCCTGGCGGAATGCCTGCGGCGGCTGCCGGAGGGGGCCATGGTACTAGGCGGCACCCTGCCGCCGGACTGCCGCAAGATTGTGGAGGAACGGCATTTGGCCTACACCGACCTGCTGGCGCTGCCGGAGCTGCAGGAGCTGAACGCCATAGCGACGGCGGAGGGAGCGGTGGCGCTGGCCATGCGGGAGCAGAACACGACCCTATTTGATACGAGGTGCGTGGTGCTGGGCTATGGACGCTGCGGCAGCGCGCTGTGCCGCAGACTGGCGGCACTGGGCGCCAAGGTAACGGCTGCGGCCCGCCGCCGGGAACAGCTGGCGCGCATCTATGCCGATGGGCATACCCCCTGTGATATCAATAAGCTTTCCCCTGCTCTGGACGGCTGCGAAGTCGTTTTTAATACAGTGCCGGCCCCGGTACTGCCGGAGGAGCTGCTGCGCAGGCTGCCGCCGGAAGCTCTGGTGGTGGAGCTGGCCAGCGCGCCGGGCGGCTGTGACGCCGCCGTGGCGGAAGCGATGGGGCTGCGCTACCGGAACGCGCCGGGCCTGCCGGGCAAGGCAGCGCCCCGCACCGCCGGAGAATACTTGGGGCAGGTAATACGCGGCCTGCCGCACTGGGAGGAATGAATAGTGAACGACAAGAAATTGGGCTTTGCCCTATGCGGCTCCTTTTGCACGCTGGAACGCACCCTGCAAATGATGGCGGATTTGGTTTCGGCCGGGTGGGAGATCCAGCCGATCATGTCTCCCATTACTTACGGGACGGATACCCGCTTTGGCACGGCGGAGCACTGGCGCGACCAGGTGGAGGCCCTATGCGGCCGGCCCATTTGGCACACGGTGGCACAGGTGGAGCCCATTGGGCCCCGGAAGCTCTTAGACATCCTGCTGGTGGCGCCCTGTACCGGCAATACCCTGGGCAAGCTGGCGGGTGGCATCACCGATACACCGGTAACGATGGCGGTGAAGGCCCATCTGCGCAATGACCGCCCGGTGGTGCTGGCGGTTTCCACCAATGACGGACTGAGCGCGAGCGCGGCGAATATTGGGGCGCTGCTGTGCCGCAAAAACTACTACTTTGTGCCCTTTGGGCAGGATGACCCCCTGAAAAAGCCGACCAGTCTGGCGGCGGAGCTTTCCCTGACCGGGGCGGCGCTGGCAGCGGCGCTGGAGGGCCGGCAGTTGCAGCCGATGCTGCGGGGGATGCCGGTGGGATAAGTTTGTGCCGGAAGCGGGCCCGCAGGGCCGGCGCCGCTGCGCGGCGCCGCAGGCGGCCCCCGGCCGCCAAAGCCGTCCGCAGGACGGCTGCCCTGCGGGCTAAAGCCTGCGGTTTGCAGGGGTCTGCCGGGGGAGGTGGCGGGCCCCTTTTGGCAGGTTTGCGGGGAAGGAGGGGCGCAGCCCCAGCCGCCCGGAGGGCGGCTGACGGCGGCCGAAGGCCGCCAGGATCGCCCCGGAGGGGCGATCGGGCTGCGCCCTGGCTTTCGCCCAGCGCAAACTCTGCATGGAGAACCACAAAATGCAAGAACGGTGCTTCTCCTGCAAAAGTGTGGTCTGCCATTCAATTTTAGGGGGATTTTCCCATTGCATTGCCTAAAACAGCCGCGAAAACGCAAGAAAGAATTTTCTTTCCTGCGTTTTTTGTTGTAAAACTCTTGATTTTATCTCCGTCATTCGGTATGATAAGGGGGAATACTTTACAGAAAGAGGGGTTAAGTATGACGCAGGATCTGCTTCAGCTGATCAGTAATGAGATGAAGGGCTTTTCCAAGGGACAGAAGCGCATTGGCGCTTTTATCCTGGAGCATTACGATAAAGCGGCCTTCATGACCGCCGCCAAGCTGGGCGAAACGGTAGGAGTCAGTGAATCCACTGTGGTGCGCTTTGCCGCCGAACTGGGCTTTGAGGGCTATCCCCAGCTGCAAAAATCCCTGCAGGATATCATCCGCAACCGGCTGACCACCGTACAGCGCATGGAGATCATTGATGAGCAGCTTTCCGGCGGCGTGGATGTCCTGCACCGGGTCATGTCCTCCGATGCCGATAAGATCCGCCGCACGCAGGAGGAGATAGACCCCAAAGACTTCGATACCGTCATTGATTCCATCATCGGCGCCCACCGCATTTATATTCTGGGTCTACGCTCCTCCGGGGTGCTGGCCGGGTTCCTTTCCTTCTACTTCAATCACATCTTTGAGGATGTGGTGAATGTGGGCGCTGCCCAGGGGGAGACCTTTGAGCAGATGCTGCGCATCGGGCCCAATGATGTGCTCATCGCCATCAGCTTCCCGCGCTATTCCCAGCGGACGCTGAAGGCGGTGCATTACGCCAAAAAGCAGGGCGCCTGCATCATCGGCATTACCGATTCCACCAGCGCGCCGCTGGCCGCCATGGCCAACCATGTGCTGCTGGCCCGCAGCGAGATGGCTTCCTTTGTCGATTCGCTGGTGGCGCCCATGAGCCTGCTGAACGCCATCATCGTGGCGGTGGGTCTGCGCAAAAAGCATGAGACCAGCAACACCTATGCCATGCTGGAGCGCATTTGGAGCGAATACGATGTGTACGAGAAAAATGAGGAGATCCATTCCGCGCCATGAGAAACGAATTTGACCGAATCGTTATCGGCGGCGGGGCCGCCGGCTTATTCGCGGCCGGGTGGGCCGCTAAAAGCGGCCTGCGGGTGCTGGTGCTGGAAAAGCGGGAGCGTCCCGCGCGCAAAATACTGGTGACCGGCAAGGGCCGCTGCAATGTGACCAATCACTGCTCTCCGCAGGAATTCATAGCGGCGGTGCGGCGCAACCCTCGCTTTTTGATGAGCGCCATCTACGCCATGACGCCGCAGGACACCATGGTCTGCTTTGAGGAGCTGGGGGTGGCGCTGAAAACCGAGCGCGGCAACCGGGTGTTCCCGGTAAGCGACCGCGCCATGGATATTGCCGACGCGCTGGTGCGCTTTGCCCGGCAGGGCGGCGTGCAGATAAAACAGGCCACCGTCAGCGAGCTCATCCAAAGGGATGACGCCGTAGTGGGTGTTAAAACCGAAGCAGGCGAAGAATTCTTTGCCCCGCTGACTATTCTGGCGACCGGCGGCAAAAGCTACCCCGGCACCGGCAGCGATGGCAGCGGCTACGCCCTGGCGGCTGCCGTGGGACACACTATTATTCCGCCGCGGCCCTCGCTGGTGCCCATCATCTGCGAGAATACGGACAAGCAGTTTACCACTCTGATGGGGCTTTCGCTGCGCAATGTAACGCTGAACCTCATCCAAAAGAAAAACGGCAAGGTGATATACAGCGAGCTGGGCGAGATGCTGTTCACCCATTTTGGCATCAGCGGGCCGCTGGCCCTGACTGCCAGCAGCTATATGGATGTTCCCACCGATTACCGCATCACTATAGACTGCAAGCCGGGGCTGACCCCTGAGCAGCTGGATGCCCGGATGCTGCGGGACTTTGAGGGGAGCCCCAACCGGGCCTTTGGCAACGCTCTGGAGGCACTGCTGCCCCATTCCCTTATCCCTGTGGTGGTGGCCAAAAGCGGCATTCCGGCCGAGCGGCGGGTGAACCAGCTGACCCGTGAGGGGCGGCAAAAGCTGGGGGCGCTGATCAAGGCCTTCCCGCTGACCCCGCAGGCGCTGCGGCCCATTGAAGAGGCGGTCATTACCGCCGGGGGCGTAAGCGTAAAGGAGATAGACCCCCGCACCATGCGAAGCAAGCTGGTGAAGGGGCTGGCCTTTGCCGGCGAGGTAATGGATGTGGACGCCGTGACCGGCGGCTATAATCTGCAAATTGCCTGGTCTACCGGCTATTTGGCCGGGACGGCCGAACTATCATAAAACTCTGCGAAAGCCGGGGGCCCGCCGCCCCGCCCGCGCCTACGGCGCGGTAAGGGGCGCCCCCTGCGGGGGCGCCCCTCCGGCGGCAGCCCGCAGGGCTGCCGCCGCGGGGCGGCGGGCCCCGGCTTTTTGCACAGACTATTCCGAAAGGCAGGAAAAACACCATGGTCTCCATCGCGATCGACGGGCCGGCAGGGGCCGGCAAAAGCAGCATCTGTACCAGGCTGGCCCAGGAGCTGCACTACCTGCATATTGATACCGGCGCGCTGTACCGTGCGGTGGGCCTTTTTGTGCTGCGGCAAAATAAAAACCCCGCCGACCCCACCGATGTCCTCCCCCTGCTGCCGCATATCCATATCGACCTGCGGTTTGAGAAAGGCGAGCAGCGCATCCTGCTGAATGGCGAGGATGTTTCGGAGGCCATCCGCCTGCCGGAGGCCTCCGCGGCCGCCTCCGCCGTTTCCGCCCTGCCGGAGGTACGGGCCTACCTGCTGGAGCAGCAGCGCAGCCTGGCCCGGCAGTACAATGTCATCATGGATGGGCGGGATATCGGCACGGTGGTGCTGCCCCAGGCCACCATTAAGATTTACCTAACCGCCGCCCCGGAGGAGCGTGCCCGCCGCCGCTGGCTTCAGCAGCAGAAAAAGGGCATAACGGAAAGCTACGAGGATGTGCTAGCCGCCGTCATTAAGCGGGACTACGATGACAGCCACCGGGCTGCCGCCCCGCTGCGCCAGGCGGAGGACGCGTGGCTGTGCGACAGCACCCATCTGGATTTTGAGGGAACGGTGCAGGCCATACTCGCCTACATCCGGCAGCGGATAGGGGAAGTGCCATGCAGGTGACCGTTGCCAAAACCGCCGGGTTCTGCTTTGGGGTGCGGCGGGCGCTGGAGCTGACCCAGAAAAGTGCTGCCCTCTCCCCCACCTGCACACTGGGGGAGCTCATCCATAACCGGCAGGTGGTGGAGGAGCTGGCCGGGCAGGGCGTTACGGTGATAGAGCGTCCAGAGGACGCCCCCGCCGGTACCGCCGTGGTGATCCGCTCCCACGGGGTAGGACCGCAGGTCTATGATACCCTGCGGGCACAGGGCAGCCCTGTAATAGATGCCACCTGCCCTTTCGTCAAGCGCATCCACCAAATTGCCGCCGAGGTACCGGAGGACGGGCTGCTGCTGCTGGCCGGCCGCCGGGAGCATCCGGAGGTGCAGGGCATCCTGGGGTACTGCCGGGGGCAGGCTTTGGTCTTCTCTTCGGCGGAGGAAATGCAGGAACTGCTGGCATTCCTGCCATCGGATGGCAATATCCCCGTCATTTTGGCGGCTCAGACCACATTTTCTTTGCGCGAATGGGAGAAAATATTATTTTTCGCAAAAAAAGTGTGTACAAATCTAAAAGTATTTGATACAATATGTAGAGCGACCATTGAACGGCAGTCCGAGGCAAAACAGCTGGCCCAATCTGCCGATGCCATAGTGGTGGTAGGGGGACTGCACAGTGCCAATACCACGGCTCTGGCGGCGCTGTGCGGCAGCTACTGTCCCACGGTGCAGGTCGAAACGGCGGACCAGCTGGAACGCCACCGGGAGGCCCTGCGGGGCGCCCGCTTTATCGGTATTACTGCCGGCGCTTCAACCCCGGCTTGTATCATTAAGGAGGTTCAAAATTCCATGAGCGTATTGGAAAACAACACTGAAGAAATGAACTTTGGGGAGCTGCTCGATCAATACTCCAAAAGTATACATAATGGGGAGAAGGTAACGGCCGTTGTTACAGGCATTAAGCCGACGGAAATTTCTGTTGACGCCGGCACCAAGCATGCCTGTTATGTACCGCTGGATCAGCTGACCAGCGATCCCTCTGCCAAGCCCGAAGACATCGTCAAGATTGGCGATGAGTTGGAGCTGATGGTCGTCCGCGTCAACGATGTGGAAGGCACCGCCATGCTCTCCAAGACCCGTCTGGATGCCGTAGCCGGCTTCGAGAAGGTCATGAACGCAGGTGAGACCGGCGAGATCCTCACCGGCGTTGTCACCGAGGTCATCAAGGGCGGCGTTCTGGTCCTCACCAATGGCGTCAAGGTATTCATCCCCGCCAGTCAGACCGGTGTTCCCCGCGATGGCGACCTGAACACCCTGCTGCGCAAGGAAGTCAGCTTTAAGATCCTGGAAACCAACCGTCAGCGCCGCCGTGCCGTCGGCTCCATCAGCGTAGTGGCCCGCGAGGCCCGCAAGGAGCTGGCCCAGAAGTTCTGGGACGAGGTAGAAGTAGGCAAGGTTTACACCGGCAAGGTGAAGAGCCTAACCAACTTCGGCGCCTTTGTGGATCTGGGCGGCGTGGATGGCCGTATCGGCCTGACCGACCTGACCTGGCTGCGCGTCAAGAGCCCTGCTGAGGTCGTTTCCATCGGCGATACCGTAGAGGTTACCGTTAAGGATATCGACCGTGAGAACAACCGCGTGTCCCTCATCTACAAGAAGACCGAGGACAATCCCTGGGAGAAGATTAAGACCATGTATCAGGTCGGCGATGTCGTTCCCGTCAAGATCATGTCTCTGACCACCTTCGGCGCCTTTGCGCAGATCATCCCCGGTATCGATGGCCTGATTCACATCTCTCAGATTGCCCGTGAGCGTGTAGAGAAGGTAGCGGATAAGCTTTCCGTTGGCCAGGTAGTGGATGCCAAGATCACTGAGCTGGACTATGACCGTCATCGCGCCAGCCTGTCCATCAAGGCTCTGCTGACCGAGGAAGCCCCCGAGGAAGAAGCCGCTGAGGAAGAGGCTCCCGCTGAGGAATAATCTATAAGCAAATTTATCCGTCCCTTGGCCGCTGTGGCCGGGGGACTTTTTCTTGCCGGCTGCTTTGGCGGTGGGGGGCAGGCTTCGGGCCGCAGGCACCCCGGCTGCGCCGGGGCCGGCGGGCACAGCCCGCCGCGGCCGTCCGGAGGACGGCCGGCCTGCGGCCCGGAGCCTGCCCCCTACCGCAAAGGATATTTTTTTCGCAAACCGGGCTTCCGGCATTGACAAACCGGCCATTTTCTGCTATCCTTAAACAAGTAATCGTTACTGTTTAAGGAGTGATCCCATTGAAATATTCCCGTCAAAGAGAGCTGATCCTGGAAACCGTTCAGCGCTCCGATGACCACCCCACCGCGGATACCATCTATACCCGGGTGCGGGCGCAGGACCCCAAAGTGAGCCTGGGCACCGTATACCGCAACCTGAACCTGCTGTGTGAGAACGGTCAGCTGCTCAAGGTTCCGATCCCCGGGGCCAGCGACCGCTTTGACCACACGCTGGGCGACCACGCCCACGCCTACTGCGAGGTGTGCGGCAGCGTGACCGATGTGCTGCCCCAGGCCCTGCCCATGCTGCAGGAGGCCCTGAAGGGCGGCTGCGGCTTCCAAGTGCATCAGATGAACCTGGTGCTGGAGGGTGTTTGCCCCGAATGCCAAAAGAAAATGCAGTAAATCCCCTTAGCAAAAAGTCCCCCCAACTGGGAGGACTTTTTCTTTTGCCTTGCGGCAGATCATTTTTCCGCGGTCTTGGCCCCCAGCGCCTTAACGGCAGCTGTAAAGTCAGATTTCTTTACATAGATGAAGTAAGCGGTCACCATCTCGGACTGCTTGCCAAAGCTGCCGTCCCGCGGCCGCTCCGAGGTGATAGCATGGGGCGCGGTACGGTGAATCTCCCGTACCAGATAGGCAATATTCTGCTCCGCCAGTACCCGGCAGATGTGGATCTTTTCCTCCAGCGCATAGGTGACAGCCAGCTGACGACGGTTAAAAATGGTAATCACAAGCTCACTCCTTTACAAGATATAATACAAATTGTAATATTATTCGACTTTATACTGCTTATTGTGCCGTTATTCGGCGGCCGCCACAATAGCGATCCCCGCGGAAGCGCCAATGCGGTTGGCCCCGGCTTCGATCATCGCCATCGCGGTCGCATAGTCCCGGATGCCGCCGCTGGCCTTGACGCCCATCTCCGGCCCCACAGTTTTGCGCATCAAAGCAATATCGTGGGTGGTGGCCCCGCCGGTGGAAAAGCCGGTGCTGGTCTTGACAAAATGCGCCCCGGCGGCCTTGGCGGCCTCGCAGGCCTTCACCTTTTCCTCATCGGTCAGCAGGCAGGTCTCAATGATGACCTTGACGGTGTGCCCAGCCGCAGCCTTTACCACGCCCTCAATATCCCGCTGCACCAGCGCCCAATCGCCGGCTTTCGCGGCACCCACATGGATGACCATATCCAGCTCCTCGGCGCCCATGGCGGCACAACTGGCGGCTTCGGCGGCTTTCTGCTCCGGGGCAATGGCGCCCAAAGGGAACCCCACTACGCAGCAAACCTTTACACCGGTCCCTTTCAGCAGGCGGGCGGCCAGCGGAATATAAACCGGATTGACACACACACTGGCAAAGTGATACTCCGCCGCTTCGGCGCACAGCTTCTCGATCTGGGCTGGGGTGGCCTCGGGCTTTAACAGGGTATGGTCTATCATCGCGGCAATGGTCTTCTTATCCATCATTTTTACCTCCGTTTATTGTGGTTTCCTCCGCCCCCAGTATAGCACAGTCCCCGCCCCCGGTGCAAGATGCCTCTCCCCTGTTTCCTGCCGCTTTTGAGGGCTTTGTGCAGGGGGCTCGCTCGGGGCGCAGCTCGCTCCGGCTCCGCCGGAGCAAAGCAGGCTCCGCCTGCTTTCACCGCCCTGCGGGCGGTGGGGCTGCGCCCCGCCCCCGGCCCTGCACAGGCTTAAAAATACCCGCAGACCACAAAGCAGCAGCCTGCAGGTATCTTTTGGGGTTATGCTTCGCCCTGGTAGGTCAAATTCCTCCACTCATAAAGCATCGCCGTGATCTTATTATCCTTGGGCTTACCGGTATCCAGCGCCAGTGCGTCGGTGGTGCCATCTGCCCGCCGGGTCGTGATGTAATATCCCGTTTTCCCGGTCTTATAGGCCTTCACCAGCTGCTGCGGCTCCATATCTGCCCACCGGCAGTAAAGAGCATCGCCCTCCCGGTAGATGGTCAGCGTATAGCCCTCGTCGTATGATAGATCCCTCCATTGTCCGCCAAAGACCTTCTCGATCTCGGTCAGGGGCATCTCCTCGGCGGAATCCAGCACACTGGGCAGCCGCTGCCACTCCAGGTTATCCAGCAGCGCATGGGGCACCAGGATGATCCAATCCGTCCCGTAGTTATCGTTCTCCATGTACTGGGTACCCCTCAGCACCATCCCCTGTGCTGTCATTTTGATGGCGTTACATGTCCAGCTTCTGCTCTGCTCTCCGCCATCCAGCCATTCCGCCACCGGGATATCTAACTCAGCGCTCTCGCCGCTTTCCGGGTCAAAGGCCAGCACAGTAAGATGCCCTGTTGCGGTATAGTTGGTTTCCGCTGTCCACAGGCGGCCGTTATGTTCCATGCCGTAATACAGCTTCGTCGCCATACGGGTGGGGGTGCCATAGGGCAGCTCCTCCACCGGGAGGCTGTAAAACGCCATCTCCGATACGCTGCCGCTTTCATCATCGGTAAAGAAATTCTCGTTCATCACCGTCCAGAACAGCTTGCCATCCAGCAGCCGGATGCCCGAAAGCCCATTCCCGTTCATTTTGCCCAGGTTCATCCAGGTCACTTCCCCGGTGGAAAGGGTAAAAATCCCGTAATCATTGCTGTACCGGTAGTAGTTGCTGCTGATGACCAGTCTATCGTTATCCAGCCACAGCTCCGGCCTGTAATACCTGTCATACTCCCAAATTTCCCGGTCCAGTCCGGTCTCTATCACCGTCACCCCGTCAATGGTCAGGCTGCCGTTTTCGGCACTGTCCGCAATGTGCTGCCCATCCGGACTTTTCAGCATAGTATATTGGCTGCCCTCCGGCACATAGTCGCGGCTTTCCACCCGACCGTCGCTCCATACCTCGGTTTCTACCAGCCGGTCTATCCGGTTGTAGGGGTTTCTCACCCCTATATCGGTGGAATACTCCGTTCGAATGATAAGTGACTCTCCCGCAGTTTCGGTGCTGGTGTACCGAATCTCTCCACCTGTGTAACTCATCTTCATCCAGCCTCCGCAGGTCAGGGGCGTTTCCACCGCCGTGTAGCTGCCATCCAGCCGCAGCAGCACCACCGCGATGGCCTTTCCATCCTCATAGTCCCCCCGAATGACCGGGATCGCCATGGTGCCATCCGCCAGTAGCTTTGGCTCCATAGTGGTATGAAAAACCTCATTGTAGCCGTCGCCCTCCGGCACTGGGCAGGTATACAGCGGCTGCCATCCGCTCCCGGAAAGCATTCCGTCGATACTCATCGCCGTCACACCATTCTCCAGCTCAGTAGGTACGGTGCGGTTGCTCACATACTTCCAGCTACCGTCCTCCGCTATCCTTACGGTCAGTTCCCTATTGTAGTTGGGCTCTCTCCCATTAAAGGTAAATCCGTAACGGATCCGCAGCAGGTCGCCCTCCTGCACTGCTTCTTTGGCAAAGCATGACCAGCTAATGCCCGTCTCTGTTACCCACAGCATTGTCCCGTTCCCATCGGGGTCCAGCAGGCTCCGCAGCTTTTCCTCGCTGATGTCAAACCACTTCAGCAGCACCTCCTCGATTTCATCGATAGGCACCTCATGCCCCTCCGGGTAGTCTGTTTCGCCATCGGTCAAAAACCAGCACAATCTTGCCCACCACAATGGATCGGTGATCCCCTCCGGCGAGGTGAAATTCTGTGTGCACCCCTCCGCCAGCGGGTATAGGTAGGTCTTGGTCAGCTCGTAGCGCTTGTTGTAGTCCTCATAGGGATCCAGCGGTGAAAATACTTCGTATATATAATCCACGCTATCGATAATGGAAAGCTCGCCGCAGCTGTTCAGCCTTATCTCCCCCGCCTGCTGGTACAGCACATTTTCCCAGTCCACGGTGTCGCCATAACCGGTCAGTGACGCCTCTTGAAAAGCCGCCACCCCGTCCTTTACGGTCAGCCGCATGCCATCTATCCCCTGGCAGTCATTGCGGTCATAAAAGTTATAATACCGCAGCTCGGCGTCCTCCCCGGCCTGCATCTTTTCCACCGCGGCCCGCACCGGGGCGCTGTCGGTCAGCGGCACATAGTTGTAGGCAATGACAGTCGCGGTTTCCTCGGCCAGCGCCGCCTTGTACTGGGCGCTTTGCAGCACCTCCTGCGGCACCCCCTCGGTAGAAAGGATCTTCTCACTTCCTCCGCACCCCACCGCCAACAGCAGCACCGCCGCCAGCAACAGCACCAAAATTCTCTTGTTCACGGTTTTTTGTCCTCCTTTAGGTTCTGTTCACTTCACCGGTCGTCAGGTTCAGCTCGTAGGATGCACCATCCTTGCCATGTTTGCCATCTACATAGAAGCACAGGTAGCCGTCCTTCTGCTCATTGCTGGTAATGCGAACCGGCCCGCCCTCTTCGTAACGTCCCGGATTGATCTTGGTATCCCAGTCATTTTGCAGCTGTCCGGTGCTATCCAGCACCGCCGCGTGAATGGTCGTATCCCCGGGCAGGATGCTCCAGCCGTCCCAGTCTGCCGGCAAAGCCGTCCAAAGGACAGCGATCCTCTTCTCTGCCCGGTAGCCTCTTACCAGCATCACATAGGGAATGTCATCTCCGGTTACCAGTTCACTGGGGCTCCAGCTGTAAACGGGGCTACGGTCCTCCGCCACCGCCATAATGGCCGCCGGGTCGTAATAATAGACGCCCCGGTCATCGCTGACCCACAGCAGTCCCTCCGCGGTAAAGCCCAGCCTCATATAGGTAAGTCTATTCCCATAGGAATCGTTTTTGTCATAAAACACCTGCGGCACCACCCGCATACTGCCGCTGCTGTCCAGCAGCACCACCATCGCCTTATCATGCTCTTTGTTGATCTCACGGCTGTATGCCCGGTATTTGGCGCCTGGGGAATAGAAGTCCTCGCTGCCGCTTCCGGTTCCTGTTCCGCTTAGGATATCGGAAGCCGACACACGGGAAGCCTTCATGATCTCCAGCATTTCATCGGTATAGCCCATCGCCTTGGCCTTCACCAAAAAATTCTCATCGGCGTAGGAAACAACGGTCGGGTCATTGGTGCTGGCCAGCTGGCTCTCCCCGGTCGTGAGGTTCAGGCACCAGCGCTCCCACAGCTGGGTGCCGTCCGGCAGGTAGCGGCTGCCGTTTTCATCATAGTAATTGCTGTAATACATCAGCCCATCCCGCACGATGACCTGGCCCATATCCCGGTGGCCCCAGTAGTTGCGGTACACATACTGCGGCAGGGTCAGCACCCGCACCGGCTCTGTGATGTCATTCCGGTCCAGCACCGCCACCTTCCAGCGGCTGCTGCTCTTCTTGTATTCCCCGTTCCAGGCATCGGGCACCTCGCCGCTGTTATAGGGGAAATAGGTCAGCGCCAGGGTATCCCCGCCCCGATCGTCAGCGTAGAGGTACTCAATATTGATCGCGTCACAGCCATCCATCGGCAGATTGGTCTTATCATACACCATGGCCGGCGCCTCCGGCTTTGCCGCATCGTAAATATAGAGGCCATCCTGCCGTATGATACCGAACAGCGTGCCGTCCTCCTCATCCGAGATCTGCTGGAAGCTCTCATAGGGGGTATTCTCCAGCAGCGTGGTCAGATGATGGGTCTCACTGTCGTACAGGTAAAAATTATACTTGTTATAGCCGTCGGCATCATCCATGCCAAGGTAACTCACAAACAGCCGGTAGCGGCTGCCCTCCGCAAAGACCCAGCTTGCCTCCTCATTCAGGGCAATCAGTCCGCTGCCGCTCTGCTCCACCAGGATCCCCGCCGTATCGCCCGGCATAATGGCAATGCTGCTGTTCTGACTGGGGCTGTACAGCGAATATCCGTCATCGCCCTTCGGGTTCAGGTAGATGACCATATCCTCAAAGTTGAAAAGCGCCGCGTCCTCCGGTGTGATAAGGCTCTCAGAAGTATATCCGTTCCACTGGGTCACCTCGGGGTTTTCCAGGCCGGAAATATTCAGCGGTTCCGTCCGCCAGTACGAAAGGTGATAACCGTCCTCAGCGCGGTAAACACTCACCTGCTGCTGTCCCCAGCCCAGCAGGCGGCAGCCTTCGGTGCTGCCATCAATAAAAACATAGGTATCCGACGCGTAGTATTCGGCCTTGGTGGCAATCAGTTCCCAGCCGGCGGTTTCCGGGTCATCACTCGGCTCCACCTGCAGCTCGCCCTCCGGCTTTGGCATCACCACTGTCTCGCTGTCATAGTCCCGTCTGATGTACTTCCATCCGCCATCCTCCTCCAGCCGTATGGTGATGGCATACCGGCCGCAGCTCTCGTGGGTCTGGGTATAGTCCGCCATGTGCTGCGCCAGGAAGCCCTCATCGCCGGGCTGGGCCTCATACAGGCTGTACCGGATGGTCAGGGTATCCCCCTCGATCGTGGCCTCCCGGGCATAGGCAAACAGGTTATCCCCCAGTTTCCACGGGCTCACCCAAAAGTAGCCGTCATAGTTGTGGAGATCCTTCAGAGAGGCGTCCGCCATTTCGGGGCTCATATCAAAGTGCTTCTGGATCGCGGCCGCGACCTCCTCCTGCGGCAGGTAGAAGTTCTGCGCGTTTGGCAGCTTGCCGCTGGCATCGTAGTTGGTGTCCATCAACTTGGCCAGCTCCGCCCGCTTTTCGGCATCGGCTGTGCCATAGGCGGCGGCCAGGTCCAGTTTCTCCTCGCCGGTATAGCCGTACAGCTCATAGATGGCATATTTCAGCAGCGGTCCGGATCTCAGCTCTTGGTAGCCGGACCAGTAGATATCACCCATGGCCGCCAGCGGCGCCAGGTATTCCCGGCTCAGGGCGTTCATATCGTTCAGGTCGATGTTGTAACGGTTTTTCCCGCCATCGGGAGTGCAGGCCACCAGCGAACCGGCCACAGCCGCCGCCAGCAGCAGGGCCGCCAGCGCCAGTGTTCCCCGGCGTTTCTTGGTGGTATCCAGTATGGTGGCAAGGCGGTTTTTCAGCGTCTTTTTGCCGCTGTAAAAATTGGTGGTGAACAGGGTGCGGCGGCTCATGCCGGCCCGCACAACAGCCAGCAGGCACCGGCCGTATTCCTCCCGGTAGGCCTCATCCCGCCCGGCCACCACGGCCTCATCGCAGGAAAGCTCCAGGTCCCGGTCGGCGGCATACACCATCAGCCACACCATCGGGTTAAACCAGTGGATGGCATTGGCCAGCATCAGCAGCAGCTTATACCAGATATCCCGGCGGCGGTAATGGATCAGCTCATGCCGGAACACCAGCGAAAGCTGCTCCGTAGAGAGCTCCAGCTCCGGCAGCAGCAGGGTCGGCTTAATGGCCCCAACGATCATGGGGCTGCCTACGGCGGCCGTATAGACCGGCAGCGGCTTCTGCCGTCCCGCCGCGGCGGATTCTTTTTCCAGCACAGCCAGGATGGCTTCATCGGTCAGGGGGCGGCGGCTGCGGGAGAGCTTTGCTCTCAGCGCCAGGTAGCTGCCCAGCTGCCACAGCAGGAACAGTGCGGTCCCCGCTGCCAAGCACCAGCCCACCGCTTCCATCACCGGGATAGAACGGGTACCAGCCGGGGTGGGGGTGATAGCCGGCTCCGCCGGTTTAGGCGTTTCGGCGCTCGGCCCGGTCGGGGCGGTCATCCCGGTCTCGATCTGCTGGTAGGGGTCGTTTTCCGCCGCTCCCGGCACCACCTGGATCGGGTCTCCGACCGGGGCGGGTTCAGTGGGGGCGGGCTCCTCCCGGCTCACCGGGTAGGTGAACTCTCCCTGGGGCTGCGGCAGGGTAACTACCGGCTGCGGCAGGGTGATGCCAACGGGCAGCAGCAGCCGCACCGCGATGAGCAGCCAGGCCCAGTACCGCCACTTGGCAGTAAAGCGGCGGCCAAGCAGCGGGCCTGCCGCCAGCAGCACCGCTATCACCAGTGCCATCGGCAGGGTCAGCTCCAGCAGGGCGGTCATCAGTCGTTCCATCCTTGTCAGCTCCTCTCTTCTTCGCGGGCACGGCGCTGCCCGGCTATAAATTCCTCCAGCTCCGCCAGATCACGGTCGGTCAGGTCCCGGCTTTCCACCAAGGATGCCACCATGCGGCGAAGGGAGGACTGGTACATCTTCCCCAAAAAGCTGCGGTTGGCCCAGCGGCGGTAATCCGCCTCGCTGACTAGGGGACGGTACAGGTTGTGCCGGCCCTGCCGCTCCACCGAAAGATAGCCCTTTTCCACCAGCTTGGAAAGCAGGGTGAGCAGGGTGGTATCGGCCCAGTTGTGGCTTTGCAGCTGCTCCTCCAGATCCGCACGCTGCACGGGCGGAGGGCTTTGCCAGATGGCCAGCATGATATCCAGCTCGGCATCGGATAGTTTTTTCTCGGGCAGTTCCATAGGGGCCTCCTTCATCTTCTACGGGTTTAGAATTCAGTTTCATTCTATCATCGTAGAATGCGGTTGTCAATGGTCATTCTGCAAGTGTAGAATTTATTTTCTATATCCGTAGAATGTATGGTGGGCGGGTTTGCATGGTGTGCCTGGGCAGGGTTTTCTGCCGATCCCCCGGGTCCGGCCCCGCAGGCCGGCCAAAGGCCGGTGGGCGGGCGCTGCCCGCCCCGGCCGCGGCGCAGCCGCGGCCCCTGCGGGGCCGGACCCGGGGACGGCGAAAACCAGCCAAGGATACAAATCCCCCCTACCCTGTATAACGCCGCAGACCCCAAAAATGCAACACGATTTGGCCCAATTATTGCAGCTGGCGGCGCAAAATATCGCACAGCTGGCCTATTTCCCCGGCCTCCTCGGTAAAGCGGTACAGCCGCTGCCGGATGACCCCCAGGCTGCGGCTGACCGAGGAGGGCGCCAGGCCCATCTGCTCCGCGATGGCGGTTACCGTCAGGCCATCGGTATAGCGCAGCCGGGTAAGCTGCTGCTGAGCCGGGGTAAGGCAGCGGGTGCAGCCGTACTGCAGCAGCCGGCGCAGGGCCAGCCGTTCCTCACTGGGGCCGCTCTCCTCCCGCGGGATGTAAAATTCCAGCGTGGCGGTACTGACGCAGCGCGCGACGCGTTTTAAGGGGCGGGGGGTGAATTTAGTTGTAGTAGTCATGCAGAATTCTCTCCGTTTCTCTGGTATCCACGAGCTCGAACCGCAGCAGCTCAATGCGCTGTTTCAGGTCGAAGTAATGCGGTCCTCGTGCTGTTTTGATCTCTTCCTTGAGCTGTGTCAGCCGGTCCTCCAGCAGTTCCACGCTGCGGTGGTACTCCCCGGCCAGTTCGGCAATTCCCATCATGTTTTCTCGGTTTCCTCTCTTTTTCTCGATGCGGCTTGGTAGCTTTCGGCGAAGGGACCCGTTTTGTCAAGAACATTTGTTCTCTTGCTTCTTAGCGTACTCCGCTTCTGGCGTTCTGTCAACCGTTATTTTTGCAAAGTCCCATAAAACGGTCGCCAAAAAACTTCACTGATTTTTGGCAGATAAAATTTTGTCGAAAGGCTTGACATTCCCGAAAAAATCACTACGATAAGCTATCCCAGGGGCTGGGGAGGTACTTCCCGGCCCCAATCCGGGACCGAGAAGGAGAGAAAACGATGTATGGCATCAAACTGCGCCAGCTGCGGCGGCAGCTGGGCCTGACCCAGCGGCAGCTGGGGACACTGTGCGGGGTGGGCGGCACCACCATCAGCATGATAGAGCATGGCAAGCGGCTGCCCGGCCGGGAAACCCTGCGCCGGCTGCAGGCGGTACTGGGCGATTTGCCGCCCCGCCCCGCCAAGCCCCTGCCCACGGCGGAGCTGCTGACCCTGCTGCGGGGGTGAGTCCCTGCAAGGGGCAGGACGGGCCGCAGGCCAGCCCGTCCCCTGCGGGGGACGGGCTCAGCGGGCGAAGCCCGCTGCGGCGGCTGCGCCGCCGGGCCTGCGGCCCGAACCCCTCCCCTGCCGCCGACTCCGCCGGGGCGCAGAAAAGCCCCACCGGGGAAACCCGATGGAGCTTTGCCGAAAGCCAATATTTATCCCAGCCGGTCACCATTGGCGGCGGGCTGCTGCGGAGTGATGAGAATAACTCCGCCCGCGGAGTAGGTACCCAGCACCAGTACCTCGCTCATAAAATCCGCGATCTGCCGGGGCGGGAAGTTGACCACCCCCAGCACCTGTATGCCCGGCAGGTCCTCCGGGCGGTAGTGGTCGGTGATTTGCGCCGAGGACTTTTTTACCCCGATCTCCGGGCCGAAATCCACCGTGAGCTGGTAGGCCGGGCGGCGGGCCTTGGGAAAAGGCCGCGCCGTCAGGATGGTGCCCACCCGGATATCCAGCCGGGAAAAATCTTCGAATGTCGCCAGTTGTTTTTCCATCAGATGCTGATCTCCCTTGCGACCTTGTAGAACAGCTCGTTGATATCCTTCTTCATGGCCAGGGCCTCATCAATGTCGATATCGTAGATACGGTTTTCCTTGACCCCGACGATGCGGCTGCCCACACCTTCTTCCAGCAGCTCGATGGCACGGTAGCCCATGGCGCTGGCATAAACCCGTTCCATGGCCGTGGCGTCGCCGCCGCGCTGCACATGGCCCAACACCGTCAGGCGGGTCTCCACGCCGGTGCGCTGCTGGATGTAGTAGCACATATCCTTGCTGTTGCCCACGCCCTCGGCCACCACCACGATGAAGTGATACTTGCCGGTGGTCATGGTGGCCTTCATGCGGTCCACCACATCGCGGTCCAGGTCAAAGGGGCGTTCCGGGATGAGGGTGGCGACGGCGCCGGTGGCCAGACCCGCGTACAGGGCCAGATGGCCGGCATTGCGGCCCATGACCTCCACCACGGAGCAGCGGTCGTGGGATTGGGAGGTATCCCTCAGCTTATCGATGCTTTGCACAGCGGTATTTAGGGCGGTATCAAAGCCGATGGTATACTCGGTGGAGGCGATGTCGTTATCGATGGTGCCGGGGATGCCGATGGTGGGAATGCCCAGGGCCGAGAGCTTTTGGGCGCCGCGGAAGGAGCCATCGCCGCCGATGACCACCAGGCCGTCTATCCCGCGGGAGCGCAGAATGGCCGCCGCCTTTTTCTGGCCCTCTTCGGTCATAAATTCCTTACTGCGGGCGGTATACAGGATGGTGCCTCCCCGGTTGATGATATTGCTGACAGAACGCTCTTGAAGCTCGTCCATGCGGTCTTCCATTAGGCCCTCGTATCCATGGAAAATGCCATAAACGCTGTGGCCCTTGTGCAGGGCGGTGCGTACCACACTGCGGACCGCGGCATTCATGCCGGGGGCATCGCCGCCGCTGGTGAGTACTGCAAAGGTTTTCTTCTTGGTTTCGCTCATGTTATTTCCTCCTTTTGGTTGGCTTACTGCAAAGCCGGTTCCGGCGGGGCCTTGGGAGCCTCCGGCGGCAGCAGGGCTACATTCTCCTGGCCCAGCACCCGTCTCAGCTCGCCCAGCAGCACCGGGTTGGCATCGGTATTATATTCCTCTCCCGCCTTCAGCAGGCGGCCGGTATCGGCGGCCCGCACCAGCAGGGGGGTCTCCCCTTCAAAAATGGAAAACAGCAGCTGAAGCTTTTCCCACTGTTCTCCCTCCATCTGCGGCACCCGGATGAGCAGCCTGCCGCCCTTTTGGGGGCGTTCGGCCGCGGGCTTGCCGCTGCCGCCCTTTTCCCGGCTCTGCGGCGGGCGGGGGGGCGGGGCGCTTTGGCGCTCCTCGATGGTAAAGACCCGCTCCAGCACCATTTTGGTGTCGTCCTCCTCCCGCAGGGAGACCCTGCCCCGGAAGAAAAGTGGTTCGCCCGGCACCAGCTTGGCACTGACCTGGGAGTAGACCCGGCCAAAGCACATGACCTCCATGCTGCCGGTCATATCCTCCACCGTCAGCAGGGCCAGGATATCCCCCCGCTTGGTGGTCCGCATCTTTTTATCGGCCAGGATGCCGAAAATATCGACCCAGGCATTATCGTAGGGGGCATTGGTCTCAGCGCTTTGCAGCCGGGCGATGCGCACCGCCTGGTAGCGGTCGTAAAGGGGCAGGTACTGGCTCATGGGGTGGCCGGAAAGGTACATGCCGGTGACTTCCTTTTCGTAGGCCAGCAGCTCGGCATGGGGGTATTCTTCCCGGGGGGAGAGCCGATAATCGGCGGTGGCGCCGCCTTCCCCAAAGAGGGACAGCTGCCCGCCGGAAAGGTAGCGGCTTTCTTCCGCGATGGCATCGGCCAGGGGGCCGTAGTTTTCCATCATCTCCCGGCGGTTGGCGCCCAGGTGATCCAGGGCCCCGCACTTGATGAGGCTTTCCACCCCGCGGCGGTTGAGATCGCCGGCCGAGGTGCGGCGGCAGAACTCCACAAAATTGGTGAAGGGGCCATCCAGCTCCCGCTCTTTCAGAATATCTTCGATGACACTGCGGCCCATATTCTTGATGGCCAGAAGGCCGAACCGGATGCCCTGCGGCGTGACGGTAAAGACCATATCGCTCTGGTTGATATCGGGGGGCAGCACCGGGATCTCCAGCCGGGTGCATTCCTCGATGTATTCCATCAGCTTGGCGGTGGAATCCAGTACGCTGGTCATCAGGGCCGCCATGTATTCCCGGGGGTAGTGCCGCTTAAGGTAGGCCGTTTGATAGGCCACCACGGCATAGCAGGCGGCGTGGGATTTATTGAAGGCGTAGGCCGCGAAGCTGCTCATCTCATCAAAGATGCTGTTGGCCACGGCCTCGGAGATGCCATTGGCGGCGCAGCCGGTGATGAAGTGCCCGCGCTCCTTTTCCATGACATCGGCTTTTTTCTTGCTCATGGCGCGGCGGACGAGATCGGCCTGGCCGTAGCTGTAACCGGCCAGCTCGCGGCAGATCTGCATGACCTGCTCCTGATAGACGATGCAGCCGTAGGTGACGCCCAGAATGGGCTCCAGCAGCGGGGTCTTGTACCGGACGGCGGTGGGATTCTGCTTATTGCGGACATACTGGGGGATGGAATCCATGGGGCCGGGACGGTACAGCGAAATGGCGGCGGTAAGGTCTTCGATGGACTGGGGGCGCAGCTGGGTGAGCATCTGGCGCATACCGCCCGATTCCAGCTGGAACACACCGGAGGAATCGCCGCGGGAAAGCATCTCGTAGACCTCAGGGTCATCATCGGGGAGCTTGTCCATTGAAAAATCCGGCTCCCGGCGGCGGATCATCCGCTCGGCATCGGCGATGACGGTGAGATTGCGCAGACCCAAAAAGTCCATCTTGAGCAGGCCCAGCTCCTCCAATGTGGTCATGGTGAACTGGGTAACGATGGATTCATCGTTTTTGGCCAGCGGCACATAGCTATCGACGGTATCCCGGGTGATGACCACGCCGGCAGCGTGGGTGGAGGCGTGCCGGGGAAAGCCCTCCACCTTTTTGGCGGTTTCGATGAGCTCCGCCACCTGGGGGTCGCTTTGGCACATGGCCCGCAGCTCGCTGTTGGCCTCCAGGGCCTTATCGATGGTCATGTGCAGCTCATTGGGGATGAGCTTGGCGACGGCATCCACCTGGGGATAGGCCAGGCCCATGGCCCGGCCGACATCCCGCACGGCGCCCCGGGCCAGCATGGTGCCGAAGGTAACGATCTGGGCCACATGGTCGGCGCCGTATTTGCGGACGACATAATCGATGACCTCCGGCCGGCGCTCGTAGCAGAAATCCACATCAAAATCCGGCATGGAAACACGCTCGGGATTGAGGAAGCGCTCGAACAGGAGATTGTACTTCATGGGGTCGATATTGGTGATGCCGATGCAGTAGGCGGCAATGCTGCCCGCACCGGAGCCGCGCCCCGGCCCGACCGGGATGCCGTGGCTTTTGGCGTAGTGGATGAAATCGTGGACGATGAGGTAGTATTCCACATAGCCCATGCGGCTGATGGTGGAAAGCTCATATTCCAGCCGGTCGCGGTATTCCTGGGGCGGGTTTTCGCCGTAGTGGCGCAGCAGACCCTCATGGCACATGCGGCGGAAGTAGCTTTCGTTATCCTCGCCATTGGGGGCATTGAACAGAGGCAGCTTGGTGTGGCCAAACTCAAACTCGACATTGCAGCGCTCGGCGATCTTGACGGTATTGGAGAGGGCTTCCGGCACATTGCGGAAGAGCTCGGCCATCTCATCGCCGCTTTTGACATAGAACTCCTGGGTGGGGAATTCCAGCGTCTGCTCATCATTGACGGTGTGGCCGGTCTGGATGCAGGTGAGCAAAAACTGCATGCGGCTGTCCTCTTTTTCGAGGTAGTGGGCGTCATTGGTGGCCACCAGCCCCACGCCGAGCTCCCCGGCCAGGCGGATGAGATCCGGGAGGATCTGACGCTGCTCCGGGATACCGTGGTCCTGCAGCTCGATGTAGTAATCTTCCGGGCCGAAGAGATCGCGGTACCAGGCGGCGGCCTCCCGGGCCTTTTGGTAATCGCCGGCCTCCAGTGCCCGGGGCACTTCGCCCGCCAGGCACGCCGAAAGGCAGATGAGGCCCTCGTGGTGGTCCTTTAAGAGGTCGCGGTCGATGCGGGGCTTATTGTAAAAGCCCTCGGTGAAGCCGCGGGAGACCATGTAGATGAGGTTGCGGTAGCCCACCTCATTTTTGCACAGCAGGATGAGGTGGTAGGGGGAGGAATCCAGCCGGTAGACCTTATCGAAGCGGGAGCGGGGGGCCACATAGACCTCGCAGCCGATGATGGGGCGGATGCCCTCCTTTTTGCACTCCTTGTAGAAATCGATGACGCCGTACATGACACCGTGATCGGTGATGGCGACGGCGGACTGGCCCAGGGCCTTGGCGCGCTGGACCAGCCCCTTGATGCGGCAGGCACCATCGAGGAGGCTGTATTCGCTGTGGATGTGCAGATGGACAAAATCGGTCATGGGGTGCCTCCTTGGCAGAAATTAGGGAAAGCCCGGGAGCCGCGGCCCCACCGCGCCGGCCGAAGGCCGGCAGGCGGGACGCCCCGGGAGGGGCGTCCCGTAAAACGGCGGCGAAGCGCCGTTTCGGCGGGGCCGCGGGGGGCGGGTCAGTTCGTTTTGCAGTAAAAGGTCATGGCGGTGCCGGTATCCTGCACCAGGGTATCACGGGGTGCGCGCAGGATGCGGCAGGTGCAGTAAAAATCCCCCGCCGCCCCGCTGATATTCACAAGCTGCCACAGCCACACCGCCGGGAACCATTCCTGCGGCAGGCAGGCGGCCAGCACGGCAAAAACAATCCCCCACACCACCACCGGCGCCAGCGCAATGGCAACATAGGCCGGGCGGGTAAAGTAGGCATCGCTGCCGGCGTAGGCGTAGGCCACCTTATAGCCGTAGCGCACCGAAGCGCCGCAGGCTTTCATCACGGCGCCGTGGGTCAACTCGTGCAGGGCGATGTAGGCGAATATCCCCGCAAGGGCGACCCCGCGCCGGAGCAACAGCGCAGAAAGCGGGCCCTCCCCGACAAAATCCCGCAGCGACCGGCCCCACAGGGCGGGCAGAACCAGCATGATCACACACAGCACAACGGAAAGCCCGTTGACGATCCAAAACTGTTTTTTGTTGTGCACCAGATCAATGGCGGCAGCGGGGGTATGGCAGTAGCCCTGCGGCAGGGCGGCATAGCTTTTCATCGGGTCAATCCTTTCGGGTGGGTTTATTTCAACCGGCGGTGCCGGGGGTTTGCGGGTCAATCCTTTCGGGCGGCAAGGTCGATGATCTTTTCCAGACGGTGGTTGACGCCGGAACGGGAAAGAGGCGGGGTGAGCTTCTGGCCCAGCTCCCGCAGGGAATCAAATGGGTTTTGGAGACGGAGCTCCGCCAGGGCCCGCAGTTCCTCCGGGAGAGAATCCAATCCCACGGCGTTGATGGCGGCGATCTGCCCGGCGGCCGCCCCGGCGACCTTATCCATATTGGCGGTATCGCAATTGCTGGCGCGGTTGGCGGCGTTGCGGCGCTCCTTGAGGATCTTGGCGTTCATGATCTCCATGGAGGTGAGCGGGCACCCCATGAAAGTAAGCAGGTCCTCGATCTGGGTGCTATCGTGCAGGTAGACGATGGCCTGCCCGCGGCGCTGGGTCAAAAGCGGGGAAAAGCCGACATCCTGCAATAAGGCAACGAACATCATCAGCAGCAGCTCCTCGCGCGGGACGGCGAATTCCAGATGGTACTTGGTTTCGGGATCGGAAAGGGTGCCGCAGGCCAAAAACACGCCGCCCACAAAAGCACCGGCTCCCTCATCGCCGCCCAGCAGCTCGAAGGTGACGCCCTCCGGGTAAAGCATGGCGAAGTGGTTATACAGGTCGATGCGGTCGGCCATGTCATCGACGGTGACACGGTAGGCCAGCTGCCCGGTGGAGAGTTTTTCCTCCCGCAGGGTGACGGTGCCGGTCATGGGGCGGACACTCTGCACCAGCTGGGAATAGTACTGGGCGGCCCGGCGCTCCCGGGTCAGCATCTGCATTTTGGGCACCGAGAACTCGCGGGAAAAGACCATCAGCCCAAAGGACTGCTGGTTGGGAAAGTGCTGGCGCACGGCTTTATTGGAAAGGATCTCATCCTTGGCGGCGGTGGTAAAGGAGGGCATGGTGTTATTCTCCGGTGGCGGGGTGAATTTTTTGGGGTACGGCGAGGAAAAATGGGGGATGGCAAGGGACGGCCGCAGGCAGGCTCTTGTCCGACGCAAGGCGGACTGATGCCTGTCAAGGACGGGGCGCAGCCAGCGTTCATTTTTACCGCCGTCCCGCAGCGGGGTGGGACGGTTGGTGCAGGGGGCCGTGGCGGGCGCAGCCCGCAGGGATGGGCAAAGGGGCAGCCGCCGCACCCGGCGCTGGCTCATTCGATATACTTGATCTCGCATTCGAGGGTATAGCCGGTCTTTTCCCGGACGATGCGCTGTACTTCGGCGATAAGCTGCCGTACATCGGCAGCGGTGGCGCCCCCCCGGTTGATGATGAAGCCGGCATGCTTTTGGCTGACCTCGGCCCCGCCGACGGAAAGGCCCTTAAGCCCGCACTGATCTACCAGGGCGGAGGCATAGTTGCCTACCGGCCGCTTAAAGGTGGAGCCGGCGCTGCCGTATTCCAGGGGCTGCTTTTCCCGGCGGCGGGACATGTAGTCCTCCATGGCCGCGCGGATGGCGGTTTCCTCGCCGGAGGTGAGGGTCAACACCGCTTCCACGATGACGCAGCCCGGACGCTCCTCAAAGATGCTGTGGCGGTAGGAAAGTTCCAGCGCCGCGGCAGGCAGGGTGCGGTATTCCCCGGCTTCATCCAGGAAGGTGACCTCCGTGAGGACATCCCGGAGCTCGCCGCCGTAGGCACCGGCATTCATGTATACTCCCCCGCCCAAAGAGCCGGGGATGCCAAAGCCCCATTCCAGGCCGGAAAGGCTGTTTTCTGCAGCGGCCCGGCAGGTAGCGATGAGAGAGGCCCCGGCCCCGCAGCGCAGGGTATTGCCCTGCCGGGAGATGGTGGTAAAGTCGCCATCCAGCTGGATGACAGGGCGGGCAATGCCGCTATCGCTGACCAGCAGATTGCTGCCCCGGCCCAAAATAAAGGGGTCGGTCCCCGCCGCCCGGCAGAGGGAAACGGCGGTTTGCAGCTGGGTACGGGTGCGGGGGTGCAGCAGCAGCGCCGGCCCGCCGATGCCAAAGGTGGTACGGCGGCTCATGGGTTCATTTTCGGTATAGGGGATGCCCGCATTTTGCAGCTGTTCCAGTAGATTCATGGGGTTTGCTCCTTTCGGCGGTCAGGGCTGCACATCATCGGTAAGGCCCAGCTGTTCCATCAGCTCCTTGGCAGAATTATTGCCCATGGCGCGCTGACGGTAGTTCATGGTGGCCACCTCGATGATCACGGCGAGGTTTCGGCCGGTCTGGACCGGGATGGTGGCGGCGGGCACCTTCATGCCCAGAATATTGGTGGTTTCCTCCTCCAGCCCGATGCGGTCGTAGACCTTTTCGGGGTCGTAGGTTTCCAGCTGAATGACGAAATTGATATTGGCGGTATTTTTGACCGAGCCGACGCCGAACAGCCGACTGACATTGATGATGCCGACCCCGCGGAGCTCCATATAGTGGCGGATGTTATCCGGGGCGGAGCCGACCAGGGTGGTATTGGAGACCCGGCGGACCTCCACGGCATCATCGGCGATGAGGCGGTGGCCGCGCTTGAGCAGCTCCAGGGCGGTCTCACTTTTGCCGACGCCGGAATCCCCGGTAAGCAGCACGCCCTCGCCGTAGATCTCCATCAAAACGCCGTGGACGGTGGTACGGGGCGCCAGCTCCAGACTCAGCTTGGCATTGAGCTGGGCGGCCATATGGGTGGTATTTTCCGGGGACTGCATCAGCGGCACGCAGTACTTTTCCGCCAGCTCCAAAAAGAGGGGGCGGAAGGAGAAATCCTGAGTGATGATGACGGCCTTGGGGCTGCGGGAAAGGAAACCCTCCAGGCTCTGCCGCAGCAGGTGGGGCGGCAAGGTTTCCAGATAGGCCAGCTCGGTACGGCCGATCATATTGATGCGGGCCGGGACAAAGCCCTGGAAGAACCCGGTGAAGGCCAAGCCCGGGCGCATCAGCTCGGCGTGGCTGACCAGGATCTCCTCCTCGGTTTTGGGATAATAGAGGATCTGCAGGTTCAGGTCCTTGATGAGCTTTTTAAGCGGGACGGTATACTGGTGCGGCATGGGTAAAACCCCTTTCTATGATGAAAGCTGGCGGCGAGGGAAAATGTCGGGATGGCAAGCGGACGGCCGCAGGCAGGCTCTTGCCTGACGCAGGCAGGCTGATGCCTGTCAAGGGCGGCCACGCAGCCAGCACCCATTTTCACCGCCGCCGGGCGGCAACGCATAACTGCTATGCGGCAGCGACATGCAAAATAGCTATACACAGTTTATTATAATACATTTATCGGCGGGATACAAACAATATTACACGGTTTTTACGAAAAATCGTTACAAAAATAACAGAGATGATAAGAGGCCCCGCTTCCCAAAGGAAACGGAGCCTGAAAAAACAATATTTTAGGCGAGGATATCCTGGATATCCCGCAGGCCGGTAAGGGTGGTGATAACAATGGCGGAATCGCCGGGCTGGAGGGAATCGCCGCCGGAGGGGATGATGACCTCGCCATTGGGGCGGGTGATGCAGCCCACCAGCACATTGGGGCGGGTGGCCATATCCTTAAACGGCACACCGATGAGCGGCGAGCCGGCGGTAATGTGGAATTCCAGGGCTTCTACCTGGTTTTCTACCATGCGGTGCAGGGCAATGACCCCGCCGCCGGTGCTGTTTTCCATCGCGCGGACATACTGCAGGATGCGGCTGACGGTAACCACGCTGGTGGAAACGGTGCTTTCCACGATGGCGGTCTTATTGATAAGCTCGGTGAAGGAATTGCGGTTGACCTTGGCCACAGAACATTCGATATTGTGGCAGCGGGCATACATGGCCAGCATGATATTGAGTTCATCCAGACCGGTGAGCGCCACAAAGGCATCGGAATCATCCAGGCCCTCCTCGGCCAGCAGATGCACATCGGTGGCATCCCCGTGGATAACCAAAGCGGTGGGGACTGCCTCGCTGAGATCAACACAGCGCTGTTCATCCCGGTCCACCACGCGCACACGCATCTTCATCTGGCTCAGCTGCTCCGCCAAAAAGCGGGTGATGCGCCCGGCCCCGACCACCATGACATTGCGGGCATGGTCCCGGAAAACGCCCAGTGCCCGGAAGAAGTTCTCCAGTTCCTGGGGCTTGGCGGTAACGCTGATGCAATCTCCCGCGCCCAGCACATAGTTACCATCGGGAATAACGACCTCTTCCCCGCGGCGGACGGCGCAGACCAACACCTTGACCTGCAGGGAGGCGGCGACATTTTTGAGGGCCATGCCATCCAGCAGGCTGCCCTGCGGAATGTGGTATTCCACCAGCTCCACCCGGCCCTTGGCGAAGGTTTCCACCTTGGCGACCGCCGGAAAGCGCAGGATACGGGCGATATCACGGGCAGTCTCCCGCTCCGGGTTGATAGAAAGAGAAAGCCCCATCTCCTGCTGCATGAATCGCAGCTGACTTTCGTATTCCACGCTGCGCACCCGGGCAATGGTATTCTTGGCGCCCAGCTTTTTGGCGGTCATGCAGGCGATCATATTGACCTCATCCTCGCTGGTAGCGGCAATGACGAGATCCGCCTGACTGGCCCGGGCCTGCTGCTGCACAGTATAAGCGGCGCCATTGCCCTCGATGCCCAAAACATCCAGTTCCTCCGCCAGGCGCTCCGCCATGCCGGGGCGGTTATCGATGACGGCGACATCGTGGCCCTCGCGGGAGAGATGCTCCGCCAGGGCCCGGCCGACCTTTCCGATTCCGACAATTACGATCCTCATAATGTTCTCCCTTTATTATGTTCGGTGCTTACGGCCCTATTCTACCGCGTTCGGCGGGGATTTGCAAGGGGGCTGAGGGGATGCGCAGAGGGAGGGGCCCGCAGGGCAGGCCGCCGCAGGCGGCTTTGGGGCGGCCAAAGGCCGCCCACGAGGGGCTTTGCCCCTCGGCCCTGCGGGCCCCAGCCGGGATGCTGCAGAAACCGGACGAGGAAATGCCGCGCAATTTCTCGACAACGGAGGAGCTGCGTGATATAATGAGATATTATTTCAAGAGGGGGCAAGCGGAAATGCAGGAAAATTTCTACCGGGCGGTATATGCGGCGGTGCGCCGTATCCCGGCCGGGAAAGTGGCTACCTACGGACAGATTGCGATGCTGGCGGGCAGCCCCCGGGCTTCCCGCATTGTGGGCGGGGCACTGCACCGCAACCCCGAACCCGGCAAAACGCCCTGCCACCGGGTGGTATTCCGGGATGGCAGCCTGGCGCCGGGCTTTGCCTTTGGCGGGCCTGGGGCGCAGCGGGCGCTGCTGGAAGCGGAAGGAGTCGCTTTTCTGCCGGACGGGCGGGTGGATATGGCCCGGCACCAGTGGACCGGCGAAGATGAAACGCTGTAATATAGGTTAAATATAGCAAGGAGAGAACCATGAGATTTTTTGCACTGACGACCGCTACGGCCGACCTGCCGGAGGTACCGGATATTCAGGAATCGCTGACCGCGATCCAGAAATTCATTAAAACCGCCTCGCCGGTGGTGCTGAACGCACTGTGGCATATTGCGCTGGCACTGGTTATCTTTTTTGTGGGGCGCTGGCTCATCGAGAAATTCCTGAGCCGGGTGGCGCTGCTGGATAACAAAACAAAGATCGATCCCGGCGTGGCCAAATTTGTGCGCTCGCTGGTACGGGTAGCGCTGTGGGCACTGCTGATTTATTTTATTGCGGACTTTTTGGGCGTGCCGACGGCGAGCTTTGTGGCGCTGCTGGGTTCCATCGGCGTGACGGTGGGCCTGGCATTGCAGGGCAGTCTTTCCAACTTTGCGGGCGGGCTCATTCTCATGTTTCTGCACCCCTTTAAGACTGGGGATTACATCAAAACTGCTTCGGATATCGAGGGGACGGTGGTGGAGATCGGGCTGTTCTTTACCACGCTGCGCATGGCCGATAACAAAATCATCACCATTCCCAACGGGAATCTCTCGGCCGGGAATATTATCAACTATAATGTACTGCCGGTGCGGCGGCTTTCCACCACGGTGGGCATTGCCTATGAGGCCGACACCGCCCGGGCCATTGAGCTGCTGACGGCGCTTATCAAGAGCCGCAAGCCGCTGGTGAACCCCGAAAAGGCGCTGGTATATGTAAAGGAGCTGGGGGACAGCAGCGTGGTGCTGGGCCTGCACTACTGGGTAAAGACCGACGACTACTGGGACGAGGCGTGGAGCATCAACCAGGCGATAAAGGATGTACTGGACCAGAACGGCATTGCCATCCCCTTTAACCAACTGGATGTCCATGTGATCCAGTAAGGCTCTCCCCTATTTTTGCGAACCGAAGGACGAATGAAATACCCATGAAAATTCTAAGGCAATCTGCCATTATCGCCGCGGTGTGCGCCGTGGCGGAACTCATCAAATATCTGCTGCCGCTGCCCATTCCCGCCAGCGTGTACGGTCTGATCCTAATGCTGCTGGCACTGCTGACCGGGCTCATCAAGCCGGAGCAGATCAGTACCGTCGCGGATTTCTTTATCTCCATTATGCCGGTGCTGTTTATCGCTCCCACGGTAGCGCTTATCACCCAGCCGGAACACCTGGCGGTGATGGGCGGGCCGGTGGTGCTGCTGGGCATTCTGGGCACTACGCTGGTCATCGGCATCAGCGGCAAGGCCGCCCAGGCGGTGGGCCGGCAGGAAGCCAAACGGCGGGAGGGTAAAAAGCATGAATGATTACATTGCCTTTTCCGCCTACTTTGGGGCCGCGCTGACCCTAATCATCTATGTGGTGTCCTTCCGCATCAGCGACCGGATAGGGCACCCGCTGGCCAATCCGATCCTCATCTGCCTGGCGCTGCTCATCGGGGCGCTGCTCATTTTTGATATTGACTACGACGCCTACAACCAAAGCGCCCGGTACATCACCTACCTGCTGACCCCGGCCACCGCCTGCCTAGCGCTGCCGCTGTACCGGCAGATCCAAAAATTGCGGGAGTACCCTTTGGCCATTGTGGCCGGTATCCTGACCGGAGTGGCGGTGAACGCTCTGTGCGTGCTGGCCGTGGCGCTGGTGTTCCGGCTGGGGCACTACGACTTTGTAACGCTGATCCCAAAATCGGTAACGGGGGCGGTGGGCATGCCGCTGGCCGAGGAGCTGGGTGGTACCGGCGGCATTACCATGGCGGCCATCTCCATCACCGGTATCTTTGGGAACATCCTGGGGCCGCAGGTGCTACGGTGGTTCCATGTGACTGACCCGGTGGCACAGGGGGTGGCCATGGGCTGTGGCAGCCACGCCTTTGGCACGGTGCGGGCGCTGGAAATGGGCGAGGTGGAAGGCGCCATGGGCAGCCTTTCACTGGTGATCACTGCACTGTTGACGGTGGTGATCGCGCCGTTTTTGGGCAATCTGATTTGATGTTTTGCGCTGATTTTGGCCAAAATTACGCCAGTGTTTGTGAAAGTATCACAATATAGCATTGATGCACCTTTCGCATAGCGGAACTTGTTAATCCCTTGACAAAAAAGCAGCCGGAAAAGTACTGAAATCAACGCCATTTTGCCTTGTGCGAGATGGCGTTCTTTTTGAGCGAAAATCTCAAAAATTTGGTTAGTTTTTGGGCAAAGTGTCGGCCCCAACACCTTGACAAAGACCTTGTTTTTCGCTATTATTTGATAGACACTTTATCGTGAATTCACAAGGAGGCTAAAAACAAATGGAGAAAGTTCTCGTTCTCTTGACTTTCCTCGGCTCCGTCATCGCGCTGGTATTTGCTCTTGTCACCGCGAAGAAGGTCCTGAAGTTTGAGGAAGGCACCCCGCTGATGCAGAAGATCTCTGCATCCATCCGTGAAGGCGCTAACGCCTATCTGAAGCGCCAGTACACCATCGTGGCCATCTTCTTTGCCTGCATGTTCGTTGTGCTGTGCATCATGGCCGCTACCGGTCTGCTGACCTGGTTCGTTCCCTTTGCGTTCGTGACCGGCGGTTTCTTCTCCGGTCTGTCCGGCTTCATCGGCATGCGCATCGCCACCAAGGCCAACTGCCGCACCGCCAATGCCTGCCGCACCAGCCTGAACCGCGGCCTGCGCGTAGCGTTCTCCGCCGGTTCCGTTATGGGCTTTACCGTAGTCGGCCTGGGTCTTTTGGATATTTCCATCTGGTTCACCCTGCTGAAGTTCGTCTTTAAGCTGGATCCCTCTGCCATCACCAGCGCTATGCTGACCTTTGGTATGGGCGCTTCCTCCATGGCTCTGTTTGCCCGTGTCGGCGGCGGTATCTACACCAAGGCTGCCGATGTAGGCGCCGACCTGGTAGGTAAGGTCGAGGCCGGCATCCCTGAGGATGACCCCCGTAACCCCGCTGTTATTGCCGATAATGTAGGCGATAATGTAGGCGATGTAGCCGGTATGGGCGCTGACCTGTACGAGAGCTATGTTGGCTCCATCATTTCCGCTTCCGCGCTGGGCGTTGCCGCTTTCGGCGGCGAGCTGAAGGCCATGGCCCTGCCCATGATCATGGCGGCCCTGGGCATCCTGGCTTCCATCATTGGTACCTTCTTTGTACGCACCGGTGAATCCACCGATCAGCGCACCCTGCTTTCCGCTCTGCGTCGCGGCACCAACCTGAGTGCTCTTATCATCGCCGTCGCTGCCTTCTTCCTGGTTCGCGGCGTACTGGGCACCGAGTACACCGGTATCTACTTTGCCATCCTGGCCGGTTTGGTTGCCGGCGTTCTCATCGGTGCTTCCACCGAGTATTTCACTTCCGACACCTACAAGCCCACCCAGGGTCTGGCTGACACCGCCCTGACCGGCTCCGCCACCATCATGATCGGTGGTTTGGGCCTGGGCATGCTCTCCACCATCCTGCCCATCGTTATCGTTGCGGTGTGCATCCTGGTTGCCTACTATGTTTCCGGCGGCGCTGTTTCCACCTCCATGGGTCTGTATGGCATCGCGCTGGCTGCCGTAGGTATGCTGGCTACCCTGGGCATCACACTGGCGACCGATGCCTATGGCCCCGTGGCCGATAACGCCGGCGGCATTGCCGAGATGGCCGGCCTGGAGCCCGAAGTTCGTGAGCGCACCGACGCGCTGGATTCCCTGGGCAACACCACTGCCGCTACCGGCAAGGGCTTTGCTATCGGCTCCGCCGCTCTGACCGCTCTGGCTCTGATCGCTTCTTACATCGAGAAGGTCCAGGAGGTTGGCGCTGCTGCTACCTTCAATGACTTCTCCGTTATGACCCCTGTTGTTCTGGTCGGTCTGTTTGTCGGCGCCTGCCTGCCCTTCGTGTTCGCGGCGCTCACCATGCAGTCCGTTGGCCGTGCGGCTCAGTCCGTTGTAGTAGAGGTTCGCCGTCAGTTCAAGGAGATCGTTGGCCTGATGGACGGCAAAGCCGATGCCGACTACGCCCGCTGCGTTGACCTGTGCACCAAGGCTTCCCTGCACGAGATGATCCTGCCCACCGTAGTTGGTATCATTACCCCCATCGTAGTCGGTATGATCCTGGGCTACAAGGGCGTGGTAGGTATGCTGGCCGGCGCTACCGTTTCCGGCTTCCTGCTCGCTATCTTCATGGCGAACTCCGGCGGCGCCTGGGATAACGCCAAGAAGTACATTGAGAGCGGCGTACACGGCGGCAAGGGCAGCGATGCCCACAAGGCTGCTGTCGTTGGCGATACCGTAGGCGATCCCTTCAAGGATACTTCCGGCCCCGCTATCAACATCCTCATCAAGCTGCTGTCGATGGTCTCCATCGTATTTGCCGCGCTGGTAGTTAACTTCTCTATCATTAAGTAAGAGAACACGATAAACTGAAAATTTCCCCGCAGGCTTTTGAGTCTGCGGGGATTTTTTTGCGGAGGCTGCAATAAAACACGGGATTTATTACACTTTATTTACGAATAGATGTTGCATTTTGCGGCGCTCATTCGTTATATTTAGTGTAGGCCTTACACCATCAACAACATACAGGAGGGACAACATGAAAAAACTGACCCGAATTCTGGCACTGACCCTGTGCTGCCTGCTGGCGGCGGGACTGGCCGCCTGCGGCGAAACGCCTGCCCCCACGCCCGACCCCGATCCCGATCCCGGTGCGGCGATCGGCGGGAACACCCAGATCCCGAACCCGAGAGTCCCCTATGAAAATGACGAGTTCCCCGATTTTAAGCTGGCCGGCTACCCCGACCGGGACGGCATGAAGCCCACCGGGTTCTATCTCATCGGCGGCACCATCGGGGAGATCTCCTATGAAACCGCCACCCTGCGCTGTGCCGCCGATACCGGCGAGGGCGAGGATCTTTCCGGCGTTTACTACCCCGATGCCGAGGAGAGCGAGCTTTCGGTGTGTCACAGCTACGGCGGCATTATTACCGTCACCGTGAAGGAGCACAGTGAGGGCACCGTGGCGCTGTGGAAAAGCTGCGCGGGGGATTTTGACTATTCCCTGTGGCTGCCCGGCCAAACCGGCGACGCCGCAAAGGCGCTGGTGATGGAATTTGCCGCCGGGGTGTATGCCGTAAAGCCCGGCGTGGAGACCCCGATCGGGCATGTAGCGGGCACCGAAAAGGACCTGGCCCGCTGGCGGGAGGTCATTCGTGCCGGGAACATCGCCAAGGTGATGGCCATGGATCACACCATGACCGAGCCGGTGGAGCTGACCCCCGAAAAAGCCGGGCAGCTCATCGGGCTGCTGGCCGAGAGCGCCGATCGGCTTACGGTGTATGAAAGGCTGCCAAACCCCGCCACGGGCGGCGCGCTGCGCCTGACTGCCTATGACGGGGAGGGAAACCAGCTGTTTACCGTCTGCGATGACGGGCGGCTGGTGGTGACCTTCGGCAACGAAATGACGAACTACGTCTTTAATGCCAGCGCCTGCGGCCTGGACGGCAAATTTACCCTTGACTGAAAAACTGCGCAAAAATACGCCCTGATCCAACCGGATCGGGGCGTTTTCTCGGGTCAACCGGCGGCTTCGGCTTCGGCCACCCGGCGATGAATATAGTCCTTGACTTCGTCCTTGGGGATGTCCAGCGCAACGGAAAGTTCGCCATGCAGCAGCTCCTCCGCCAGCTTCATATAGCGGTCATCCAGCTGGCTGACGCGGCGGCCGGCGGCTTCGGCTTCCCGCTTTTTGCTGTAAACCGATTTGATGATCTCCACGAGGTCGGTGGTGCTGTGGGTGCCGATGATGCTGCGGTAATGCTCGGAAAGCTCCTGCAGACGGCCGGTATGGAATGGCTCCACGCTGATGGTAGGAATGAGGGCAACCAGCTCCTCGGCCTCCTCGGGGCTCATTACCGGGCGCATAAAGACCTTTGGCTGCTCCACGGGGCAGTAGATCGTGCCGCTTTGGAACAGGGGGCGCAGGACATAGTACTTGGTCCCGCGCGGCATGCCGGGCAAATCGGGGGTGGCGTAATCCATGACCTCGCAGACGCCGGTATTGCCATACATGATCTTTGTTCCTTTTGCAAACACTGTGGTGCCCTCCCTTACTGTTTCTGCTTATATTATAGCACATTTTTCGGCAGGATGTAAGGGGAAATTTAAGCGAGTGGCGGGCATGGGCCGCAGGCCCGGCCGCGAAGCGGCAGACGCAGGCGGAGCCTGCGTGTTTCGGCAAAGCCGAAACGGCCTGCGGCCCCCGTCCGGACTCTGCACAAGCTTGTAAATGCGCAGGCTGCCGGCCCGGCGCCTGCTTTTAGTCCTATTGTAGCATAGAAAGCGGAAAAAGCAAATGCTGAAAACTGATATAAGCATTGCTTATGGCTAAATGTTAAAAAATCTATATCCAAGATAGCAGAATTATGTTATAATAAATAGGTTAAGGGCGTCATGCCCAATTTTTTCGGAAAAGGAGGATTCCCATGCAGGAATTCTATGATATCACCGTGGCAGGCGTCAAACGCAGTCTGCCGGTCGTCCCCATCAATGAAAACATGTCCATTGCCGGCTTTGTTATCTTTGGCGATACCGATGTTGTAGAGCCCTGTGCCCGTGCCCTGGCGGAAAAGCTGCCCCCCGAGACCGAGGTGTTGGTGACGGCTGAGGCCAAGAGCATTCCGCTTATTTATGAGATGGCTAAAGTGATGAAGATGCCCCGCTATGTCATTGCCCGCAAGTCGGTCAAGGGCTATATGCGCAATCCCATCATCACCACCGTTAATTCCATCACCAATATGGGTAAGGAGCAGATCCTGGTGGTAGATGAGCACGATGCCGAGTTCATCAAGGGCAAGAAGGTCGCCATCATTGATGATGTGATCTCCACCGGCAGCAGCATTGAGGCCATCGAAAAGCTGGTGAAGGAATCCGGCGGCGAAGTAATTGCCCGCGCGGCAGTGCTGGCGGAAGGCGATGCCGCGGACCGCACCGATATCATCTATCTGGAAAAGATCCCGCTGTTCTTCCACAATAAAAAGTGATCTACATAAGAACAAGGCCCCTGTACTGCGCGGTACGGGGGGCTTTTTCACATTTATAAGATCAAAATGGGATAAACTCCACCGTGGTGCCCTGCTGCCGCAGCAGCTCAACCAGGGCATCCGCCGGGAGCCAAACGGTAGCGGTATTATCATTGGGATGGACCCCGATGAGCTTGCCGCAGTAGTCCTCATCCAGCAGGATGGTGACCCGGTGCTCCTTGTCATTCAGCGCGCCAAAGGGAGTGACAGAGCCCGGCGTCAGGCCCAGCAGATCGGCCAGCTCCTCTGCCCCGGCAAAGGAAAGCGCCCCATGCTCCAGCCGGGCTTTCAGCGCTTTCAGGTCGGCACGCTTTTCTCCGTACAGTACCAGCAGCCAGTAAAAGCGCTTCTTCTGGTCGCGGACCAGCAGATTCTTGGCAATGGCGTCACAGTGCTCCAGTCCCTGCGCGTACAATTCTTCCATATTGAATACAGCGGGGTGCTCCGCCAGTGTGTGGTCTATTTTATTTTCCTCCAGCAGCCGCAGGACAGCGTGCGCCATGTCGTTCATCGTGATTTACTCCTTTTGGGGCAGCGGTTGCAGCCGCCAACTATGGCGCAACCAGCCGGATTTTTGTGCTATTGTAGCATGATTTTGCGCCTGCCGCAAGAGAGTCCGCATAGTTTTTTTGCTGTTGGTGATACTACCCCTTGAAAGGGGGAATAACCATGGAACGACCTGTTTTGGGACCCATTGACCCGGTAACGGGGCGCCCGCTGTACCTGCCGCACGATGTGGTAAGCGATACCGAAGCCACCGGGCTGGAGCCCATCCCGCCCCGCACGCCTGAGGAAGCGGAAAACTATGCCGAACTGTACGACTGGCCGCTGGCAGATCAGCCGCCCCGCCGCTGAGGGGACTTGCCAGCCGGGAACAAATTTGCTATTATCATGGGTAGAAATTCCTGCAGGGTGCTGCACCGGCGGCCCCGCTCAGCGCGCTGCGCGCGCAGTCCCCGCCTTCGGCGGGGGCCCGGCCCTGCTGGCCGGGCGACGGGGCCGCCGGGCCAGCACCCATTGCAGATTTGACACCGGAGGGAAACAGTATGAGTAAAGTCGCAGTTATTACCGGCGCATCGGGGGGCATCGGTACCGCAGTGGCCCGCCGCTTGGCCGCGCAGGGGTGTTATGTGGTGCTGGGCTATTGCCGCAGCAGAGAAAAGGCCGAAAGCCTTTGCCGGGAGCTGCGGGAGACCGGTGGGGAAGCCGTTTCCTTCCGGGCGGATCTGACCAAAGCCGAGGAAGCCAAAGCGCTTATCGATTTTGCGGTACAGCAGTACGGCCACCTGGATATCCTGGTGAATAATGCCGGCATTTCGCAGATCAAGCTGTTTACCGATATTACCCCGGAAGAATGGCGGCAGATGTTTGCGGCCAATGTGGATGGCATCTATCACTGCTGCCGCGCGGCGGTGCCGCATTTGGTACAGCAGCACAGCGGCACCATTATCAATGTTTCCTCCATTTGGGGATTGTGCGGTGCCTCCTGCGAGGTGCACTACTCCGCCTCCAAGGCGGCGGTCATTGGCTTTACGCAGGCATTGGCCAAGGAATTGGCCCCCAGCGGCATCACCGTCAACTGTGTCGCGCCCGGGGCCATCGATACCGAAATGAATGCCCACCTTACCGCCGAAGAACGTCGGATGCTGGAGGAGGAGATCCCGCTGGGCCGTATGGGCTCGCCGGAGGAAGTGGCGGCTGCCATTGCCTTTTTGGCGGGGGAGGATGCCCGCTATTTTACCGGGCAGGTCCTCAGCCCCAATGGCGGCATCGTAATTTGACAGGAAAAAGAGGCGAATACCTATGGAAATACTGCAAAATACCTGTCTGATATCGGCGGTGCTGGCCTGGGCTGTGGCACAGCTTTGCAAGCTGCTCATCGAACTGATTGCCCATCACCGGCTGGATTGGGAACGGTTGACCGGCGACGGCGGGATGCCCAGCGGACATTCCGCCACGGTAACTGCACTGGCAGTGGCTGCCCTGCTGCAATACGGTGCGGCTTCCTTTCAGTTTGCTATCAGCGCGGTGCTGGCCATCATCGTGATGCACGATGCCATGGGGGTGCGCTGGCAGGCCGGGCAGCATGCCCGCACCATCAATGAGCTGCTGCTGAAGCTGAGCGACACTCCGCCGGAGCAGCTGCTGGAGGAATTCCTGGGGCACACCCCGCTGCAGGTGGCCTGCGGTGCTCTGCTGGGCGCTGCGGTGGCTATTCTGTATTCCCTCCCGTAAAAATATAACACAACCCCCGCGGCAGATCCCGTGGGGGTGCTTTTTAATATAGTCTCCGTTCATTTCGCCTTACGCCCAGAACCGTAAAAACTCCTCCGCCGCGGGGCTGGGCGATACATCCTGCAAGGTGCACACCGAAAGGCTCCGCTCCGGAATCTCTGGAATGGTGCGCAGTTCACGGATCGTCCCCGCCTCCAAAGCGGGCAGGGCATATTCTCGGGTGACGCACGCCACCCCTAGCCCAATGGCCGCCAGATCGACGAGAAGCTCGTGACTGCACAGTTCTATCTCCGGTTTAAGCGTAATGCCATTGCGGGTAAAAAAGCGTTCCAGGTACCGTCTTGCGCTGGATTTGCGCTCCAGCAGCATCAGCGGGAAGCGGGAAAGCTCCGCCAGGGTATAGGCCCGGTCAGTCTCGCAGGGGTAGTCCCGCCCCGCCACAAAAACATTGTGCAGGGCCATGCAGCGCCGCATCTGCAGGTTGCCGCTCTCCTGCGGGGTGCTGGCAAAGGCCAGGTCTACCTGTCCCGCCCGCAGCATTTGCAGGGCCTCATAACTGGTGCCGTTCAGCACCTTCAGCCGGATGGCCGGGTACCGCTCATGGAACCTTTGCAGATAGGGCAGCAGCAGGCTGCGGGTCACGGTATCGCTGGCCCCGATAACCAACTCGCCCATCATCAGCTCCCGGGTCTGCTGCACCTTTTCCTCCCCGGTTTCGATGAGGCTGATGGCGCTGCGCACATAATCGTACAGCACCCTGCCCTCGCCGGTCAGGGTGACGCCGCGGGGTTGGCGGGAAAACAGCCGTACCTGCAGCTGTTCCTCCAGCTGATGGATGGACTGACTGACCGCCGACTGTGAGATAAACAGTGTTTTGGCGGCGGCGGAAATGCTTTCCTCCTCGGCAACGGTGCGGAAAATACGGTAAAGCTCCAGTTTAACGGCCATGTTTGCGGGCTTCCTTTCTATCTGTTTTGCTTATGCTTATCATTAGTAATATATACTTTACTTATGAATACGCATCTATTATACTAAAGTGGTTGTGAAAAGCAACCCCTATTTTTGTTTTCGTTTTCATCAATTCACAGGTGATAAAAGGAGAAAAAGCCATGAGCAGAATGTTTGGTACTGTCGTTCGCGGGGTACGCGCCCCCATCTTCCGGGAAGGCGATGATGTAGTAAAGGGCACTGTGGATACCGTCCTGAAGGCCCTGAAAGAAAACAGTGTGGAGCCGCACGATAAAGATGTTGTCGCCATTACTGAATCGGTAGTGGCCCGTACCCAGGGCAACTATGCCACAGTGGAACAGATCGCAGCCGATGTAAAGGCCCGCACCGGCGGCAAGACCGTTGGCGTTACCTTCCCCATTCTCAGCCGCAACCGTTTCTCCGTGCTGCTTTCCGGCATTGCCGCGGGCTGCGAGAAGGTCGTCCTTATGCTCAGCTATCCTTCCGATGAAGTAGGCAACCATCTCATCAGCATGGACCGCCTGGATGAAAAGGGCATTGATCCCTGGACCGATGTTCTTTCCCTGGAGCGCTTCCGTGCCGAGTTCGGCTCTGTGATCCATCCTTTTACTGGCGTGGACTATGTGGAGTACTATTCCAGCCTTATCCGGGAAGCCGGCGCCGAGGTAGAAGTGATTTTTGCCAACCGCGTGCAGACCATTCTGGACTACACCGATACCGTCATCACCTGTGATATTCATACCCGTGCCCGCAGTAAGCGATTGCTGCAGGCGGCTGGTGCCCGTGTGGTTCTGGGGCTGGATGACCTGATGACCGCTCCTGTGGCGGGCAGCGGCTACAATGCCCAGTATGGTCTGCTGGGTTCCAATAAGGCGGATGAAAACCGTGTGAAGCTGTTCCCCCGTGATGCTATGCTGGTAGCCGAAAAAATTGGCCAGCTGATGAGCGAAGCCACCGGACACCATATCGAGGCGATGGTTTACGGCGACGGCGCCTTTAAGGATCCCGCAGGCAAGATTTGGGAGCTGGCCGACCCGGTTGTGGCCCCCGGTTATACCAAGGGCCTTATCGGTACCCCCAATGAGCTGAAGCTGAAGTACCTGGCTGACCACGATTTCGGCGATCTTTCCGGTACCGCTCTGCAGGAAGCCATTACCCAGCGTATCAAGGAGAAGGACTCCACCAGCCTGGTGGGCAATATGGTCTCCGAGGGCACAACCCCCCGTAACCTTACCGACCTCATCGGCTCCCTGTGCGACCTGACCAGCGGCAGCGGCGATAAGGGCACCCCCATCATCTACATCCAGGGCTACTTCGATAACTACACCACCGAGTGATATCTTATTTTTAATGGTTTGCTGATAAGGCCCGCCTCCTGCTTTTCCAGGGGGCGGGCCGCCGCATTGGGGGGGATTTAAGCAGGGGGCAGGGCAGGGGCCGCAGGCCGTTTCGGCTCCGCCGAAACACGCAGGCTCCGCCTGCGTCTGCCGCTTCGCGGCCGGG
>ERZ827490.726-NODE-726-length-49394-cov-3.900829_pt1 | contig 49394 bp, 48 predicted proteins | sample MGYA00519770_ERZ827490 | MGnify/ENA primary metagenome ERZ827490 (study PRJEB31778, sample SAMEA3449324) | human gut metagenome | biome: human gut; feature: human-associated habitat; material: faeces | place: United Kingdom | collected 2010/2012 ...
CCTATTTTCATTAGGGGCTGTGATAACCTTTCATGATTCGTTGAAAATTTTATACAGGTTGAAAAAATAGGTATCACAATAAGACCACTACACCTGTGCTGGCCTGAAAAAGTGTTGCGGAATTATTCAGATTCTGGAAGCGATGAAAGATATTCTTTCACCCGACCATAGTAGATTCGCAAAAATTTATTAGCTCCGGCAGTCATATAGACATAATACGGCTTGCCTTCAGAGCGCTTTTTATCCATGAATAGATACACAGCATCATCCGGTTTGGTTTTGATCAATATATCCATGATCTGGAACAAGATTTTTCGTATACGGTAGACCATGATTCCAAACGTCTCTTCCACTTATATCGAACGGTTCATCCGCAGCAGCGCTCCCTGGATACTTTCCAGGTTTTCCACTACTTCCTGGTGCATACAGCTCAGCTACCGGTTCATACACACCATACGGTTCGTATCTGTCTTTTTACATTGTTCCTTATAAGGACATCCTCATCTGCGGTTTCAGATGTTTGATATGCTCTTTATACTCCTTCTCGGTGCTGGACATGGCAGATAACTCCTTCCGCTTCGATATTTTCCTTGTACCAAATAAATGCCGGTTTTCCCAGTATTTATAAGGAATTCGTAGATTATTGCATGCAGGAGGAAACCATTTTTGAATAGCTGTCTTCTGTTGGTGATTCAATCCGTCCAGCAGCCAGAGGAGCTTCTGCTATGATATATGCCGTGCTTCTTCACCAGGCCTAGGTCATTGAAGATGTCCTCTCTCAAAACACTTGTATATAAAGACATAATCCAGCTCCTTCATGATGAACTGATTTGATCTGGTCTGTTCATTTGCCGGAGAACAGGAACAATGTATTGCTGTAAGGCCCCATCTTAAAGTTGGATTGAAGAATATCCACCAGACCATTCAACTGCCTCCTCATATCGGTATATTCTGTACAGATATAAAATTTTTCTGCATGTGAGATATCATTTGACTATGTGAGATATAAGATCCGAAAATGTATGTTCAAAAATCCCAATCGTCACACTGCCGATGGGAAGAATAGCAGCTGCGTTGTGATCGAAGGATTCGGTATCTGGAAGTAAATATGGTATGGTGTTCGGATAACTCAGACTTCTTTTGGCCTGCTGGAAGGCCAGAAGCATACTGCCTTCTTGGAAAATCTTCCAGAGCAAGCTTCCGAATCTTAGCAAGCCAGTAATAATAGCTTTTTAACGAAACAGTTTTTTGTTCATACTAGCCCTGATTGATCATGCCTGGGGCTCTGCATTGGCGGATAATATCTGACCAGTATTGCAGTTTCATCTGTGTCCCAGGTGTCAGTAAAGAAATATCCATACCTTGATCTGCTCCTTATTATCATATTTAAAGTTTTTGGAGTCAACTCTCAAAACTATAATCTAAGTTTATCGAAAATCTCACTGAATGTCTCTACATGTTCTTAGTTAACGGTTACAAAACATTACACAGAATGACCAAATATTACTCATTATTTTTATATTCACACTAAAATTGGTTAAAAATACTTTCCCAGTTAAGGAGAAGTGTGTTCTAGTCCCCCAACATTTCGGTATAGAGTATAAAAGATTTGATTTAGGGGTTGTAGATCCCTTCACTTTTTCCTTTATAGAAGTGAAGGGACTTTTTTCTTTGTTCCCATGTTCTGGGGATACAGGAATATAAGCTCTTTGACGTGAATCAAAAAAGCGGCACAAACGATACAGAAAGTTCCTCAAAGGTGCTATCGTGACTGTATTTTGCCGAATAAGGCAGTATGAAAGGAAGGAGATCCTTTCAACATGTTTGATTTTTTGTTCTTAAACGGATCCGCCCACGTGGAAATCAGAGACGGAGAAAAATATCCGTCCGTTGTTCTTTGAAAAATACTGTATTTCAAGCAGTCATATCCAGCAGTACAGATACGTTAGCTGTTTCGTCCGAAAGGTAAAGCGACACGGAAGACACGCCAAGACCACCGGCAGGAATCCACAGATCCTATGAAAGGAACTTGCATCCAAGGTGAAGAGCGAGAATGGTCCATCCCAAAGCGGCCTTTGGTAAGCCGCCACGCGATGACCGGAACAGCCTATCATGATACTTCCGTCCAGTCACAGCCCCGTATAAGCGGGATCACGCAATGAGGGCGGCTCCGGGAGATCCCCGGTGAAACTCCCATGACAGCCTGCACCGCATGTGTGTGATGTGTACCAAAGGCTGGTCTGTGCCTGCTGCCCATAGAGCGCGTTAGAGAGCTCTGCTCCGGGGAGTTGTGTCAAGTAGGAGCAAACGAACAGGAAGAATCATTTTAAGTTATCATGTCAGAGTGGAGGAAAATGTAACCATATAAAGCGCCTGTGGCCGGGATCTATATCTGTGTGATCAAAGAAATAAGATGGATAGGATTGGAATGGCCAATAGTGAATATCAAATCAGATTAGTTTGATGTGGGGTATCCATTTTTCTGAATGATGGAGAGTGGAGGCCACCTGCCTTTACTAAGATGAGAAAGGGGACAGGAATTGTTAACAAGGGAATGGAAGGTGACAGCTCCATACTTTTAGTAGGTTTAGGAGATGGGAAGGATGGCATTTAGAAGGGAGACTCCCATGGGAAAATTGGATGTTGGTTATGCTTAAGTTTTCTAGGAATATTCAGTGGTTTTTGTAATAGCCATGTACGCAGCAACATGATATACTGTGCATGGCGTTAGAGGAGGTGAGGAAGCTGAAACGGTATAAGGTGGAAAACGTATCGATAGGCACAAGCAGATACTTTTATATCACGGACTGTGAAACACTGGAAATCGTTCTGATTCCCAGTAAATATTTAAAACATAAGATCAAATCCAATTTATCTCCCAATACGGTCAAACGGTATGCATTCTCTCTCTGCTGTTACTTGGAATATCTGCGTGAGAAGGAACTGGAATATGCCCAGGTGTGTGATATGGGGTATGAAGATCAGAGCAGCCATTTTACGCGGTTTCTATATTGGCTGAAAGAGGGACGTCATACAGAAAAAAATCAAATATGGGATACGGATAACGGAACCTGCAACGCATACTTAAAGGATGTGTTCAGGTTCTATCTGTTTCTTGCAGATTGTGGTTTGGTGAAGAACCTACGGGTCTTGTCTTATAGCCAGATGGCAGTTATTGATGCGGTTGGAGTGAAACGGGCGCTGCGTTCGAACTCCTTTAAAGGATACATGAAGGCGGAAGAAAGGAATGTACGAATCGCGAAGAAAGAAGAAATTATTGCTACCTTACAAGCGTGCACGAACACTCGGGATCAACTGCTGATTCTGCTGATTTCCGAAACGGGGTTCCGCATCGGAGAAATTTTGGGGGTGAATTACAGCCGTGACATTGACTATCAAAATCATACAATAGGGGTATATTTCCGAGAGGATAACGCAAACAAGGCCCGTGCAAAAAATGCGGAATATCGGAAAGCAAAAATCAGCCACGATGCATTTGATTTCCTACTGCATTACCTGGCTGAATACCGTGAATTACTGCAGCATAGTAATTACTTATTCATCAATCTTTCAGGTGCCACATCGGGACAGCCTTTAAAAGTGGACAGCGTATACGCCATGTTGGACCGGGCAGCGAAGAAGACAGGGATAGAACTGACGCCTCATATGCTGCGAAGATATTTTGCAGTCACAAGATGGAAGGCCAGCTGGCCTCTGGAACTAATCAGCCAGGCATTGGGGCATAAGCATTTGGATACTACGGTTCAATACCTCGGTATTCTGGATGATAAGCTGATGGAGGCCAGCCGCGAGTTTTATGAAAGGAATTCCATAAAGTATGGGATTGGAAGGACAGAATCAAGAGAGGAGTGATGGAACATGTCAGCCATCCGGTTCGTATGTCTGGAACAGGAGGAAGAACGAACGCTGCTTCAGAAGCAATTAGAGGTGGAACTGGCAGAGTGCAGTGAAGTGGAAGCTACGTATCGGAATAAAGTAAAGCGGTTTATGATGGAGAATGGAATTTGGCATATTTCAGAATTGGATTATTCATGGAGGCAGAAATTCCGGCAATTTATTGCCGGGCAGTTGCAGCCGTCTAGCTATTCCACATACGAAAAGGGATTTGACCGGATTAAACAGCATTCCATACAGAAGCAGATGCAAGCAGTCAGCCGCAAAGAAACCCAGATAACATATGAAAACCAGATATGGTTTCTCCCCTATCATCCGGATCAGAAATTGGTGAGGAGGCTGGATAAAGCTCAAAGAAAGGAGGAGCTTGCATGGGACTTTAGAAGGCAGGCTCCTGAAACGATGAAGCGGCAGATATTCCATATATTGAACTGCTTACTGGAACAGGATCAGAATCGGGAAACCTTGCGAAACCATATAGATGCTCTCAAACTATTTTATGATTTCTGTGTGGAGGAATCGGTTGAGGATATCGAGATGCTGGAACTTCCGGTTTATCAAAGATTCGAAGAAACACTGGGAACAAGAAGAGAAAGAACCATTAGCATTGTAGATTTATGCCGGAAAATCCTGTTTCTTCAGGAAGATAAAATTCATTGGGATGCTCATATATGGTATCTGGAGCGATTTCATTTTGAATCGGAGCGGATCGATCGGTCAAGCCCGGTGGTTGCCTTGTCCTTTATAGAAGTTACCCATAAAAGAAACCGAGAGCTGTTGAAACAGTATATGCGCTATGGACTGGGAATTACCTATCTGACTATTAAAAATTTACGCTCAGAAATGTATTATGTGAAGAATCTGTTGATGGAACTGCCCCAAGAAGAAACGGTCGATATCTGCTCTGTTACTCCAGAACAGATGGACACATATTTCCGCCACAAGCAGAATAAAGAGATACAGGCTGAAACATTCAACAAAATGGTTATGAGTATCAAACATTTTTTCGATTTTTTACTGGCCCGAAGATACATAAAGAAGATGCCATTTTGCGCGGACTATTACTTGAAAAAAAACGTACCAAAGCATTATGACAGGAGTGTGGAACTGAATGTTTCCAGAGAAATCCTGCAAAAGTTATACCGATTCCCGGAAATTCCACGTCTGATGTATCTGCACCTGTGGTGCGTTGGGTTGCGAGTCAGTGAGGTGTGCACACTGAAAGGGGATGCCTATTACATACAGGGGAGAGATGCGTGGATTCAAGTCTACCAGATCAAAACGAAAAGTTATAAAAGGATCCCGATTCCAGCTGCACTGTATCAATTGATGAAGGAATATCGGAAAAAGTATAAGATAGGTCCTTCTGACTATGTGTTTCAGAATCGGAAAGGAGAAGCCTATCGAAGTGCTACCTTTCGAAACAAGATGTTAAAAGGCTGTGCGGAGAATGCGATCCAGGGTGGGGCCTACTTGTTCCAATCCCATGATTACAGGCACAGCATAGCCACCTTATTATACGATAATGGTGTGTCTCTGCAGGGAGTGCGGGATTACCTGGGGCATACGTATGAGGAAATGACTCGCCAATATATTGACTATATGCCAAGACGGCTGGCTAGTGCCAATGATGAATATTTCAATCAACATGGCAGTTTAGCAGCTGGGCTAAAAAAAGGAAAGGGGAGAAAGCGTGGAAAACAGACTTTACCTGCATGATTTATATCAGACAGTAACGGAATCCGCTCAAAAATATGAGGCAAAAAAACCATTTTACGACCTGCAGATGATACCCTCTCCGGTTATGCAGCAGGAAATGGAGGAATTTATTCGATATAGGGCTAGCCAGGTAGCGCTGTCCACTCTTTATGGGGAACGCCAGTTTTACATTAAGATGTGCACCTGTTTACAGACACATGCCAAGAAAACAAGAAGTTTCCATGACCAGAGTATGGAACAGTGGATGCGGCAGTTGAAAGGTTGGATGCAGGAAGAGGGCATCGCAATCACACAAGAGTGCCGCGGTGTATATGGTAATGTAAATCAGGTGCCGTCCAAGCTGGTATGCTATCTGAATCGGGTGCTAAAATGGATTGTACAGAAAGATAACATAGCAGAGCAGGAGAAAGATATCTGGGCACTGGATCAACTTGATATACCAATACAGAAAAATCCGATCAAGAATTTTAAAACAATCAATTTTACTCAGATTGTTCAGCCAGAGGTGCGCAAGGAATTAAAGAGAGGAATTTATTTGAATCTGCAGTGTGAGGCAATCTCCTGTGTACAAAGGGAAATGACGGCCATGCGGCGCTTCTCAAGATACCTGTCTGAGAGGCACAAAGAGGTAAAATCATGTCGAGATATCCATCGAGAAGTCATGGAGGAATATCTAAGCTTTTTAAAAACAGAAGAAACCAAAACAAAGCATTTTCATACGGAGCTGAATCGGCTTCGGGGGATTTTGGAAACGATCGGGAAGATATGTGGATATCTAAATCTAGAAGGACTCATTTTGAACCGTGACATACCGCCTGCTCCACGAGCAGAATTCAAGGTTTATTCGGATAGTGAATTGAAACGGCTCAATGCCAGTATCATAAAATTAGATCAACAGTTTGCCAGAGCAATGTTAATCCATCAGATGCTGGGGACACGAATATCGGATACGTTAACGCTGGAAACAGACTGCTTATATCAACATGGAGGAGAAACGATCATCCGAATACGTCAGATGAAAACAAAAACCTATGAAAAACCAGTCAGTGAAGAACTGGCGGCTCTTATACATGAGGCCATTTTTTATACACAAGAGCGGTATGGTCAGACAAAGTATATCTTTGTAGATGAAAACAATCCTGCAAGGCCATTGCAATATAATAGGATTCAAGTAAAGATAGTGGATATGATTCGCAAGGAAAATCTGAGGGACGATAATGGACGGCTGTTCGGATTTGGAAGCCATATGTACCGACATTACTATGGAGTAAAGCTGACGGATATGCATTTGGATGATTTCACCATATCCAAGCTGCTTGGACACAAGGGGGTGCGGAACGTGAAATATTACCGGAAGATGAGCAATCAGATCCTGGCGGACGAAACGAGGCAGGTCAGGCATATGCTGTCAGAGATGATCCTGCAGAATTTAGACGGATGGGAGGAAGAATATGAACAAATACGAAAAAATGCTGGCCTTAAATAGAAAAGCGAGTGATGAAAAAATTGAGCGAGCCAGGAAAGCCATTCTTCAACTGATGGATGAGAGGGAACCAGTTACCGTCCTAAAACTGATGGAAAAGACCGGACTATCGAGAGGATTCTTCTACAAAAATCCAATGGTGAGGAAAGAACTGGATCGGGCATTCGAGCAGCAGGCAGGCATGATCAACCCCAAAAAGAAGATTCTGGATATGGCTATGAATCATGAAATACAATCACTTCTCCGTCAGCTAGGAGATTTACAGAAGAACAATGAAAAATTAATGAAGGAAAATGAAACGTTAAAAAAGGCGTTGGAACGGAAAAACAGGGATCTGATCTACATCCTTTAAATCGAAAACAGGATAATATGGACCAGGAGAATGATACCGGTTCAGCGGCTATCAATCAGGAGGTAAGAACCGACTTTTGATTAGGATATTGCTCAACAATATAGGAAGATAAACGAATCTATGGCGCAGCCAAATCAAAAGGCTGTGCTTTTCTGGTGGAAAAAAAGGCTGTTTTATGATACACTAAGAACCATCAACACACACGGATGATTTCCAAGCTTCGTTTGACGATGCAATTGAAAAAAATGTGTTAACAGGTCCATCAGGAAAAGGGCGGCAATAATGTGTAATCGTACTCAAGGCTTTGTGATTCTATGAAAGGGGGAGTGTTTTCGTAGAAGATATGCATTTGTTCGGCACTATCTATGAAAACATTGCATATAGGAAACCATAAGCGATACGCAACAAAATATGTTAGAATGGTCAAGATTACTGGCACCTATGAATTATTGAGGGTGCTATCTTATGCTTCAAAGTAGGTAAACTTGATATGTTCTCTGCTCTTTAGGCGTGTGAGAGGGTGCTGCCTTGCAGATAAATGACTGGATAATATGGCGATAGGCAGAGTTATGTTCACATGGACCATCCGCTTGAAAGATGACTGGATTTGAGTGCTTTGATAAAGTTGTATGGTGGAAGGGAAAACATGGTATAATGGCGGAATAGCAGCAAATATGTTAGGAAGGGATATAGCTTAGTCAACCTAGTTAATCTGATGATGGAAGATTAATCGGGAATTACGTCTTTTATTTTTTATAAAAAGGAACACAATACACATATATGTTTGCCGTTGAGGGTAAGGTTTACAAAGGGAGGAGAGGATGGGGTACAATTAATGGACGAGGCTACATCGGCTCTTGACAATGAGAGTGAATACCTGGTATCCCAGTCATTGGAGAAGCTGGCAGTGGGCCGTACCACTCTTACCATTGCCCACCGTCTGACCACCATCCAGGGTGCGGACCGCATACTTGTGCTGGCAGGCAATAAGATTGTGGAAGAGGGGAATCATGAACAGCTGCTGGAGAAGAAGGGAATGTATTACCAGTTATATACAACTGCAAACAGGCTGAACCAGGGGATTGCATAAAGGAGAACATTTAATATGAAAATAGCTATTGTTGCGGACAGCAACAGCGGAGTAACGCAGGATGAGGCAAAGGAGCTGGGCATATACGTGCTTCCCATGCCTTTCATGATAGACGGGCAGGTTTTTTATGAGGGAATTGATTTAAGCCATGAAGATTTTTACGCAAGGATGGAGGAAGGGGCTGAAATCACCACATCCCAGCCATCGCCTAAAGACGTGACGGAACAGTGGGAACAGCTTCTGGAGGACCATGATCAGGTGGTGTACATTCCCATGTCCAGCGGACTCAGCGGTTCCTGCCAGACGGCTCTTATGCTGGCGGAAGATTATGAGGGGCGCGTTCAGGTGGTGAACAACCAGAGGATTTCTGTTACCCAGAGACAGTCTGCCCTGGACGCCAGGGATTTGGCAGAGCGGGGATGGAGCGGTGAGCAGATAAAGGAAAAGCTTGAGACAACCAGGTTTGACAGCTCCATTTATATCACGGTGGATACCCTTAAATATCTGAAAAAGGGGGGCAGGATTACACCTGCTGCGGCAGCGCTGGGGACATTGCTCAAAATAAAGCCGGTGCTCACCATCCAGGGAGAAAAGCTGGATGCGTTTGCAAAGGCAAGGACCATGAAGCAGGCCAAGACCATCATGCTGACTGCCCTGGCCCATGACCTGGAGGATCGTCTGGCAGATCCGAAGGCAGAACACACCTATCTGCAGATTGCCCATACATGCAGTGAGCAGGCAGCCCAGGAGCTGGAAGAGACTGTAAGGGAGTTGTATCCCGGGGTTCCCGTGTTTGGGGCTCCCCTGTCCCTCAGCATTGGATGCCATATCGGCCCTGGCGCCCTGGCAGTCGCCTGTACCAGGAAATTAAAGGAGCTGGAATAAGTGTCGGAAAAGAAATTTGTTAAGAAGCTGCGTACCTTCGGCATGAGCATGAAGGTACCGCTGACAGCCATCATCATAGGCGCTGCCCTGATTCCTCTCTTTCTGGAGGCCGGCATTATGCTGGGAACATTCCGGCAGAGCCAGCTGGACGCCAGGTTTATAGAGATACAGAACCAGTGTGTTATACTCAGCAATAAGATGACCCGGTCCGGCTATATGACGGCCGAGAAAAAGAACAATGCCAGCCTGGACAGCCAGATGCAGACCCTGTCTGATGTCTATAACGGAAGAATTGTCATTGTGGGAAGCAATTTCCGGGTGGTGACAGATACCTTTAATCTGGCCACGGGAAAGTATTATTTATCAGAAGAAGTCATCAAGTGTTTCAAGGGTGAGAACAGCAGCCATTACAACAAGGATATGCAGTATTTTGCCCAGACCATTCCCGTGTATGACACGGCGGACGCAAAAGCTGTGAGCGGAGTCATTGTGGTTACCGCATCCACGGAGAACATTCTGTCCCTGACAGATAAGGTTATGGGAAAGTCCCATCTGTTTCTGGTGTGTATGGTTCTTCTTATCAGTGTTTTGGGGGTGGCGGCGGCCCATTTGCTGCTGCGTCCTTTTAAGAAGCTTCAGATGTCCTTTGACAGGGTGGCCCAGGGAGATTTGGATGCGGACATCACAGAGGAGACTTACAGGGAGACCAGGCTCCTGTCCCAGTCAGTCCAGAAGTCCCTGAGCAAGCTCAAGGCTGTAGACCAGTCGCGCCAGGAGTTTGTCTCCAATGTGTCCCATGAGCTGAAAACGCCCATCACCTCTATCCGTGTGCTGGCTGATTCCCTGATGGGGATGGAAGACGTGCCGGTGGAGCTGTACCGGGAGTTTATGACGGATATTTCGGATGAGATTGACCGGGAGAACCAGATCATAGAGGATTTGCTGATGCTGGTCAAAATGGATAAGACAGCCGAGGACCAGATGAACATAGAGCAGGTGAATATCAACGGGGAACTGGAGCTGATTTTAAAACGTCTGCGTCCCATTGCCAAACGTGGAAATGTGGAACTGATCCTGGAGAGCATCCGGGAAGTGACAGCGGATGTGGATAAGGTAAAGATATCCCTGGCAATCACCAATCTGGTGGAAAATGCCATCAAATACAACCGGGATTCAGGTATGGTTCGCGTGACCCTGGATGCAGATCACAAATATTTCTACATCAAGGTGGCTGACACCGGTATCGGGATACCGGAGGACGTGCTGGAACATATATTCGAGCGGTTTTTCCGGGTGGATAAGGCCCGCTCCAGGGAAGTGGGCGGCACCGGGCTGGGACTGGCTATCGCGAAAAATGTCATTCAGATGCACCATGGTATCATAGATGTGGAGAGTACGGTGGGAGAGGGAACCACCTTCAGCGTGAGGATACCCCTTAACTATGTACCGAGACAGGAGGCAAAGCCATGAGCAGACATACCGCGAGCAGACATACTGTGAGCAGAAATACCGTGAGCAGACATGTCATGAGCAGACATACCATGGGAATACATGCGGTGAAAAGGCTGATACTGCCTTTGATGGCGGTTGTATTCCTGCTGTCGGGCTGCGGAGAGGGGGAAAGCCCTGTCTCCAATCCTGCCGAGGGCAGATATCTGATTTATTATCTGAATGCGTCCATCACCAAGCTGGTTCCCCAGGAGTACGAGACGGAAACAAAGGATAAGGGGGAGCTGGTGAATGAACTGATGGACCAGTTCCTGAATGTGCCAAAGGATTTGGACTGCCAGCCCGGCCTGACGGACCGGGTAACCTACCAGGGGAGCCGCCAGGAGGAACAGGTGCTGTATCTGTACTTCGACATGAATTACACAGCCATGAAGGCGGAACGGGAGATTCTCTGCCGGGCAGCCCTCACCAGGACCCTGACGCAGATTGAGGGAATTGACTATATCAATATTTACTGCGGTGACCAGCCTCTGATGGACCGGCAGGGAAATCCGGTGGGAATGCTGTCGGCCACTGATTTTATCATGAATACCAGCAATGTAAATGCCTACGAAAAGACGGAGCTGACCCTGTATTTTGCCGATGAGACAGGCAACCGCCTGGTGCCGGAGAAACGGGAGGTAGTCCACAACATCAATACCTCCCTGGAACAGCTGGTAGTAGAGCAGCTCATTGCAGGACCGGGACAGGAGGGGCATAATCCCACGCTTCCGTCGGACTGCAAGATACTGAGCCTGTCAGTGACAGATAATGTATGCTATATCAACTTTGATTCCGCCTTTGCCAATACAACTCTGGCAGTGAATGAGTATATCCCGATCTATTCCATTGTGGATTCTCTTTCAGAGATGACAACGGTGACAAAGGTGCAGATTATGATCAACGGCTCCCAGGATGTGATGTTCCGGGATGTGGTGTCCTTAAATACCACCTTTGAGAGAAGCCAGAATTATATTGACGGAAAGAATGAATAGACGAAAGGAAATTTAACTGAATATGAAGAGACCGCTGGTTGTACTGGCAGCAGGTTACGTACTTGGAGAGGTGCTGGCCCTGCAGGTTAAGACGGCGGTGGACTTAGGTGTTCTGGCGTGGCTGTGTGCAGCTGCGGCAGGAATCCTATGGCTTTTGGATACAGGGAGGGGAGTACTGCGCCCTTCTGCTCCAAGAGCGAAGATGCAGGGCAGGAGCAACCGGAAACATAGAGTGCTTCTGCTCTTTTTGGTATGTCTACTGTCTGGTTCGTCTGTGGGAATGACAAGAGGACAGCAGGAAAAAGGGATTCTGGACCATGAGGAGTCCGTGGCCCGGACCATGGCCGGCGCCCGGATATTGGTAAGAGGAGTAATTAAAAAGGCAGAACAAAAGGAAAATACGATTACCCTTATGCTGGAGGAGGTGACGGCCGAGGCAGGTAAAAGGTCTGTGAAGTTCAGGAGGATGGTGGTGTATGCGGAGAACAGGACAACGGAGAAAGATGATTCTGACTTAGGGGAAGAGCTGGCTGTGGGGGTGAAAGTACAGGTGAGAGGCAAGCTGGCTCCGGTGGAAGGGCCGGGAAATCCCGGAGAATTTGATTTCAGGACCCATTACCGAACAAAGGGAACTGCATGCAGGCTGTACGGGGAGAACCTGGCAGTGGCGGGAGGAGAGGCAATCCCTTATTACAAGGGAATCGCAGAGTTTCGGATGCAATGTGCCGGTGTACTTGAAAAGATATGCATGCCGGAGGATGTGGCTGTATTTAAAGCCGTGCTTCTGGGAGATACATCTGATATGAATCCGGAGATGCGGGATATGTACCAGCGCAACGGAATTTCACATCTTCTGGCTGTCAGCGGACAGCATCTGGCCATTATCGGCGGAGGGATCTATCTGATGATTCGCCGGGCCGGAGCCGGATATGGCAAGGCCGGGATGATATCAGCTGTTCTTGTTATCAGCTATGGAATAATGACAGGCAGTTCCGGTTCCGCCATAAGGGCGGTTATCATGATAGTATGCCTGTGGCTGGCGGCGGTTAAAGGAAGAAGCTACGACACCCTGTCGGCGTTGGGAGCGGCAGCCTTAATTCTTCTGTACAGACAGCCCTATCTGCTGTACCACAGCGGATTTGAATTGTCCTTTGGGGCAGTTCTGGCGATCAGCGGATTGGGAGGATGGGTGCAGTCATTCCTTGGATTGGAGCGGGCGTGGGAAAAGACGCTTCTTATCAGCTTGAGCGTACAAATCGTACTTACGCCCATTGTGCTGTACCACTATTTTCAGCATCCGCTTTACGGCATTTTTTTAAATCTTTTGGTTATACCTCTTGTTTCTATCTTAATGTATTCGGGTATTCTGGGGATTGTACTGGGAAGCTTCTGGATTCAGGGAGGAGTGGCAGCAGTGGGGGCCGGACATTATATTTTGAGGTTTTATGAGCTGCTGTGCAAATTTGCGGAAGGGTTGCCCGGATACAGTCTGGTGCTGGGGCGTCCGTCGCCGGGCAGTCTGGTAATGTATTTTGGCATACATGGAATGGGAACAGCAGTTGTGCTGTTTTGTATCAGGGGCCGGAGCGCCTTTATTCGGGCAAAATCTCCTGCAAGGTGTAACGCTTATCTGGCAGAAAGGGATTTACAAACACGCATATCTTCCATCAGTTGTAAACCCAAGATGTTAATGTGTTTTTTTGGGATTTATGCCCTTAGTTTTGCGGCTTTGGTCCCGCGTCCCGTAAAAGGACTGGAGGTTGTCTGTCTGGATGTGGGACAAGGGGACGGCCTGCTGCTCAGGTCTGGTAAGAGGGCGGTGCTCATAGATGGAGGCAGCAGCAGCCAGAAAAAACTGGGGAATATTGTGCTGGAGCCTTATTTAAAAAGCCAGGGAATATCGTGGATTGATTACGCGGTGGTAAGTCATGGAGACAGCGACCATATAAACGGTCTTATATACCTGCTGGAGGAGTCAGAGGACATAAGAATAGGTACCCTGGTGCTGCCAGTGATGGGAAAGGGGGAGGAGGTATATGAAAATCTGGCTGCACTGGCCAGGAGAGAAGGGGCAGCTGTGGTTTATATGAAAACCGGAGACTGGGTGGAAACTGGGGAGCTGACGCTTACCTGTCTGTATGCCGGTGAAGATTTTGGCGGGAAGGACCGTAACAGCCACTCTCTGGTTTTGTGCGGGGATTATAAGGGATTTCATATGTTGTTTACAGGAGATATGGGGGAAGAACAGGAGAGCAGTCTGGTCAGACTGGCAGAACAGGAGGGGGACCTGCAGGATATACATTTGAATCATGTACAGATACTGAAAACAGCCCATCATGGTTCCAGGACATCTTCATCGGGGGTATTTCTGGACCGATTGAGGATTCAATTAGCTGTGGTTTCCTATGGAAAGGAAAATTCTTATGGGCATCCGTCGCCGGAGACAATGGAGCGTTTCAGGAGGCAGGGGATTGTGGTTCTGGAAACCGGAAAAAAGGGAGCCATAACACTTAAAACAGACGGCACATCGCTGCGGGTCCATGCATTTCTGGAGGAAAAATCTCGTCAGAATTAGCTGGATGAAATACGCTTCTGACAGCCATATTATAAATATGGAAGAGATTGTGGAATCTTGGAAGGAGCAGGGGATGAATTATCAAGAAACAGCTAACGAGATTTTGTCTCACATAGGCGGGGCAGAGAATATCAGGGAGATGACACACTGTTTTACCAGACTTCGGTTTGAATTAAGGGATCCGGAAAAGGCAGAGCGCGGTAAGATAGAGCGGATAGAAGGTGTGATAGCGGTTGTGGAAAGCAGCGGCCAGTTCCAGGTTGTCATGGGGACAAAGGTAGGCCGGATATATGACCTGCTGAAGGAAATGACCGGTACAGAAAGAAAAGCGGGTGAAAAAAGAGAAAAGGTTTATCGTAGGGACAGTAAGGACAGAGAGAAAAACACACCGGGAAATCATTTGGGAAACAGAATGATTCAGTCGGTTTCCTCCATGTTTACGCCTATGGTACCTGCCATTGCTGCATCCGGCCTTTTGAAAGGATTCCTGACCATAGCCAGGATGCTGGCATCCAATCAGGGCATTGATATTACAGGGAACCATACCTACGTAATCCTGCTGGCTGCCACGGATGCGATTTTCTATTTTATGCCAATCATCCTGGCCTATACCAGCGCCAGGGTGTTTGGGGCCAATGAATTTGTGGCCATGGCTCTGGGGGGAACCATGTGTTACCCTTCTGTTCTCAGTCTTATGGCGGGAGAGGAGCGTATCCGTATGCTGGGAGTGGCATTGACCAGGGCCAATTACACATCATCAGTCATTCCTATTATAATAGGTGTGTTTATCCTGGCTTATGTACAGCGGTTTCTGGAGCGGGTGATACCGGAGGTCCTGAAAATTATTCTGGTACCGGGGATCTCCCTGCTGGTAATGGTGCCTGCAGTATTTATGGTGTTTGGGCCGGTAGGAATTTATCTGGGAAATATAATTCATTTTATCTACACAGGTCTTATGGGAATAAGCCCTGTTTTGTGCGGCGGTTTCATCGGAGGCATGTGGTGTGTGTTTGTTATTTTTGGAGCCCACAGAGCCTTGGTACCCATTGGAATCCAGGATGTGGCACTGAACGGCCGGCAAAACCTGCTTGCATTTGCAGGGGCTGCGAATTTTTCTCAGGGCGGGGCTGCCCTGGGGGTTATGATGCGGACCAGAAGCAGGGAGCTAAAAGCAGTGGCGGCATCGGCATCAGTGGCAGCCTCTGTCTGCGGCATAACAGAGCCGGCCATCTATGGGTGTAACCTGCGGCTTAAACGTCCTATGATTTACGCGGTTATATGTGGAGCCGCAGGAGGGGCTGTCATGGGGGCGGGAGGCGTGTACGGGGATGCTTTTGCAAATAACGGTATCCTTACACTGGCAACCTATGCTGCTTTTGGAATGAAAAAATTCCTCTTTTATCTGGCCGGTATTGGTATATCATTCTTCGGGTCTGCCATTTTGACAATGCTGCTGGGATTTGAGGATATGGACCAGGAACCAGAGGAAACATCATGGGAAAGGAATTAACTGCAGGAGGGAAACAATGCATCAGAAAACGACAGAATTTCCGGAAGGATTTTTGTGGGGGGCTTCATTATCCGCATTTCAGATTGAAGGGGGATGGAATCTGGGAGGAAAAGGGATGACAGTGGCAGATTTCAATTCCTTTAAACGCTCCCATATACAGGCAGATACTAAGGTGGCCAGTGACTTCTATCATCACTGGAAGGAGGACATTGATTACATGGCAGAGCTTGGGCTTAAAATGTACAGGTTCTCCATTGCGTGGGCCAGAATTATACCGGATGGCGATGGAGCCGTCCTTGAGGAGGGGATTAAATTCTATGACAGAATCATTGACTGCCTGCTGTCAAGGGGAATCCAGCCCTTTGTCACCCTGTATCATTTTGACCTGCCCTACGCGTTGGCGGAAAAATACAATGGCTGGGAATCTCGCCGGTGTGTCCTGGCCTTTGAACGGTATGCCAGAATATGCTTCAGGGCTTTTGGCGACCGGGTTAAATACTGGCAGGTCCACAATGAACAGAACCTGATGGTGCGGGTGGATGAGAGGATGAATATTGATGCCGCGGATAAATGGGAGGCAGACCGGCTCAGGGCCCAGATGGATTATCATATGTTTCTGGCCCATGCCCTGGCCGTAAAGGCATGCCATGAGCTGGTTTCCGGAGGAAAGATAGGCCCGGCTGTGTCGTCCTGCTGTACCTATCCGGAAACACCCCGTCCGGAGGATGTGTGGGCTGCGGCGAACAATGATTGGTTTAAGGCGGAATACTGTCTGGACATGCATCAATATGGCAGATATCCGGGATACTACAGGCGGTATCTTAAAGAGCGTAATATTATGCCGTCCGCGGAGGATGGGGATGAGGAGATACTCAAATGGGGCGCTTCTGATTACATTGCTGTCAACTATTACAGGACACTTTGTGTCAGATATCTTCCGGCAGATGAGATTCATCCTGTGGGGGAACGGTGCTTTCCGGGCAATGAGGTGGATTTTGACCAGTATGGATACTTTTCTCATGTGAAAAATCCTCATCTGGTTTCGACAGAGTATGGGGCGCAGATTGATCCAATGGGCCTTCGGATTGTGTTGAACCGTTATTATCAGAAATACCGGCTTCCCCTTCTCATAACAGAAAATGGTCTGGGAGCAGCCGATATCCTTACTGAAAATGGAAAGGTGCATGACAGTTACAGAATTGACTATCTGAGAAGGCACATCCAGGCATGCAGACAGGCGCTGGATGACGGCGTGGAGCTATTGGGGTATTCGCCCTGGTCCTTTATGGATTTGCTCAGTTCCCATGAAGGCTTTAGAAAGCGGTACGGATTTCTGTATGTGGACAGGAACGAGCATGAGACAGGCAGCCTTAAGCGCATAAAAAAAGACAGCTTTCACTGGTACCGCCGTGTCATAGAGACAAACGGGGCAACCATATAAGCTGTCAGTAAGGAAGGCAGAGTAATGTTTAAAGACGCTCTGATATATAATCCAGCAGCGCGGCGCAGCCCTCCGTGACGTCGGACCAGGTGGTGTCGAAGTCACCCGTGTACCAAGGGTCGGCCACATCCCTTCCGGAACCGGTGAATTCCATAAGCTTAAAAATTTTGTGGTCCGGATCACCGCCTGCAATACGCTGCATGTTGCGGATATTCCAGCTGTCCATGCCAATCAGGTAATCAAATGATTTATAATCTGCCTTCGTCATCTGTTTTGCCCGGTGCCCCTCGCAGGGAATGCCGGCCTGCTTTAATTTGGCGCGGGTTCCGTGGTGTACAGGATTACCGATTTCCTCGGTGGAGGTAGCAGCGGAATCTGCCTGAATTATGCCGGACAGGCCTCTTTCCTTTAGCAGGCTGCGGAAATAGTAGAGGGCCATGGGGCTGCGGCAGATATTGCCGTGGCAGACGAAAAGGATTTTAATATTATTGTTAGATTGCTTCGTCATTTACTGTATCTCCGTTACTTTTTGATAGCTAAAGTCTACTATAAGTTCATGCTTTAAACAAGGGTTTCTTTTTTATTTTCCTATTTACAGCCCGTTTACCTCTTATATAATAGAAGCAGGCAGTTCCTACTGCTGGGTGACTTCCATGTCCGAAAGGGGGTGGTATAACATGAGTACATATGAGACACTTTCTTTAATGATTGCGTTTGGGGTACTTATCGTTATGATTATAGGTACAAAAAAATAGTCACCCGCCCTCCAAAGCAAATGTGACTATTTTTGTAGAAACATAACTTTTTGGAAGCCACTCGCTGGAGTGAACTGCCTTTTTTGTACCTTTATTATAAGTCATTTTTGGTTCGTCTGTCAATCATGATTTTCCAGTGTTTCTCTTGCATTTTTCCTTTCATATATTCAACTATTCAACCCTATTGGAATGCCCCGGAGCATGTTGCCGTGGCAGTCGGGACACGTTCTCTAATGATAGCGTTTGGAGTACTTATCGTTATGATTATAGGTACAAAAAAATAGTCACCCGCCTCCCAAAGCAAATGTGCCTATTTTTATAGATACATAAAATATTTTGGAAGCCACTCACTGGAGTGAACTGCCTTTTTTGTACCTTTATTATAAGCCAATTTCAGTTCGTCTGTCAATCATGATTTTCCAGTGTTTTTTCGTATCTCCCATAGGCTATTTCCAAAACACATATCTCAAAGGCTGCCGGAATGTTTCCATGCATATTTTCATGTGTTTTAATCCTCCCCTCCCATTCCTCCCGGAGCAGCCAGCCTTTTTACATCCGTATCAAATTCATCCCCCGTCACCAGCGAAACCGTATATCTTTCATCGAATAAATCAATCAGGTTTTCCACATCCCTAAAGGTCCTCAGATAAATCTGTCCGTCACGGATATCAAATACTCCCTGCCAGCGGGGGACTGTATTGATTATCTGTATCAGTTCCTCCGCTGTCTTTTCCACCACATGGTAGTGTTTAATCCGCATCATCTTGCGGGAATATTTAGTCTGGTTCCGCTCGATATATGCCGTTAATTTTTCACAATTAGTCACCAGACGGATATCTGAAATATCAGACACCGCTTTTTTGGCTGATGCCTTGATGAAGTCATTGAACCCGAAATGTCTTTGCATCAGGCCTATATCTTTGGTGATGATTTTGTCATCCATGACGAGCAGATCTACTTTTCTTGTGATTACAAAGAGCTGTTCCGGCATTTCCACAAAACAATCAGTCTGTTCCGTATCTAATATCCGGGCAAAAAAGTGCTGGTTTTTCTTATTGGGAATGGTGGCGGGAAGTATATACTGGTAAGCCCAGATGCTGTGAACGCCCCTTCTGAAGCGGAAGAGTATTGCATCGGCCTTGTCCCTGTCATCCATGAAGAAAGGACCCATTTGCTTTTCCGGGGTATTCAGAAGTTCAAACGGCTTATAATCGTCATTCTGTTTTATGATGTAAAAAATATTCTGATTGCCCCCTGCCTGTTCCGCCATTGCATATTCAGCCTCCTCATCAAGAAACAGATCTCTGATACTCTTGACGATGGAGTTTTGGACTTTGAGCTTAAAATCATGTTCCCTGCCAGTGGGTCCCTCATAAAAAGCGAAATGCTTCATGGGGGGATCCCCGGTTTTCATCATGATAAACATATCAAACCCAAATTCATCATCCGCAAACAGTTCTGTTAATGAATTTAAAATTATTTCCTTTGGCGTTTTTGGGGGAGCAAGGTTCGTGCTGTGTTCTCTTTTGTTTTCCATTGTATGTTTCTCCGCTGTTTCAGTTTTTATTGTACATCAGGCAGACATCATCCGATATATACTTCCATTTCACTATTTTTTTCTCTGCAATGCCTGTTCTGCACACTGCAATCATGGTTTTATCCCGGCAGCCGTCCATGACAGGATTGAGGAAGCGGAATTTATATATCCTGTAGCCCAACAGAGTCAATATGGGGTTTTGATAATATAAATGGGTGGTCCACATCAAACGGATGACCAGCCCTAAAATACCGGTAAAAATGATGAAGCCCCTTAAGGTTTCCACATCGTCCAGCAAAAGAGGCAGCACAAAGGTCATGAAAAATGTGATTCCGGAATCCGTTATCTCTTCTTCAATCACGATTTCTTCGCCTGCATCCACAAATCCGGACATCTGCATGCTCTTAAACTGCCACATGGCGGTTATGCCGTAAAGGGAGCATGCCAGTGAAATGAATGCAGCGATAAATGGACCCAGGTATGGATGGTCCCATATCCGGTTCATGACACTGAAATTCCTCTGCATCAATTCACGGATGAAATGGCATATGGATGATATCATCCTGTAATCAAAGTATCTGATAAAAATAAAAATGAACAGCGGCAGGAAGGACTGAATGACAAGCTTCCTTTTCAGTAGTAAGTTTTGTTCCCCCATGGTTTCCTCTTGCCTCCTGTTTTTTGCATGAACATGATTCCTTACACCATATATATGTTCCATGATTACAGTCTACTATAAATCCGGGAGATGAACAAGGAAACTTTGAACCTTAATCAGGACGTTTCAAACACTTGGGCAGCGCTTTTCAGACACTTAAGCAGCACTTTTCAAACATGCTCTAGTGACAAATCACCTTGCCCTGTGTTATACTGAAATTGGAAAACATCAGCCAATTGACGGGATATGGAAGGACGACCTTTACATGCAGACATTGAATCAGGACATAAAAGACCGTACATTTAAGCCTGTATACCTTCTGTTCGGTGAAGAGGCCTTCTTAAAGAAAAGTTATAAGAGCCGTCTGAGAGAAGCCCTTACCGACGGGGATACCATGAATTATAATTATTTTGAAGGCAAAGGGATGAATGTAAACGAAATTATCGGCCTTGCGGACACCATGCCTTTTTTTGCGGAGAAGCGCCTTATACTGATGGAGGACAGCGGATTCTTTAAAGGCGGGGCAGGAGCGGACGAGCTGACGGAGTATATGGGAGGAATCCCTGAATCCACCTGTCTTGTTTTTGTGGAATCGGAAGTGGACAAGAGGAGCAGACTATATAAGGCAGTGAAGAAATACGGCTATGCGGCGGAACTGAGCCATCAGGAACCGGCCCAGCTTGCCAGATGGGCGGCAGGCATCCTGTCTAAAAACGGCAGGAAGATTACCGGCCGCACCATGGAATTCTTTCTGAGCAAGGCTGGGGATGACATGGAGAACATCAGCTCGGAGCTGGAAAAGCTTATAAGCTATACTCTGGGCCGCGAGGTGATTACGGATGAGGACGTGGAGACCATCTGCACCACCCAGGTAACCAATAAAATATTTGACATGATAACAGCCATAGCGGCACGCCAGACCCGCAAGGCCATGGACCTCTATGAGGATCTTCTGACACTGAAGGAACCGCCCATGCGCATCCTTTTTCTGATAGCAAGGCAGTTTAATCAAATCCTTCAGGTCAAGGACCTGATGGGAAAGGGGATGGATAAAAGCACCATAGCGTCCAGGCTTAAGCTTCAGCCCTTTGTGGTGGGAAAAATCATGCTGCAGGCCAAAACATTTACCAGGGAACAGATCCTGTCCTATGTGAATCTCTGTGTGGATGCAGAGGAAGGCGTTAAGACCGGAAAGCTGCAGGACCGGCTGGCGGTGGAACTGCTCATAGCAAACAAATATGAATAAAAATAAGAGGAATGAAGGCGATGGATATGATGGAGACAATTGAACTGGAAGATTTAAAGGCTCAGGCCAGGCAGGTGCTGGAGGAGCTTATGGAGGCGGCCCGTCTGAAGCCGGGAAAGATTCTGGTGGTGGGCTGTTCATCCAGCGAGATAGACAGCTTCAAGATTGGATCCCACTCAAGCGCGGAGATAGGGATGGCTGTGTATACGGCTCTTTACCAGGAACTAAAGCCAAAGGGAATTTATCTGGCTGCCCAGTGCTGCGAACATTTAAACCGTGCCCTGATTCTGGAGGCAGAGGCAGCTCAGGCTTACGGCTATGAACCGGTGAATGTGGTTCCCCAGCTAAAGGCCGGAGGTTCTTTTGCCACGGCTGCGTATGCCACTCTGGAACACCCCGTGGCAGTGGAGCACATCAAGGCCCATGCGGGAATTGATATCGGGGATACCCTCATCGGCATGCATATGAAGGACGTGGCAGTCCCTGTGCGGATAAAGACAAAAGAGATAGGAAGCGCCCATGTGGTATGCGCCAGGACCAGACCTAAGTTTATCGGCGGTATCAGGGCCCGCTACGACGAGGAGAATATGTAAGGACCGCAGCCGGTTACTGACATAGAATATGAAAATGGGATATGAGGAGGTATGGTTATGAACAGAGCAATTACAATCAGCCGCGAGTACGGCAGCGGAGGACGGGAGATTGGCGAAAAACTGGCTCGGAGATTGGGAATTCCTTTTTATGATAAGGAATTGATAGCCATGATTGCGAAAGAAGGAAATATTGAGACTTCCGTATTAGAGGCCAACGATGAGGTGGACCCGGATTTTGATAATTATTCACCGCGGCAGGTTCCGCCGGCGTATTTATGCGGCCCAGGCAACCGTCATCCGCAACCTGAACGACAAGGGGCCGTGCGTTATTGTGGGGCGCTGTGCAGATGCCATACTTCCGGACGCTGTTAATATCTTTGTATTCTCAGATATGGAAAACCGTATTAACCGTATCATGTCCCTGAATCCCGGACTCACCAGAGAGGAGGCCAAGGCCAGCATCCTGGCAGTGGACAAGAGGCGCAAGGCATATCATGAATATTATTCCACCACCCAGTGGGGTGATATGGATGCATATGATATTTGCCTCAACAGCGGACTGGCAGGCGTGGAAGGATGTCTGGAAGCAGCTCTGACCTATATTAAGTATGTGAAATAATTGGTTTGTGCCAATATGTAAAACCGGTATCCGGAATAAAATGTGAAAAATCCCAGGCAGGAAACGCAGGCAGCCAAAGCAGGCAGCCGCTTATCTGTCTGGGATTTTTCCCTCTTAAAGCCTTACTCTCCGCCAGGGCCGTCACGGCGCGGCCTGAAAGATTCCGGCAGGGGCTCTGCATAAGCGCCCTTGTCCTTCTTCACATGGTCCGTATCGTTGGAACAGTCCCTGTTTTCCGCTGTATCCTCATTCATGGTACGATTCATGATTCTGCCTCCTTTGGATGCTGTCAGCTTCCCTCTTTCACGATTTCATCCAGAACCTTAATCAGGTCCTGCAATGTTTCCAGGTGTACATTGCGCTCCAGAATGCAGTTTTTTAAGTCAACGGAAAGGGTTTCAAATTTGTCCCGAATTTTCGGGGAAACATAGGATGCCATATCTATCACCTCGATGATAGTATGGGCCGGAATCCTCATTTTATGCACTGTATAAAATGGGGAGTCAGAGCTGTATTTAAAGCAAAAAAAATCCTCCCGGTGGGTTGGGCCGGAAGGAAGAGTGTCTGAAATTCCTTAACAATGAATATCTCTATAAATTAAGCGATGGAATTAACAGCCTTGGATAAGCGGGATACCTTGCGGGAAGCATTATTCTTGTGATATACTCCCTTGGTAGCAGCCTTGTCAATCTCAGTGGTAGCAGCCAGCAGTGCAGCCTGGGCAGCAGCCTTGTCCCCAGCAGCAACAGCAGCGTCAACCTTCTTGATTGCAGTTTTAACCTTGGATCTGATCGCCTTGTTTCTTGCAGCCTTAGTTTCGTTTACTAAGATTCTCTTCTTTGCAGATTTAATGTTAGCCAATGAAATACACCTCCGTTCTTCATATTATAATCTTTGTGTTTTCCATCAAAGCCTGGACACGGACAGTTCAATGTAAACATACTATTGTATTCTAGCTAATCTGACCCGGAATGTCAAGTCATATTTGGCGAATTTTTGAAGAAATTTGACATGACATTTGACATGGGATTTTTCTGCTGCAATCATATCCTCAATCGAAAACAGACTCTTTCAAATCCAATCATACATATTTCCGGCCATAATCGCAGAAACTGATGGGAGAATGATATGTGAGGTGGATGAATATGGAGGAAAATGCAGCTGTAAACGCTGTCAATGAGGCTGCGGCCGGTACCTTCCAGGTGAGAACGGACCTGGCGCTGGAGCAGCGTGAGAGTTCCATGGGCGAAGGAGGAGACGTATCCGGAGTCCGGCTGAAGGAATGGCATCACCAAAAGAGCGGCTTAAAACTGACAGAGGTAAAAATACTGAATGAACAGGGAGCCAAATCAATGGGAAAGCCCAGAGGTACCTACCTTACTCTGGAGGCAGACCGGCTGTCCAAGGCGGATGACGATTACCACAGTGAGATATCGGAAGAACTGGCGCATCAGATACGCAGGCTTATGGCGGAGATGATTGGGTACAGGGAGGAGGATTTGCCCTCGGTCCTGGTGGTAGGGCTGGGAAATGATTCCGTCACCCCGGATTCCCTGGGTCCCCGGGTACTGGATAACCTGCAGGTAACAAGGCATCTGGATGGACAGTACGGAAACACCTTCCTGAAAGACAGGAAACTTCCTGCTATCAGCGGCATAGCGCCCGGAGTCATGGCGCAGACCGGCATGGAGACGGCAGAGATTTTAAAGGGAATCATACATGAAACCCATCCTGACCTGATAATTGCCATTGACGCCCTGGCAGCCAGGAGCGTGCGGCGTCTGGGAACCACAATCCAGCTTACGGATACGGGAATCCACCCGGGCTCCGGGGTTGGAAATCACCGCCACAGCCTGACAAAGGAAAGCTTGGGAGTGCCGGTGATGGCCATTGGGGTTCCCACCGTGGTGGGGGCGGCGGCCATTGTTCACGATACCGTCTCCGCCCTTGTGGGGGTGCTGGCGGAAAATGAGGGTACCAGGGGAACCGGGAGCTGGATCGAGGAAATGGACCCGGACGGACAGTACCAGCTTATACGGGAGTTACTGGAGCCGGAATTCGGTCCTCTTTATGTCACTCCTCCGGACATTGACCAGTCCGTGAAGCAGTTAAGCTTTACCATATCCGAGGGCATCCATCAGGCTGTTTTTCCGTAAGGTTACGAAACAAGCAATATCCTCCGCGTTCCTGCATATCATAATAATAGTATGATGACAGGTGAATGAATTGATGAGAATAAGACGTGGAGGCGTGGACCGGCTCATGCGCCGGTTTCTGACCGGCACGGTCCTTATACTGCTTATGCTCCTGTGCGGCCGGTATATCAGCCGGGCCGCCGGAAGCATAACAAAGAGTGATTACAGAGATATGATATGCGCAGGCGGTCAATGGCTGGTGGAAGCCATATGGAACCAGGCCCATCCCGCAGAAAATGCCGGGATGTCAGGCTCATGGCCGGATGCCTGGGGAAGCACCGGGGCTATCAATGACCCGGATCCTGCTTACCGTAAATACAACGCGGTTAAAACATTTTATGAAGAACACCAGTATCTTGCCTGGTACGGCAATGAGGAATCCGGCCAGCAGACACTGGAGGAACCGGGAGTCCTGGCCTCAGGGGAAGCCGCTGCGGGCGCAGGAGGAACTGCTCAGGGAGGGGAAACTGTCCGGGGCGGAGGAGCTGGCGGTGCGGGTGGTGCCAAAACAGAAAGCAGCCAGGACCTGGCAGCCGGCGCGGGAGGTACGGCATCCGGATACCAGGGGCCAAACCAGTCCCTGGAGACCATAACGGGGACACTGGAGCGCCCCATTACCGGCAATACATATGTGTTGGAACAGCTGATGGATTACGATTTCCTCATAAAACATTTTTACAGTGTCCACACCTCCACCACGGCGGGCCGTGACCTGATGAATGCCAAGGATCTGCTGAGCCGTGACATGACCATGAAGGGGGATGATTCCAAGCCCCAGATACTTATCTACCACACCCATTCCCAGGAAGCCTATAAGGATTCCGGCCCGGGACAGACCGTGGTGGGCGTGGGGGATTACCTGACCCGGCTTCTGGAAGCCAAGGGTTACAATGTATACCACGACACATCGGTTTATGACTTGAAAAACGGCCAGCTGGACCGGAGCAAGGCTTATAATTATGCCCTGGACGGAATCACCAACATACTGCAGCAGAATCCTTCCATCGAGGTGGTGTTAGATATCCACAGGGACGGGGTGGGGGAGAACCTGCATCTGGTCACCCAGGTGGACGGCAGGGATACGGCGCAGATTATGTTCTTTAACGGGCTGAGCCAGACACCGGAGGGCCCCATTGAGTACCTGCAGAATCCGTACCGGGAGGATAACCTGGCATTCAGCCTCCAGATGCAGCTGGGAGCCGCCGCCTATTATCCCGGCTTTACCCGCAAGATATACCTTAAGGGCCTCCGGTACAATGAACACCTGCGCCCCAAGTCCAGCCTGATCGAGGTGGGGGCCCAGACAAACACGTATGAGGAGGCGTTAAACGCCATGGAGCCCCTGTCAGAACTTTTGGATATGGTGTTGCAAGGAAATAGAAAAGATAGTATAATTCAGTAAGCGAACGGAAGCGTTTTCCATATGGATGTACGCAAGTTTCCGGTGAAGAAATACCACAGAAAGAGGATAAAGCATGCCAACAGTTGACCAGAGTAAAATTCGCAATTTTTGCATTATAGCACACATTGACCACGGCAAGTCCACCCTGGCTGACCGTATTATTGAGAAAACAGGACTTCTCACCAGCCGTGAGATGCAGGAGCAGGTACTGGATAATATGGACCTGGAACGGGAGCGGGGCATCACCATCAAGTCCCAGGCAGTCCGTACCGTATACAAGGCCCAGGATGGAAACGAGTACATTTTCAACCTGATAGACACGCCGGGACATGTGGATTTTAACTACGAGGTATCACGAAGCCTGGCTGCCTGCGACGGCGCCATACTGGTGGTGGACGCCTCCCAGGGAATCGAGGCCCAGACCCTGGCCAACGTATACCTGGCCCTGGATCATGACCTGGATGTGTTTCCGGTTATCAATAAAATCGACCTACCCAGCGCGGAGCCGGAGCGGGTGGCAGCGGAAATCGAGGACGTCATTGGCCTGGATGCCAGCGACGCCCCACATATTTCAGCAAAAACAGGCGTTAATATAGAAGAAGTGCTGGAAGCCATAGTCCACAAGATACCTGCTCCCAAGGGAGATCCGCAGGCGCCTTTAAAGGCCCTTATCTTTGATTCCACCTACGATTCCTACAAGGGAGTTATTATATTCTGCCGTATCATGGAGGGTACCGTAAAAAGAGGGACCCCCATCCGTATGATGGCCACCGGATCCGAGGAGGATGTGGTGGAGGTGGGGTATTTCGGCGCAGGCCAGTTCATTCCCTGCGAGGAGCTGCGAGCCGGTATGGTAGGCTATATCACGGCCAGCATCAAGAATGTGCGGGATACCCGTGTGGGCGATACGGTGACTTCCAGGGACAACCCCTGCGCATCTCCCCTTCCCGGTTATAAAAAGGTCACTCCCATGGTATACTGCGGTCTTTATCCGGCGGATGGCGCCAAGTACAATGACTTAAGGGACGCACTGGAGAAGCTGCAGCTCAACGATGCCTCCCTGTTCTACGAGCCGGAGACATCCATTGCCCTGGGCTTTGGATTCCGCTGCGGTTTTCTGGGACTTCTGCACCTGGAAATCATAGAAGAACGTCTGGAACGTGAATACAACCTGGACCTGGTGACAACGGCCCCGGGCGTTGTGTACCGGGTGCATAAAACCACGGGCGAGATGATGGAGCTGACCAATCCGTCCAACCTTCCTGATCCTACGGAAATCGAGTACATGGAGGAGCCGATTGTCAGTGCGGAAATCATGGTAACCACGGAATTTGTAGGTTCAATTATGACGCTCTGCCAGGAGCGCAGGGGCAATTACCTGGGTATGGAATATATCGAAACGACCCGCGCCCTTCTGAAATATGAGCTTCCCTTAAATGAAATCATCTATGATTTCTTCGATGCCCTTAAGTCCCGCTCCAGGGGATACGCTTCCTTTGACTATGAGTTAAAGGGGTATGAGCGTTCCAGCCTGGTGAAGCTGGACATCCTGGTGAACCGTGAAGAGGTGGATGCCCTGTCCTTTATTGTACATGCGGATTCCGCCTATGAACGGGGAAGAAAGATGTGCGAGAAGCTGAAGGATGAGATTCCAAGACATCTGTTTGAGATACCGATTCAGGCAGCTATCGGCGGCAAGATCATTGCCAGGGAAACGGTGAAGGCTGTGCGCAAGGACGTGCTGGCCAAGTGCTACGGCGGTGATATCAGCCGTAAGAGAAAACTCCTTGAGAAGCAGAAGGAGGGCAAGAAACGTATGCGCCAGATTGGAAATGTAGAGATTCCGCAGAAGGCATTTATGAGTGTGCTGAAGCTGGATGACGAATAAATAGGTGGGATAAATCATAAGATGACAAACTTACAGAGAAAGCCCCTGGAGCTGTACATCCATGTGCCCTTTTGCGCCAGGAAATGTCTTTACTGCGATTTCCTGTCCTTCAGGGCGCTGGCGTCTGTCCATGAGGCTTATACCGAACAACTGATCCGGGAAATAGAAGTCCAGGGTGCCTGCTGCCGTGAATACCAGGTTAAGACCGTGTTCATAGGAGGAGGCACTCCTTCTGTTATGGAACCATATCTTATCAGGGATATCATGCAGGCTTTAAACCGGAATTTTGACATAGCGGGAGATGCGGAGATTACTATAGAGGTCAATCCCGGCACCCTGCTTCAGAACAAGCTTCACATCTACCGTGCGGCGGGAATCAACCGGCTGAGCATCGGCCTTCAGTCCGCTGACAATCAGGAACTTAAGGACCTGGGGAGAATCCATACCTTTGAGGAATTCCTGAAAAGCTACCAGTGCGCCCGCATGGCCGGATTCACCAACGTGAATGTGGACCTGATGAGCAGCATTCCGGGCCAGACACTGGAGAGCTGGAAGAATACCCTTAAGAAGGTGACCATGCTGAAACCGGAGCACATATCCGCATACAGCCTTATTGTGGAGGAGGGAACACCCTTCTGGGACCGTTACGGAAAGAGGGAAGGGGAGGAGACCGGCCTTAAAACAGATGATGTCTGTTTTCTGCACCCGCGGGGCGGCGGCCAAACAGAGCAGGCTCCTCTTCCCAGAAAAAGAGCGGCCCTTTATCCCGCCCTTCCGGACGAGGACACAGAGAACCGCATCTATCATTTTACCAGGACCTTTCTGGCTGAGCAGGGGTATGGCCGTTACGAGATATCCAATTACGCCAAGCCCGGCAGGGAGTGCCTGCACAACACCGGTTACTGGAGGGAAGTACCTTATCTGGGCCTGGGTCTGGGAGCATCCTCCTGCATAAACGGAACACGTTTTTCCAATGAACGGGATTTGGACACCTATCTGCACCTGGATTTTTCCGAAGAAGGCGGATCCTCAGCCCTTGCCCTTCTCAGAGGCCCTGTGGAGGAGCTGACCAGGGAAGCCCAGATGGAGGAATTCATGTTCCTGGGGCTTCGCATGACAAAGGGCATATCAGAGATAGACTTCGTATCCATGTTCGGGGTCAAAATAGAAGGCGTATACGGGCCTGTAATAGAGCGTCTCATTGGGGACGGACTTTTAAAGCGCGAGGGTGTCTGGATATCCCTGACCGAGTGGGGAATGGATGTAAGCAACTTTGTACTCAGTGAATTTCTGCTCTAAAGCGTGTCGGCAGGAACTGCTCAGACACGCTCTGAGCCAGCAAACCAGTATCATTTAAACCAGGAGATTAATATGCCAGATAAACCAACCATACGTGAAACCGTAAGAAAAAAACTGGAAGAGCTGTCAGACCCGGAATACCGGGAATTCCACAGCCGGCTTCTGCCGGGAATCACCGGCATCATGGGAGTGCGCACGCCGGAACTCCGTGGTATCGCGAAAGACCTGAAAAAAAGCGGATGGCAGGAGTACATAAAAGAGGTATCGTGTGCCTGGAAGGAAAAGGGCCAGGGAGCAGACGGCGTTCTCTACGACGAAATGATAATCTGGGGGCTGTGTATCTGCGGAGGCTGCCGTGACTGGGACACGGCCGGGGAATACGTAACCGCCTTTGTCCCGGCCATCAATAACTGGGCAGTGTGCGATATATTCTGCGGCTCCCTTAAAATCACCGGCCGTTACAGGGAAGAGGTCTGGCAGTTCATCCAGCCTTATTTCCAATCCGGCAGGGAATACGACCTGCGTTTCGGAACCGTCATGCTGTTATCCCATTACACAGACCAGGACTATCTGGACCGCGCCCTAAAACTGCTGGACCGCGTCCGTCATCCGGGCTACTATGCCAAAATGGCCGTGGCCTGGGCTGTCTCCGTCTATTTCGTCAAATTCCCGGACCAGGTAATGGAATATCTGAAGCAGAGCAGCCTGGACGACTGGACCTACAATAAAGCGCTCCAGAAAATCACAGAGTCCTTCCGCGTGGACAAAGAAACAAAGAAGCTGGTGCGGCAGATGCGAAGGGGGCGCTGACACCCCCTTGTCCTCTCCAAAAACTTGTGCTACAATCAAACTGATACTCAGAAAAGTCAGTATATTTACGGATAAACCGGAGTTGTTGTCTTAACAATTGGAGAAAGGAGCATTTTTATGGGGAATCTGATTAACAGGACCATCGGGGAATTTAAGGTACAGGCGTTTTATCAGGGGAAGTTCATGGATGTGACCAGGGAGGACACCCTGGGGCACTGGTCTGTATTTTTTTTCTACCCGGCTGATTTTACCTTTGTGTGTCCCACGGAGTTAGGGGACCTGGCTGATTTTTATGAGGAATTCAAGGAAGCCGGGGGTGAAATTTACTCGGTGTCGGAGGATACCCATTTTGTCCATAAGGCATGGGCGGATGCCTCGGATACCATCAAAAAAATACAGTATCCCATGCTGGGAGACCCGGCGGGGAAGCTGGCCAGGGAGTTCGGCGTGCTGGATGAGGAAGCCGGCCAGGCATTTCGGGGAACCTTTATCCTGAATCCGGAAGGTAAGATTAAGGCGTATGAGATTCATGACATGGGAATCGGCCGGAACGCCCAGGAGCTGCTGCGCAAGGTTCAGGCTGCCCGGTTTGTGGAGGAACATGGAGATCAGGTATGCCCTGCAAAGTGGAAACCGGGAGAAGAGACGCTGACACCCAGCCTGGATTTGGTGGGAATGCTGTAGGGAGGTGGATGTTACGATTGATTTAAATACGATTCCCGAAGAAAGCAGTCTGGTGGACCAGGGGCTTAAGACGCAGCTGGCCGGTATCTTCGGCAGAATGGAGAAAAGAGTGACAATCAGGGCAGTGGTGGATCTGTCCGGGGAAAAGGACCGGGAGATGGCCTCCTTTCTCAGGGCAGTCGTCTCTGTAAGTCCTAACCTTGAGCTGGAGTTATACGGACCGGATGAGGCGGACCAGGTGCCGGAACTGAATACGGCGTGGCTGCCCGTAACAGGACTGTATAAGGACGGGGCCTACGGACGGGCTGCGTTTCACGGGGTGCCGGGAGGCAGGGAAATCAACTCCTTTGTGCTGGCTGTCTATAACCTGGCAGGGCCGGGACAGGAGGTGGCGAAGGGTACCAGAAAGAAAATCCAACGGCTGGACAAGAAGACAAATATCAAGATCTGCGTGTCCCTTGCCTGCCATCACTGTCCTTTGGTAGTGACAGCCTGCCAGCAGATTGCGTTCCTGAATCCGAATATTGAGGCTGAAATGATTGACGCGGCCCTTTATGAGGACCTGGTAGCCCAATATGATATTAAGCGGGTGCCTATGATGATTCTAAATGACAGCAGGATTGTGATGGGAAGCAAGACCATAGACGAAATCGTCACTTTGTTAAAATAATAACTAAAAAATGGTAAAACTCCATTAAAAACTTGTTAAATACTAATGAAAAAAATGCTCAAATTGATAAAAAATTGTACATTATGTGAGAAAAGAAAATCCTCTATTGAATTTGTATGTGCAATGTGCTATATTGAAAACAGATAAAGACAGACGAATAAAGTTGCTGAGATGATGAGAGCATAGTGAAACGACAGAAATGTTGATTTAGAACTATGCTCTTTTTAGTGGTGAAATTATGTGAGGGGGGATACCGATGAACCAGAAATTATATGACCTGATTGAAGCCAATCCGGTCATAGCAGCGGTGAAGGACATGGAGGGTCTTGACGCCTGCTGCCAGAGAGATGAGATTAAGGTGGTGTTCATCCTTTTTGGGGATATCTGCAATATCAGCACCATCGTCGAACAGATTAAAGCGTCAGACAAAGTGGCCATGGTACATATTGACCTGATAACAGGACTCAGCAGCAAGGAGGTTGCTGTGGATTTCATCAGGAATAATACCAGTGCGGACGGAATCATCTCAACAAAGCCGGCCCTGATAAAACGGGCCAGAGAGCTGTCCCTGTATACCACGCTGCGGGTCTTTGTATTGGATTCCATGGCTTTTGAAAACATCGAGAAACAGATGAGCGTGGCCAGGCCCGACATCATAGAGATACTGCCGGGACTCATGCCCAAGGTGATACGCAGGGTGTGCAGACTGGTGAAGGTGCCTGTCATAGCGGGGGGACTTATATCAGACAAAGAAGACGTGATGGCAGCCCTGTCAGCCGGGGCCATATCCGTATCCACAACGAATCAGAAAGTATGGCTGATGTGAAATTAGAAACTTAAGTCCGCTCTCCTGGGGAAGGAGAATGGGTTTATGTATAAATGATACATATGGTATGTATCAGAACAACAAGAAGGAGGGTTTTTTATGGCAAAGTATGTAATGGCACTGGATTCGGGTACGACAAGCAACAGGTGTATCCTGTTCAATGAAAAGGGGGAAATGTGCAGTGTTGCTCAGAAGGAATTTACCCAGTACTTCCCGAAGCCAGGTTGGGTAGAGCATGATGCCAATGAAATCTGGTCCACACAGTTAGGCGTTGCAGTGGAGGCTATGTCCAAAATCGGGGCAACCGCAGAGGATATCGCGGCCATCGGCATCACCAACCAGCGTGAGACTACCATTGTATGGGATAAGGAGACTGGGGAGCCCGTATACCATGCAATCGTGTGGCAATGCCGCAGGACCTCCGAGTACTGCGATACACTGAAGGAGAAAGGATTGGTCGATACCTTCCGTGCCAAGACAGGACTTGTGATTGACGCTTATTTCTCAGGAACAAAGCTGAGATGGATACTTGAGAATGTGGAAGGAGTCAGGGAACGCGCAGAAAAAGGGGAGCTGCTGTTCGGAACCGTGGAGACATGGCTGATCTGGAAGCTGACCAAGGGAAGAGTACATGTAACCGATTATTCCAACGCATCACGCACCATGCTGTTCAACATCAATACATTAGAGTGGGATGATGAGATTCTGGCCGAGTTAAACATTCCGAAGTGCATGCTTCCGGAAGCAAAACCATCCAGTTTCGTATACGGTGAATCCGATCCGCAGTTCTTTGGCGGCCCAATCCCCATTGGCGGGGCGGCAGGCGACCAGCAGGCAGCGCTTTTCGGCCAGACCTGTTTCAATGCGGGCGAGGCAAAGAATACATACGGAACCGGCTGCTTTATGCTGATGAACACAGGTGAGAAGCCGGTATTCTCCAAGAACGGCCTGGTTACCACCATTGCCTGGGGCCTGGACGGCAAAGTAAATTATGCTCTGGAAGGTTCCATCTTCGTTGCCGGCGCCGCCATCCAGTGGCTGAGGGACGAGATGAGGATTATAGATTCCTCGCCTGATTCCGAGTATATGGCCAAGAAGGTAAAGGACACCAACGGCTGTTATGTGGTTCCCGCCTTTACAGGACTGGGCGCCCCCCACTGGGACCAGTACGCCAGAGGCACGATTGTGGGCATCACCCGCGGCGTCAACAAGTATCACATTATCCGGGCTACGCTGGATTCACTGTGCTATCAGACCAACGACGTGCTCCAGGCCATGAAGGCGGATTCCGGCATTGAGCTGGCAGCCCTTAAGGTGGACGGCGGAGCAAGCGCAAACAACTATCTGATGCAGACCCAGGCAGACATTATCAATGCTCCGGTGAACCGTCCGCAGTGCGTGGAGACCACTGCCATGGGCGCCGCCTATCTGGCAGGTCTGGCAGTTGGATACTGGGCAAACAAGGAAGAGGTTATCAAGAACTGGGCCATTGACCGCACCTTTACTCCGGAGATTTCAGAGGAGAAGAGGACAGAGATGGTGACCGGCTGGAACAAGGCCGTGAAATGCTCTTACGGATGGGCAAAAGAAGATTAATCAGATATGGGTATGAAACAATGTGATTCAGCATGGCTGCCCGGCCTCCGGCGCCCCTTGGCACAGGGGCCGGAGCCATGCCATACAGATAAGGGGGTTATTATATGTTACCATATATTGCAGAGTTTTTGGGGACCATGATACTGATCATCTTAGGTGACGGCGTTGTAGCAAACGTGACGCTCAACAAATCAGGCATGAAGGGGGCTGGTTCCATCCAGATTACCTTTGCATGGGGCCTTGCGGTTATGCTGCCCGCGTTCATCTTCGGCGCTGCATCCGGCGCGCATTTTAATCCGGCGCTGACCATTGCCCTGGCAGTGGATGGAAGTATGTCATGGGGACTTGTTCCCGGATACATTGTGGCACAGTTTGCCGGTGCTTTTGTGGGCGCTGTCATTGTATACCTTCTGTTTAAGGACCAGTATGACGCAACCGAGTCAGCGGCAACCAAGCTGGGAACCTTCTGTACAGGACCATCCGTTCCTAACATGGGACGCAACATTTTAAGCGAGGCAGTGGGAACATTCGTGCTTGTATTTGCAATCAAAGGCATCGGCCAGGTATCCGGCATTGCACCAGGCGTGGATAAACTGCTTGTATTTGGAATTATCGTATCCATTGGTATGTCTCTGGGCGGTCTGACCGGTTATGCCATCAATCCGGCACGTGACCTGGGACCACGTCTTGCACATGCTGTCCTGCCGATTAAGGGCAAAGGCGATTCCAACTGGGGCTATGCACCGGTTGTCATCATCGGGCCGGTTGTGGGTGCAGTAGTGGCAGCGTTACTGTATCAGGCAATTCCGTGGATGTAATGTTTAGTATGAACTGAATATTGATTGCGTGAGAACAGAGCGGAGCAAATGGGTGTGGAAACACGCCTTGTTTGCTCCGCTTTTTTAACCCTTCGGGGCTGAATGTTGGCCGCCCGGCTGGCTGTTTTAAACCAGGCCGGCGGATTTAAGATAAATGGCCGGCCCGGTGAGGGCGGCGGCAGGAAGATGCCGGGAGGAACCGGCATTTTCATAAAAAAAGAAGGAAGGGAACAAAACATATGTATGACGTAATAATAATCGGGGCCGGCGTGTCCGGCGCTGCATCTGCCAGGGAGCTGTCGCGGTATAAGGTGAATGCCTGTGTCCTGGAACGGGAGGAGGATGTGTGCTGCGGCACGTCCAAGGCCAACAGTGCCATTGTCCATGCCGGATATGACGCGGCCGAAGGCTCGCTGATGGCCAGGCTGAATGTGGAAGGAAACCAGATCATGCCTGAACTGGCAAAGGAGCTGGATTTTCCCTTTAATCCCTGCGGATCCTTTGTGGTATGTCTGGACGAGGAGTCTCTGCCGGATCTGAGAGCTCTGTATGAGAGGGGAGTTAAGAACGGTGTAAAGGATTTGGAAATCATCACGGATAAGGCGAGAATCAAGGAAATGGAGCCCAATCTGGCAGATGAGGCGGCAGGCGTTCTCTATGCACCTACGGCAGGCATCGTATGTCCCTTTAATCTGAACATTGCGCTGGCGGAAAATGCCTATACCAACGGCGTGGACTTTAAATTTAATACTGAGGTGACAGATATCCGCAGGATAGAGGGCGGATGGGCTCTGGAAACAAACCAGGGTGTGTATGAGACCCGCTGTGTGGTCAACGCGGCAGGAGTCCATGCCGATAAGTTCCACAACATGGTCAGCGGAACAAAGATACACATAACCCCCAGAAGGGGAGATTACTGCCTGTTAGATAAGAGCGCAGGAAATCATGTGAGCCATACCATATTCGCCCTTCCGGGAAAGTATGGAAAGGGCGTCCTGGTATCGCCTACAGTACATGGCAACCTGATTGTGGGGCCCACAGCCATTGACATTGAGGACAAAGAGGCCACAGCCACCACCAGGGAAGGTCTGGATGAACTGATTGCAAAAGCAGGGATGAACGTAAAAGACCTTCCCATGCGCCAGGTTATCACATCCTTTGCCGGACTCAGGGCCCATGAGGATCACCATGAGTTTATTATAAAAGAGCTGGAGGACGCGCCCGGATTTGTAGACTGCGCGGGAATCGAGTCGCCCGGCCTTACCAGCTGTCCTGCCATTGGAAGGATGGTGGCCGGAATCCTTAAGGAAAAGCTGGGACTGGAGCCAAATCCGCAGTTTGACGGCAGCCGCAAGGGAATTCTGGACCCGGATACACTTACAAAAGAGGAGCAGGCAGAGCTGATCAGACAGAATCCTGCTTACGGAAATATCATCTGCCGCTGCGAGATGGTCACAGAGGGAGAAATCCTGGACGCCATCCACAGGCCCCTGGGGGCGCGTTCCCTGGACGGCATCAAGCGCAGGACCAGGGCGGGAATGGGCCGCTGCCAGGCAGGGTTCTGCACGCCCAGATCCATGGAACTGCTTCACCGCGAGCTGGGACTTCCCATGACGGAGATTACAAAGGCCGGCGGGGATTCAAAGCTTGTAGTGGGAACCAACAAGGACAGAATATAGAAAGGGGCGCGCGCAAGATGAGGGAATATGATATTGTCATAATCGGCGGCGGTCCTGCGGGTCTCGCTGCAGCTGTAGCGGCCAGGGATAACGGGATAGAGAGTATCCTGATCCTGGAACGCGATAAGGAACTGGGAGGCATATTAAACCAGTGCATCCACAATGGATTCGGCCTCCATACATTCAAGGAGGAGCTGACAGGCCCGGAGTACGCTGCCAGGTTTGAGGAACAGGTGTATGAGAGGAAGATTGAATATAAGCTAAACACCATGGTCATGGATATCAGCCATGACAAGGTGGTCACGGCCATGAACAGGGAAGAGGGGCTGTTTGAGATACAGGCCAGGGCGGTTATACTGGCCATGGGATGCAGGGAGCGCTCCAGGGGGGCGCTGAACATACCGGGCTACCGGCCCGCTGGCATTTACTGCGCAGGCACGGCCCAGCGTCTGGTGAACATGGAGGGCTTTATGCCCGGACGGGAAGTGGTTATCCTGGGATCCGGAGACATCGGCCTTATTATGGCCAGGCGTATGACCCTGGAGGGCGCCAGGGTGAAGGTGGTGGCGGAGCTGATGCCTTATTCCGGAGGACTGAAACGTAATATCGTACAGTGTCTGGACGATTACGGCATTCCGCTGAAGCTGAGCCATACCGTGGTTGACATACGGGGAAAGGAGCGGCTGGAGGGAATCACCCTGGCAGCCGTGGATGAGAAGGGTAAGCCGATACCGGGAACTGAGGAGGATTATACCTGTGACACCCTGCTTCTCTCCGTGGGACTGATACCTGAGAATGAATTGTCTAACGGAATGGGCGTGAAAATGAACCGCGTCACATCAGGTCCGGTGGTGAACGAAAGCCTGGAAACCAATATCGAAGGCGTATTTGCCTGCGGCAACGTGCTCCACGTCCATGATTTGGTGGATTTTGTGTCAGAGGAGGCAGCGGCGGCAGGTAAGAACGCGGCCAGATATGTGAAGGACGGCAGGTGCTCCGGGACAGGACAGGAGATAGAGTTAAGCGCAGTGGACGGGGTGCGCTATACGGTGCCCTGCACCATCCATCCGGACCGCATGGAGGAAACCCAAATCGTGCGTTTCCGTGTGGGGAATGTTTATAAAAACTGCTATATCGGCGTATACTTTGATGATGAGCAGGTTATGCACAGGAAACGTCCGGTTATGGCGCCCGGAGAGATGGAGGAGATAAAGCTCCAGAAGGAAAAATTGATGTTGCATCCCGGTCTTAAGAAGATTACAATAAAGGTAGAGGAGGCATAGACCATGGAAAAGAGAGAACTTATCTGTATCGGTTGTCCTATGGGGTGTCCTCTGACCGTTGAACTGGAAAACGAGGAAATCAAGACCATCACAGGGTACACATGCAAGAAGGGCGAGACATATGCGCGCAAGGAAGTAACGAATCCGACCCGAATCGTCACCTCCACTGTAAGGGTGGAAGGCGGACGGGCTGACATGGTATCTGTCAAGACCAGGGAAGATATACCCAAGGATAAGATATTCCAGTGTGTAAAGGCCTTAAAGGGCGTAACCGTCAAGGCTCCCATCCGCATCGGAGATGTGGTCGTGGCAGACGTGGCCGGTACGGGAGTTGATATAGTGGCCACCAAGGAAGTGCTATAGTTGTGTGCTCCTGCCGGAGGCGGGACAGGAATATGGTTCCGTTTGAATCAGCAGGGGCGCGCCGGTCGGTCGGCAGCTGCCATATGGCGGCCGCCGGCTTACTGTAGTTTGATGGATGGCGTACCGGCAGAATGGGGCGCTGTCCGAAGAAGAAGGAGGGCTCTAAATGGAGAAGAAACTGGACATCAATAACATGAACGGAATTACCGAGGAAGAGGATAAGACCTGCGGACTCAATGACATGAACTGTCTGGAAGGGGAAGAGGATAAGACCTGCGGACTTAACGACATGAACTGTGTCGAGGAGGAAGAGGACAAAACCTGCGGCCTCAACGACATGAACTGTCTGGGCGAGTAACAGGAAGAACGGAAAGCAGAGGCTTACAGGAGGGGCGCGCAGACTGGTATGAATCCGTCCGGCGCTCCAAATGGCGGCCCCTGCTTTACGTGGTTTAGGAACCAGTGGGGAAACCGCTGCCCGCATTTGGTGCAGCCTATTAAATAAAAGGGGGTTTACGCGATATGAAGAAATTTATCAACGATGTGGCGCTGGTAGAGGATCAGATGATACAGGGTATGGTTAAGGCCTATCCGGGTTATCTGAGAAAACTGGACTGCGGCAATGTGGTGGTCAGAGCCAATAAGAAAGAAGGAAAGGTGGCCCTGATCAGCGGAGGAGGAAGCGGGCACGAACCGGCTCACGGCGGATACGTGGGATGCGGCATGCTGGACGCGGCTGTGGCCGGCGCAGTGTTTACATCGCCTACCCCGGACCAGATTTATGAGGGAATCAAGGCCATTGCCACGGATGCAGGCGTGCTTATGGTGGTCAAGAACTACACCGGCGACGTGATGAATTTTGAGATGGCCGCTGAGATGGCTGAGATGGAAGGCATCACCGTGAAGTATGTGGTGACCAATGACGATGTGGCGGTAAAGGACAGTCTGTATACAGTGGGACGCAGAGGTGTGGCCGGAACCGTGTTTGTACATAAAATCGCAGGCGCCATGGCGGAGACAGGGGCTTCCCTGGACGAGGTCCATGCGGTGGCGCAGAAGGTAATCGACAACGTGCGGACCATGGGTGCAGCCATTGCGCCGTGTACGGTTCCCGCGGCAGGAAAGCCGGGATTCGAGCTGTCAGATGATGAGATGGAAGTGGGAATCGGGATCCATGGAGAGCCGGGAACCCACAGGGAGTCCATGAAGACAGCGGACCAGGTGGCGGATATGCTTCTGGCACAGATTCTGGGAGACATTGACTATGAGGGCCGCGAGGTGGCTGTGATGATCAACGGAGCAGGCTCAACACCTCTCATGGAGCTCTTTATCATCAATAACAGGGTCTCGGATGTTCTGGCTGAAAAGGGAATCAGGGTTTATAAGACCTTTGTGGGAGAGTACATGACTTCCATTGAGATGCAGGGTTTCTCCATCTCGCTGCTGAGGCTGGATGACCAGCTGAAGGAGCTTTTGGATGCCCCGGCGGATACGCCGGCCTGGAAGTAACAGGCATTTCTGAGGTCATAAAAATAAATTGAAATGAAAGGTGGGTCATCATGGCAGACAGTAAAAAAGTATTGGAAATCATCAGGGCAATCGGTCTGAAGATGGAGGCCGAGAAGGAGTATCTCACAGAGCTGGACCAGCCGATTGGAGACAGCGACCATGGCATTAATATGGCGCGGGGATTTGCAGCGGTGGAGGGAAAGCTTCCTGACCTGGAGGGAAAGGATATAGGGACCATTCTGAAAACAGTGGGCATGACATTGGTATCCACTGTGGGAGGCGCTTCCGGCCCCCTGTATGGTTCGGCCTATATGAAGGCAGGCATGGCCCTGGCAGGAAAGGAAGAGATGGATATGGATGATTTCCTGTCTATGATGGATACGGCTGTACAGGCAGTGGAGCAGAGAGGAAAGGCCACTGTGGAGGAAGCCACCATGCTGGATGCCATGGTCCCTTCCCTGGAAACCATGAAGGACGCGGCGGCAGAGGGAAAGAGCGTACGGGAAGCGCTGGAGGCCGGAGTCAGGGCAGCCTGGGCCGGCGCAGAGCACACCAAAGATCTGGTAGCTACCAAAGGCCGGGCCAGTTATGTGGGAGAGAGGGGACTGGGGCATCAGGATCCGGGAGCCACCTCTTATTCCTATATGCTGGAAGTCATTGCGGGGCTGGTATAGAGACTGGTATAGAGACAGATATCGGAAACCGGTACCGGATACAAAATCCGGCATAGAGCATCGGTGTCCGGCTGAAAGGAGCAGTAGTACATATGGTAGGATTTGTGATTGTGTCCCACAGTGAGAATCTGGCAAAAAGTGTGGTGGAGCTGACTTCCATCATGGCGCCCAACGCCAGGATCGCGCCGGCCGGAGGCATGGACGGCGGCGGTTTTGGAACCAGCTTTGAGAAGATACAGGCAGCCATTGAGTCTGTCTATTCCGATGACGGGGTCCTTGTCCTGGTGGATTTGGGAAGCGCTGTCATGACCACGGAGATGGTCATTGAGATGTTCGAGGGAAAGAAGGTGGAGATGGTGGATTGTCCTCTGGTGGAGGGCGCCGTGGTTGCCACCATTGATTCCGTGGGCGGAATGAGCTTTGAGGATATCAGGACAGCCCTGGCCGGAGTGGGCAGGGCTAAGAAGTTTTAGGACATAGTTTAGGGCATAGAAGGAAGAAATAAATAGAACAGGCGGGGGATTTATTCCCCGCCTGTTATGGTTACAATCATCTGATTGGGAAGGCACACAATGGTGTCGCTGTTTAAATGTTTTTTCCCCTGGTGGACACAGACCTTATCAGGGCAGCTGGCCTCGCTGCACCAGATTTCGCCGTCCTTTACTATCAGGTGGTTGGTGCCGCCGTTAGAGGATGTAACCGTTATCTCCGTATCCTTGCTGAGATCCAGTGTTTCCACTACGGCTCCGTCCACAGACACCTGGGCAATGGCAGCCGGTGTGCGGCGGATATAGTGGCTGATGCCAAAGGCAGCCGCTGCCAGCAGTAGTATGGCAGCAGCCAGAATCACGTCCCGTTTCTGTAATATGTTCATTTGATTTCAGCCTGACGCAGGCATTCCTCCACTCCGTTCATAAATGGATATACGTTGATGCTGACTGAGGCCACGGCATCGGTGGTGTATCCGTCGTCACCGGCCAGCCCGGCCAGGCGCTGGTGTTCTATCAGGTACCGGCATACGCTGTCGGACTGGGCTTTCCACAGAGGCCCGTCCTCTGTCATGATATATTGGCCTTCCATGGAAAGCTTCTGTTTGCTTTCTCCGTCACTGTTAAAGGAATCCCAGACACAGGATACGATGATACCGTCGGATACGGTCAGGGTGGTTCTGTCCCGAAAGCCGTTTGCGTCTGGTTCCAAAGCTTCATGGGTATAGATCCCGTCGGCCAGGGGCGCCTCGGGGCGGGCCGTGGTCACAGGTCCTCTTAGGGCCTTATACAAAGGGTCTGATACGGCAATTACCGCTAAGGACAACACTGCCATGACTGCAATGCCAATCAAACTTCTGGCGTTGGAGCTGATGGTACTTCTCTTCATGGAAAACACTCCTTTAAAAATATAGTAGTATGCGCCGGAGCGGAATATACGCGGACGGCGCTGGGGTGGGATATATTGTTTATTTTATCACAATAAGCCATTGCATACAATACGTTTTCACACAGGCACAGGTGGTAATTCATTCCTGTCCACGGTTACACACGGAAGCAGGTCATATGGCCGCCGTACATACTCTAAGGCGCTATGGAAGATTTGGGTTATGCATGGTATACTATATGCGTGCTGAGGACAGAGCACAGGAAAAGGATGAAATGCCGCGATGAAGACTGGAGGATCACATGCCGAATCAGAAAAAGACGGTTACAGAATCATATAAAAAATCAGCTGCAGCGGTGAGGAAAGGGTGGGGTACAAAACAGTCACGCAGAACTTCAGCCCAAAATGCGGCCCTTTTTGGAATTCTGACAGCGCTGGCGCTGGTGCTTGGATACGTGGAGTCATTGGTGCCGGTATATCTGGGAGCGCCCGGGGTGAAGCTGGGGCTGGCCAATCTGGTAACCATGGTGGGGCTTTACTGCATGGGAACAAAGGAGACTGCTCTTATCAGCGTGGTGCGTGTACTCTTATCAGGCATCCTGTTCGGGCCGCCTTCGGCCATCCTGTTTGGCCTCGCAGGAACTGCCCTGAGCCTTACCGTCATGGCTCTGTGCAAACGGTTCAGGCTGTTCGGGATGGTGGGAGTCAGCATACTGGGAGGAGTGGCCCATAATATCGGACAGTTTCTGATGGCGGCTTTTGTGGTGAATACATTCGGTGTGTTTTCCTATCTGCCGGTGCTGCTGACAGCAGGCTGCGCGGCAGGAGCCCTGATTGGCCTTCTGGGAGGAATTCTGGTGGGGCGGGTAAACCGTTTGTTTCGCACTATTTAAGAAAATCAGGATATAAAAGTAAAAAAGTGCATTGTGGTTGCGGGGCGTGAGGGATATAATGGAAGAAAACAGCGGTATGTGGCTGTGCTTAGATGGAAGCGTGTACAGGGAGGATATTTCTATGGTTTATGAAGCGGTTGAGGGATTGGTACAGTACGGCCTGGATAAGGGGCTTATATCTGAGGCGGACGCGGTTTATGCCAGGAACCAAATCCTGGATGTGATGGGAATGGATGAGTATGAAGAACCCCAGGGTCCGGTGGAGAGCGGGGATTTGGAGGCCATTTTAAAGGAGCTTCTGGACTGCGCTGCCGGCACGGGCGTGCTTAAGGAGGACAGCGTGGTTTACCGGGACCTTCTTGACACGAAGCTGATGAACTGCCTGATGCCAAGGCCGGGTGAGGTGGTGAAGGAATTCTGGAAACGCTATGAGGAGTCTCCTGAGAAAGCAACGGACTGGTATTATGGTTTCAGCCAGGATTCCGATTATATCCGCCGTTACCGCATTGCAAGAGATATGAAGTGGACCACGGATACCCGCTACGGTACGTTGGACATTACGGTAAACCTGTCCAAACCGGAAAAGGATCCAAAGGCCATTGCAGCGGCCAAGCTGGCCAGGCAGAGCGGCTATCCCAAATGCCAGCTGTGCATGGAGAACGTGGGGTATGCAGGGCGGACCAACCATCCGGCCCGGAATAACCACAGAATCATTCCCATTACCATCAATGACAGTCAGTGGGGATTCCAGTATTCCCCATATGTGTACTATAATGAGCACTGCATTGTATTTAACGGACAGCACGTGCCTATGAAAATTGATAAGGCGGCATTCAGAAAGCTGTTTGACTTTATCAAGCAGTTCCCCCATTATTTCCTGGGTTCCAATGCGGACCTTCCCATTGTGGGAGGATCCATCCTGAGCCATGACCATTTCCAGGGGGGGCATTATACCTTTGCCATGGCAAAAGCGCCCATAGAGAAGCATTTTTCCATAAAAGGGTATGAGGACGTGGAAGCGGGAATCGTATTCTGGCCTATGTCCGTGCTGAGGCTTCGGGCAGCAGACTCGGACAGGCTGATTGAGCTGGGGGATGTTGTTCTGAAAGCATGGAGAGGATATACGGATGAGGACGCATTTATCTTTGCCGAGACAGACGGAGAGCCTCACAACACCATTACGCCCATTGCCAGAAAGGTTGGGGATACCTTTGAACTGGATTTGGTGCTGCGCAATAATATTACCACTGAGGAGTTCCCGCTGGGCGTATACCATCCCCATCAGGAGCTGCACCACATAAAGAAAGAGAACATTGGCCTGATTGAGGTCATGGGACTGGCCGTGCTGCCTTCCAGGCTTAAGACGGAACTGGCAATGCTGGGAGAGTACATGGTGGATGGAAAGGATATACGAAAGGATGAGGTCCTTCTGAAACACGCTGACTGGGTGGAGGAATTCATGCCCGGATATCAGGAAAAGGGCATCCTGGTGACCAGGGATAATGTGTGGTCTATTCTGCAGGAGGAAGTGGGAAAGGTGTTTGCACGGGTCCTGGAGGATGCAGGCGTCTATAAATGCGATGAGAGGGGACGGAGGGCATTTGCCGGATTCCTCCATTTTGTTGGATTTGAGGAGGTATAATCAGCCTGGCGGTAAGGTACATTTCCAGGTCTGTGGGAATTGATAATCATGAGTTACAGGGTCATGCAGCGGAACCGCGTCCGTTTTCATGGCCCTGTTTTCGTGTGCGGTTCGATTTGTGTTCGTGATTTTGTTTGTGTTCGCGCCCATATGTATTTCTGTACCGGTGTTGATTTGTGTAAAAAATTTTTGCAAATCTTCTATCTGTTCAAAAACCTGGTCCGGGATTATGATAATGCATGTAAGGGATGGCACAGAACAGACAGAAACAAAACAGTGCCTGACACATTTTCTTAAGCGCTTAAGAAGAAACAAACAGCAGCGGCAAACAGGTAAGAGAATAAAAGACAAATTCCGGAAGAACCGGAAGGAGGCAAGGGATGAGTAAGTTAATTAATGAGAACTGTATCGTATTCGATATGGAAGGCAGTAAAAAGGATATCATAAGAACCCTGTCAGGGGAGCTGTACAGGGCGGGAAAAATCACGGACACAGAGGAATTTTATCAGGATGTACTGGCAAGGGAAGCGATTACCCCAACCTTTGTGGGATTTGACATGGGACTTCCCCATGGCAAAACAGACCATGTGCTGGAGGCCAGTGTATGTTTCGGACGTACCAAGGAACCGGTGGTTTGGAATGAGGAGTCAGGTGAGACAGCAGATTTAATCATTCTCATCGCAGTGCCCTTAAGCGAGGCAGGGGACACCCACTTAAAGATACTGGCCAATCTTTCCAGAAGGCTTATGCATGAGGAGTTCAGGGAGTCTTTGAGAAGCAGCACCAGGGAACAGGTATACACCATATTAGAAGAAGTTCTGGAGGGGTAAGAAAATGAAAGAGCAGCTGAAGATTTTAAAGAAACATATATTGACAGGTACATCCCACATGATTCCGTTTATTGTGGCCGGCGGTATCCTTTTTTCTCTGGCAGTCATGCTGAATCCGGCCGGCGCAGCCACACCTGAGACCGGCTGGCTGGCAGGTCTGGCGCAGATTGGCCTGGGCGGACTGACACTGTTTGTCCCGGTACTGGGCGGTTATATCGCTTACTCCATTGCCGACAAACCAGGTCTGGCACCCGGTATGATTGGGGCGTATCTGGCAAAGGAGATGGGCGCCGGATTCCTTGGCGGCATGGCGGCCGGCTTAATTGCAGGCGTTGTGGTAAAGGAACTGAAGAGAATCAAGCTTCCGATTTCACTGAAAACATTAGGCTCCATTTTCATCTATCCTTTGGTGGGCACCCTGGTAACAGGCGGTATCATTGTGTGGGGAATCGGCGGACCCATTGCCGCTATTATGAACGGACTTACCAACTGGCTGTCCAGCCTGGGGGATGTGGGCAAGGTGCCGCTGGCCTCCATACTCGGAGCCATGACTGCCTTTGATATGGGCGGTCCTGTCAACAAGGTTGCCACCCTCTTTGCACAGACACAGGTGGATACGCTTCCCTACCTTATGGGCGGCGTGGGCGTGGCTATCTGTACACCGCCCATCGGCATGGGCATCGCTACCCTGTTGGCTCCCAAGAAGTACAATGTGGAGGAAAAGGAAGCAGGAAAGGCAGCTATTCTGATGGGATGTGTGGGAATCACAGAAGGAGCCATTCCTTTTGCGGCCAACGACCCCTTAAGGGTAATCCCGTCCCTGATTGTGGGAGCCGTGGTAGGCAATATCATCCCATTCCTGGCAGGCGTCTTAAATCATGCTCCATGGGGCGGACTCATTGTGCTTCCGGTGGTGGAAGGCCGTATCTGGTACTTTATTGCAGTGCTGGCAGGTGGATTTGTGACCGCACTTATGGTAAACTTACTTAAGAAGAACTATGTGGAAGAATCCGTGGGAAATGACACGGACCTGGATGACCTGGACGAGATAACATTTGACGAATTATAATAAGTGACTAGTGGTAATAAATAGAGATTAGAAAAGGATAAGGAGGATTTTACAATGAAGGTAGTTGGTATTACATCGTGTCCATCGGGAGTAGCTCATACATATATGGCAGCTGAGGCGTTAAAGCTGTCCGGCGAGAAGCTGGGAATGGAAGTGCTGATTGAGACTCAGGGCGGCGCAGGAGTGGAGAACCAGTTAAAGCAGAAGGACATTGACGAGGCGGTGTGCGTGGTTTTGGTCAATGACGTGGCCCTGGAGGGACTGGACCGCTTCAAGGGAAAGAAAGTCCTGAAAATGGGCGTGTCAGACCTGATTAAGAAGTCTGACGCGGTGATGAAGAAGATTCACGATTCTTTCCAGTAAAATTTCCGGTCGGATTTCCGGCTCGTTCCGGTAAAATGGAATTCAGGGGAGCATATAAAAATACCATATGATAACAGATAAGAGGAGTGGGGAGCGCTCCTCTTGTCTGCATATGCAGACAGGAGAAGAACGAGATGTTTAATGGGAGAATGCTGAACATTATCCGGTATCTGAAGGAGCACGGGGAGGCCACCTACAAGGAGATGGCCAAGGCTCTGGGGATATCGGAGCGGAGCATCCGCTACGATGTGGACCGGATCAACGACATATTGTCTCTGGAGCGCCTGCCGGAGATAGAAAAACACTCCAAGGGGCTGCTGCGATATCCTCAGTCCCTGGACCTTAAGGGCCTGGAAGACGGAAACGAGGTGGTCTATACCGGCAAAGAGCGGATGTCCATTCTGCTGCTGATCCTGCTTATGAGGAATGAGGACTTAAAGATCAACCAGCTCAGCGGGCAGTTCAGGGTTTCGCGCTCCACGGTAAAGAACGATATGGCTGCACTGGATGAACGGCTTAAGAAGGACGGAATGGGAATCGGGTACTCCGGCCATTTTTATCTGTCAGGCCCGAAGCTTAAGCGCACCACCCTGATGAACCAGGAATTCAGGAAATACATCGAATACCTCATAAACCCCTTTACGGAGTACAATTCCTATGAATTTTACTGTATCCACATCATCCATAAGGCCTTTGAGGGCATCTCCATTGCCAACGTGGTGATGGCGGTGGACGGACTGCTGGAGGAGCTTAAGTGCACCCTGACCAGCAGCTCTTACCTGTGGTATATGTCGAATGTGGTGGTTCTGGTGTGGTTCATTCTCCATGACAAGGACTATCCTCTGGATATCACGGTGGTGCCTGACTATGACCGGGAGGTGTATCAGCGTTTCGGAGAAAAGCTGGGGGCCATCATCGGAAAGCCTGTGTCAGAAGAACATATGGCAATGATGGCGAAGATGTTTGACTTTACCAATAAAATGGCGGGCGGTACAGCGGAGGTGGACCCGGTGCATACCCAGGAGGTGACATTTTCCCTGATTTCCGCTATGTCAAAGCGGATGAACATGCCCTTTGACAAGGACACAAACCTGGTGGAGGGACTGCTGAACCACATGATTCCCCTGATTCAGAGAATCAATAACCATGTGGATATCCACGACAATGTCAGTTCCCTTATGCGGCCTGAGGAGCAGCAGTTTCTAAGTATTGTAAAGCAGTGCTGCAAGGAGACGGACACCCTTGAAAAGCTGGAAAATGAGGATGAGCTGGTATATCTGACCATCTGCTTCATGGCCAGCATCCGGAGGATGAAGGGAGCACCCTATAAGAAGGTGCTGCTGGTGTGCGGCCATGGGTATGGAACCACCACCATGCTGAAAGAATCACTGCTGAGCGAGTACCAGATACATATTGTGGACACGCTCCCTATTTATAAGCTCTCATCCTACCCGGACTGGGCGGCCATTGATTATGTGCTGTCAACCATCCGCATTAACAACAGCCTGCCAAAGCCCTGCCTCACGGTGAATCCGATACTGCAGAGCGAGGACAGAGCCGCCATGGACCGGCTGGGCATACCCAGGAAATCCCTTTTATCCAGCTATTACTCCATTGAGGAGAAACTGGGATTCCTGGACGAGAACACCAGGGCCAGGGTTATGGACGTGGTGAAAAAGGAACTGGGATATCAGACCGTCCAGGTATTTCACAGCCCGAAGAGCTTCAGCAGTTTCCTGAAATTTGACTGCATCATGAGGGCGGACCTGGTGTCTGACTGGAAAGACGCGGTCCGTATGAGCGCGGGCCTTCTGGTAAAACGGGGATTTGTGGAGGAATCCTATGTGTCCAATATGCTTGGCTTTATAGAGAAACAGGGATTTTATGCTGTTTCGGATGATTCCTTTGCCCTTTTGCACGGTAAGGGGGCGGAGGGAATTAGTAAGACAAGCCTGAGCCTTCTGGTTACCAGGGAGCCTGTGGTATTCGGGGAGAAAAAGGCGCGGGTTATATTCTGTCTGGCCAGCAGGGATGGAAAGGAGCACATACCGGCTGTGGTCACGCTGATGCGTATGGTGAAGACAACGGCCCTGATTCACGATCTGGAGGAGAGCCGGTCGGAGGAGGAACTATATCAGACCGTGCTCAATTGTGAATTTGAGGTGTTGTAACGGCGCGCGCAGAGTAGTATAATAACAGGGACTATACAGCACCGCCGGCCTGGTATAATGGAGGATATTCGGTTGACGGCTGCGGTAAATGATGGAAGGAGACAGTGATATGCTGGATGAAAGATGGGTGTTTCATGAGAATGCGGAGCCGGTTCAGGCGGGTCCCGGGGTTGTCAGGAGGGTTCTGGCTTACAGTAAGGATTTGATGTGTGTGGAGAATATCTTTGAGGAGGGAGCTGTGGGCAGCCTGCGTGAATGTGATTTGACAGGCGTATCCATGGAGGACATGGAGGCCAGGATGAAGGATGTACTGGCGGTCATGAGGGATTCAGCCACCCTTCCGCTGAGAGAACCGGTCACGTCCATCGGCGGCCTGATTGGCGGAGAATCGGCCAGGATGGAGGAACGGCGCAGAAAGGGCACCTCCATCCTAAGCGGCGTCCTGGGCAGGGCTGTCATATATGCCATGGCTGTTTTGGAGGTTAATACCTCCAT
>ERZ827490.729-NODE-729-length-49338-cov-6.573991_pt1 | contig 49338 bp, 39 predicted proteins | sample MGYA00519770_ERZ827490 | MGnify/ENA primary metagenome ERZ827490 (study PRJEB31778, sample SAMEA3449324) | human gut metagenome | biome: human gut; feature: human-associated habitat; material: faeces | place: United Kingdom | collected 2010/2012 ...
GGGGCCTTCAGGGGTCTCGATGGGGCACATACGGCCGTAGTGGCTGTAGTGCACGTCGCGGACCTCGAAACCTGCACGGTCACGGCTCAGACCGCCGGGGCCCAGGGCGGACAGACGGCGCTTGTGGGTCAGCTCGGCCAGAGGGTTATTCTGATCCATGAACTGAGACAGCGGAGAGGAGCCGAAGAACTCCTTGATGGCTGCCACCACAGGACGGATGTTGATCAGTGCCTGCGGGGTGATGACGCTCTGATCCTGGCTCTGCAGGGTCATGCGCTCACGGATGACGCGCTCCATGCGGGAGAAGCCGATGCGGAACTGGTTCTGCAGCAGCTCACCCACGCTGCGGACGCGGCGGTTGCCGAGATGGTCGATATCGTCCGGCTCGCCGATGCCGTGCGCGAGGCAGCAGAGATAGTTCGCCGCGGAGAAGATATCGTCGCAGATGACGTGCTTCGGCATGAGAAGATCCACGTTCTCCTTGAGCACTTCCTTGAGCTCTTCGCCCTCGTACTGCTCCATGTACTGGCGCAGGAGGATGAAGCGGACGCGCTCGCGCAGACCGAGCTCTTCCTTGATGATGCGGCGGTTCTCCGCATCGTCGTCCGAGAAGCGGACGAAATCGGCGGCATCGACCATGCCGTTGGAGAAGACGCGGACGGTCTCGTTCTCGCCGACGGTGATACGCACGGCGTTAACGCCCTTCTTCTCCAGCTCACGGACACGCTCGCGGGAAAGCGTTTCGCCGGCGTCGGCGATGATCTCGCCGGTCATCGGGTCGGCAACGGGCTCAGCCAGAGCGTAGCCCGTAACGCGCGGGTAGAGCGCGAGCTTCTTGTTGAACTTGTAGCGGCCGACGTTGGAAATGTCGTACCGGCGGTGGTCAAAGAAGAGGTTTTCGAGCAGGGTCTCGCTGCTCTCCACCGTCGGGGGATCGCCGGGACGGAGCTTCTTGTAGATCTCGAGCAGGCAGTCATCGCGGGAGATGCAGGTGTCGCGCTCGAGCGTGGTGACGATGCGCTTGTCGTCGCCGAAGATCTCGCGGAGCGCGTCGCCGGTGACGGCGCCGCCCACGGGATTGTCGATGCAGCTGAGCCAGGTGTGCGGCTTGTCCGCCTTGTAAGCGCCGAGAGCCTTGAGCAGAAGCGTGGCGGGCAGCTTGCGGTTCTTGTCGATGCGGACATAGAACACGTCGTTCAGATCCGTCTCATACTCGAGCCACGCGCCGTGGTACGGGATGATGGTCGTGCCGTACACGGAGCTGTTGGTCTTGTCCGTCTTCTTGTCAAAGTAAACACCGGGCGAACGGACGATCTGAGAGACGATAACGCGCTCGGCGCCGTTGATGATGAACGTGCCGCTCGCGGTCATGAGCGGGAAATCGCCCATGAAGATCTCCTGTTCCTTGATCTCCTCGGTCTCACGGTTGCGCAGACGCACGCTGACCTTCAGCGGGGCGGCGTATGTGGCGTCACGCGCCTTGCACTCCTCCTCCGAATACTTGGGCGGCTCGTTCATGGAATAATCCACGAAGGAGAGCTCCAGGTTGCCGGAGTAGTCCGTAATGGCAGCTACGCCCTTGAAGACCTCCCGCAGGCCCTCGTCCAGAAACCATTTATAGGAATTCTTCTGGATCTCGAGCAGGTGCGGCATGTCCTGGATCTCTTCCGCGCGGGCATAGCTCTTTCTGATTGTTCTTCCGTACTGTACGTCCTTAGGCATCGGCGAATCTCCCTTTTTCCGCCGGAGGAGCTTAACTCCGGCGCAGAATACCCGTTCCGGGGGGAATATGGTTTGCGGTGCCGCTTTTCTGAAACGCCCGGCTGCGTTGTTAAAACATTGCCATTCGGGTTGATTTTTCGCAGAGCGGCTGATATACTAACGATAGTAAAAGGGGCTGTATGCGGCTATCCATAGCAACATATAGCAATTTATTATACCAAGCCGTCCTTGCAGTGTCAAGGGCGATTTTTTTATAATTTCTGTGTTGCCGCGCGCCGCGCTTTGCCGTAAAATACACAGAAACAACGCATTTCCGGAGCTGCCAATGGAACGATTCGTGATCCTGCTCGCCCTGGCCGGGCTGAGCTATCTTCTGCTGTATACCGAAGGTCTTATAAAAACCTCCCGGGCACGTTTTGCCGTGCTCGGCGTGCTGCTCGCCGCGTTCGGCGTGCGGTTTATCCTATTCGGCATTGCGCCGAACGACACGGCGGCCGCCGTGGAGGACGCGATCGCCTGGTACCGGGACGCCGGAGGATTCTGGGGCATCCGCTCCTCCGCTCTTCCCTATTCGATCCCGGTGCAGTACTTTCTGGCGCTCTTTTCTCTTGCGCCGGGCGGCGGGCTTACCTTATTTAAATATCTCTGCGTTTTTGCCGAGGTTACGATGGCATGGGCGGCGCAGCGGTGCGTCCAGTGCGTCACGGTGCGCGCGCAGCCGCGTCTCTTCGCTTTTCTCATTGTGCTGCTCCTTCCCTCCGGGATCTTTCAGGGCGTCTGCTCCGCCGCAGGCGACAGTCTTTGGTGGGTTTTCATAGCGCTCGCAGCCTCCTGCGCCATGCGCGGGGAGTGGCGCTGGTGCGCGGGGATGCTCGCGCTTGCCATCGCCTTTCATCCCGCGGCGCTTTGGATCGTGCCGGTATTCTGGGTCTTTACCGCCGTGCGGCGCAATACATGGTTTTCGCTGCTGCATCTCGTCGGATGGTATATCGCCGTTCTGGTCCCGGCGCTGCTGCTTGGCCGCCCCGGCAGCGAGTGTCTGCCGTTTTACCCGGCGCTCGGAACGCTCACGGCGCGGCCGCTTTTCGGCGGAGCGCCGGGCATTTACTCACTCTCGCAGCATTCGTTCATCGCACCGACCGGCATTGCGCTCTATATCGTTTTCGCGCTGCTGCTCGTATGGCGTATGAGCCGGAAAAGTCTCGCCTCCGACCGGCGGCGGCAGCTCACGGCGCTCTCCCTTGCCTCGCTCTGCGCCGTGGCGTTCCTGCCGTGGATGTGTGCCGACAGTCTTTACGGCGCGGAGGTGCTCCTTGTCGCGCTCTGCTGCCTGGAGCCGAAAGTCATTCCCGCAGCGGTGTGCGCGAGCTTCGCTTCGGCGCTTGCGCTTTTGAAGGATGTCTACGGCAGCGCCGTCTTTCTCCCGCTCGGCTGGGCAAGCCTCGCGCTCCTCGCCGCCATGGTCGTTCTTCTGCTGTATCTGGTTTTGAAGAAAAGGCCGGCAAAACGAACGGGCTGAGCGGATTCGTTTGATGCCGACGCCGCAGCATTGTCACTGCATAAAAACAAATCATATTCTTGACTATTAGAAGAAACTGCGTGTATGATACTTAAAGAGAATTCTGTCCCCCCGTTAGCTCCGCTCTATGCGGAGTGATCGGCCTTTGCTGTGTCAGGATTCTCTTTTTCTTTCCGCATAAAGCAACCGGAGTATCTTCTTGACTATTCCCAAGTTGGAGTGTATAGTGTCCACAGAAGCAGAATATGTTGGTTCAACGAGCCGTCTGCTTACGGTCGCGCCTTGAACGGGTCCGGATTCTGCTTCTGACGAAGTCATCGGTCCTCTGGTAAATCCGTCCTGAACGGTAACCCCAGTTTTTGTGTTGCCGATGACTTCGTTTTTTCAGCAGTCCCCTGTAAAAATTCTTGACTGTTCATAAGAATAAAATTATAGTAAACGGAGGAGACAACAGCGTTACTGTCAATGTTGGCACCTCCTGTGCCCGCGGCATTGCTCGAGTCTTCTTGGGCGATCCGTTGGCGATGCCGTTTTCGGCATCGTTCACCGCAGCATGTAGAGTCAGCGGGGCGGGTCGTCTTTTATGAAGGAAGCAGTCCCGGCAGACGTTTCGGACGTTTTCGTGAGGGCGGAAGCATTCGCTATGTCGGCTATGCTTCCTTTTTCTTTTTGGTAAAAGTCTTTTCTTTTTTGAATTTTTACAGCAGCGAATTTTATATAAGTATTGACAGAAGATGCATCTGACGAGACATCGATGGAAGCAACTGCCAAAAGGTAAGGATCCATCACCATCCAAAGATGCATCTTTTTCATGATTTCTGATCTGCTATACGACTAACCCCCGCAGGAATGTTTTCCTGCGGGGGTGTTGCTTTTTGTGCATCAGTCCTTCTGCCGGTAGCTGCCGAAGAATTTTTCAAGACGCACGGAGGCCTCCTTCAGCGAAACGAGGTCGGGCAGGTAGACGATGCGGAAATGATCCGGCTCGCCCCAGTTGAAGCCCGTACCGGCGGTGATGAGAATCTTCTGTTCCTTCAGAAGATCGAGCGCCATCTGCTCGTCGCTGTGGATATTGAATTTCTTCGTGTCCACCTTCGGGAAAATGTAAAACGCCGCTTTCGGCTTGGCAGCGCTCAAGCCGGGGATGGAGTTGAGCGTTTTCCAGATCAGCTCACGCTGCTCGTAAAGCCGTCCGCCGGGGCAGAGATATTCGTCCACCGACTGATAGCCGCCGAGAGAGGTCTGGATGATGCTCTGCGCCGGAACGTTGGAGCAAAGGCGCATTTTGGCAAGAAGATTCAGCCCCTCGATATATCCCTTGGCGTGGGACTTATCACCGGCGAGACACACCCAGCCGACGCGGAAGCCCGCAACGCGGTGGGATTTGGAAAGGCCGTTGAAGCAGAGCGTCAGAATGTCGGGCGCGAGCGAGGCGAGCGCGATGTGCTCCGGTTCTCCCTGCATGACGAGACGGTCGTAGATCTCGTCGGCAAAGAGGATAAGGTCGCTCTCGCGGGCAACCTGCACGATCTGCTCAAGGATCTCCTTCGGATAGAGCGCGCCGGTCGGGTTGTTCGGGTTGATGACGACGATGCCCTTCGTGCGCGGCGTGACCTTGGATCGAAGATCGTTGATATCGGGGTACCAGTCCTGCTGCTCGTCGCAGAGATAGTGTACCGCCTTGCCGCCGGCGAGCGTGATGGACGCCGTCCAGAGCGGATAATCCGGCGCGGGGACAAGGATCTCGTCGCCGTCGTCCAGAAGGCCCTGCATGGTGAGCGTGATGAGCTCACTCACGCCGTTGCCGGTAAAGATGTCGTTGATGCCGACATTCGGAATGCCCTTGAGCTGGCAGTACTGCATGATTGCCTTGCGGGCGGAGAAGAGGCCGCGGGAGTCGGAATAGCCCTCGCAGTTGCGCAGGTTATAGATCATGTCGAGAATGACCTCATCCGGCGCATAGAAGCCGAAGGGGGCGGGATTGCCGATGTTGAGCTTGAGTATATTCGCGCCGCGCGCCTCCATGCGCATGGCCTCGTCCATTACGGGACCGCGGATGTCGTAGCAGACGTTGTCGAGCTTTTTGGACTGCTCGTAATTTTTCTTTTCCATGGTATTTCTCCTTTTCGCAAAAATGAAAACGCCCTGAGCCAAACGGCTCAGGGCGGAAAATACTCCGTGTTACCACCTGAATTCGGACAAAACGTCCGCACTCTGCCCGGTACTGCATACCGGTTCTCTGTATAACGGTGAGACTCCGTCCGGGCATTTGCTCCCGGCCGCTCAGGGATGGCTTCCGAACGGAACGCATCAAGGCTTGCACCAACCGCCTTTTCTCTGCATGCGAACGCCGCTCGTACTCTTTCCCGTCAAAGCGTTTTCTTATGGATTGAGTGGAGTCTACCACCGTTCCCGCCGAATGTCAAGGGCAAATGAAAAAAACTATGAAAAGCGTGCCGGCTTTCAGCTTCCTTTCAGGTTCGCATTGTAGTATACTGTGGATGAAAAAGAGGTGTATGCCATGAAAATATTGATCGTAGAGGACGAAAAGCTGCTGGCCGACTCGCTCAAAACGCTGCTCGAAAGCAAGGGCTTTGACGTGGAGACCGTGTACGACGGTATTTCCGGCGCGGAATACGCCGAGCTCGGCGTATACGATCTGCTGATACTGGATGTAATGATGCCCGGCATGGACGGCTACGCCGTCGCGCGCTCCGTCCGCGCGAGGCGGTGCGGTGTGCCGATACTGATGCTGACGGCGCGTTCAAGTCTGGAGGACCGTGTGGAAGGGCTCAACGCCGGAGCGGATTATTATCTCACAAAGCCCTTTGACACGCGCGAGCTGCTCGCGTGCATCAACGCGCTGCTGCGGCGGCAGGGCGCGCAGGTAGACGCGCTCTCCTTCGGGAATACAACGCTCGATCTCGCCTCCGGCACGCTCTGCTGCGCCGATAAATCCGTTCGGCTCTCGGCGCGGGAGTTTGATGTCATGCGTCTCCTTCTCCAGTCCGGCGGCAGCAATCTCTCCAAGGAAGCGCTGCTCTCGCGCGTCTGGGGCTTTGACTCCAACGCCGTGGAAAACAGCGTGGAGGTCTACGTCGGGTTCCTCCGCAAAAAGCTCGCGAGCATCGGGTCAAACGTCCGCATCGAATCTGTCCGGCGGCTCGGTTATCATCTGGAGGTGGCTTCCTCATGCTGAAAAAGCTCCGGCTGCGGTTTGTCGGCATCAATATGGCGATCGTGCTCGTGATCCTCTGCACGATCTTCGGCGTGCTGCTGCACACCACGCACGCGAATCTCGAGCGGGAATCCGTGGATATGATCACCGCCGTAGCCGCCGACCCCTTGCAGCTCAACTGGCCGGACACGGCCTCCCGTCTTCCCTATTTCACAGTGCGCATATCGCCCTACGGCAGCGTGCGCGTGAGCGGGACGAGCTATTATGACCTCTCCGACGAGCAGGTGCTCTCCGGCATCGTCACGGCGGCGCTGCGCTCCGGCGGTGAACAGGGGCTGCTGCGCGACTATTCTCTCCGCTATCTGCGGACAACATGGCGCGGGAACGAATATATCATTTTTGCCGACGTATCCAGCGCGAACGCCACGATGCAGAATCTCTGGCGAAGCTGTATTCTCATCGGGCTATGCGCCGCGGCGGTATTTCTCGCCGTCAGCTTTCTTCTGGCGCGCTGGGCGGTGAAGCCGGTGGAAAGGGCATGGACGCAGCAGAAGCAATTCGTTTCCGACGCCTCGCACGAGCTGAAAACGCCGCTTACCGTGATCCTCACGAACGCGGAAATGCTCCGTGATCCTTCATACTCCGAGCCGGAGCGGCAGCGCTTTGCCGAGAGCATCCTCACCATGTCCCACCAGATGCGCGGGCTGGTGGAAAACCTTCTGGAGCTTGCAAGGGTGGATAACGGCGCGGTGAAAAAAGTATTCGAGCCGCTCGACTGGAGTTCTCTGGTGCAGGACGCCGTGCTGCCGTTTGAAGCGCTGTTCTTTGAAAAGGGCCTGACGCTTCAAACCGATATTGAACCCGGCATCACGGCGCGGGGAAGCGCGCAGCATCTCCGGCAGTGCGCGGAGATCCTGCTGGATAACGCCGTCAAGTATTCCGCTCCCGGTACGGTCCGCGTAGCGCTGAAAAAGACCGGGCACGACAAATGCGCTTTGAGCGTAGCAACGCCCGGTGAGCCGCTCTCGCCGGAGGAATGCAAAAACGTGTTCAAGCGCTTTTACCGGGTCGACCGCGCCCGCGCCATGGATCACAGCTACGGTCTCGGGCTTTCGATCGCCGAGAGCATCGTGTCCGAACACGGCGGAAAGATCCGCTACGAGGGCAAATCGGACGGAAATGTTTTCACCGTTACGCTCCCGACCGTAAAAGGAGAAGCAAAATGAACTTGGATATATCCGCGCTGTCTGATCGATTTACCGTCCGGCGGCTGACGGACGCAGACGTTCCCGCCATGCATGAAACTAACGAGAAATAATATCAATACCACGCCACCGCGCCGCAGAGCGAAGCGTTCTGGGTAAAGAACGGTTTTATCAAAGCCGGAGAAGTGTACCCCAACGATTATTCCGCCTGTCTGCCGATGGAGCGGTTAATTTAAGCAAAGGAGAATACCATGCCAGTTACCTTCCGAAAGGCCGCGGCATCTGATATTGACGCTGTGACCGCCATTTATGATGCCATTATCGCCGAAGAAGAGGCCGGACGCGCCGCAACCGGCTGGAAGCGCGGGATCTATCCCGTGCGCGCCACGGCGGAGGCTGCGCTCACGCGCGGCGATCTCTTCGTTGCGGAAGCGGACGGACGCGTCGCGGCGGCAGCTGTTTTGAATCAGATACAGGTCGATGTATACGCCGGTGCGCCGTGGGAGTTTGAAGCACCGGATGCGGAAATCTTCGTTATGCACACGCTCGTGGTCGATCCCGCCGCCGGAGGGCACGGACTGGGCCGCGCGTTCGAGACATTTTATGAGCAGGAAGCCAAGCGGCAGGGCTGCCGGTATCTCCGCATCGACACGAACGCGCGCAATACCCGCGCGCGGCAGCTGTACCATTCGCTCGGATATAAAGAGATCAGCGTCGCGCCGTGCACGTTCAACGGTCTGAGCGACATTGATCTTGTACTGCTCGAAAAAGCACTTTGAGATCCATAAGCAAAAACCGGCGGACGGGAATCACATCCTGTCCGCCGGTTTTGTTATTCGGTTTTTGGCGCGTCGCCCCGGAAGATGAGGATCCCGGCGGCGGCAAGTAAAAGGATCCCGCCGCCGACCACGGCGAAACCCGTGGGGCTTGTCGTATCGAGCAGGAAGGAGAAAACAAACGAGCCCACCGGCATGAACAGCACCGCCACGGTAAAGATGATGCTGAACACGCGCCCGAGATACGCCTCATCCGCGCGAAGCTGTACATACGACATGAACTGAATGTTGAAAACCGTCAGCGCCGTGCCGGAGAGGAGGAACGGAATAAGGCAGACGATCGCGCTCCCTGTGAGCGCAGCGAGCGGCTCGAGCGCGAGCGCGGCGCCCATCGCGCCGAGAAAAAGCACCATGAGCCGCGCGTTTTCCTTGACCCGGCTTCCAAGGCGCGAACTGATAAGCGAGCCGAGAAGTCCGCCCGCTGCCTCCATAATGAGCACCTTGCTGTAAAACTCGATGCCGAAGGAGGCGTACATCACGTCGGTATACGGGCAAAGGAGGTTGAAGCCTGCAAGGAAGAAGTTGACAAGCGCCGAGAGCAGGATGAGGAACAAAAGCTGCCGCTCCCGTACGAGATAGGTAAAGCCCTCGGCGATATCGCGGAAGATGTTTTTCTTTTCCTTCGGCTTCTTCTGCACGCCCGAAATGGGCGTGAGAAGCATTTCGGATACGGCGGACAAAAGGAACGTGAGCGCATTGAAGAGCAGCGCCCCGCGCACGCCGATCCACCGCACGAGCAGCATGCCGGCCATCGGGCCCGCGATTTTTATGACCTCTCCCCCGCCGTTGCTGACGGAATTATACATGCCGATGCGTTCACCGTCGACCATCTCACGGACGATGGAGCGGTACGTCGGAGAGTTGAAGGCGTACACAACGGCAAGCAGAGCGTTCGCCGCGATGACGACCTCCGCCATGCGCGGCGAGGCGACGAAGAAGCTCACCGCAAGGCATATGGCCGCGGAAAGAACGTCCGTGACGATGAGGATCTTTTTCCGGCTGCCGCTGTCGGCCTTCGCGCCGCCGATAAGGTTGAATACGATCTGTATGACCGTCTCCGAGCTCTGGTAAAGCGCCAGCACCCACGGCGCGTGAGAGAAAGCACCGACAATGCTCACGCTGTTCGCGTAATCAAAAACGATGTTGCCGAGCTTGGACGTCCACTTTCCAAACCAGAGCAACGCCTCGTTCTTTCTCTCTTTTCGCATATCTCCCCTCAGCCGAGCAGCACCCAGCTCTCTTTCTCTTCCGAATAAAACATTTCGCTGTATTCTGCTTCGTCACATACGCGCAGAACGCCCTTCATACCCCAGATGGTGTTGGTCTTTGCAAACTCCTCCCGCTCGATCCAGAACATGCGCCCTTCCTCGGAAGAGTTAAGCTCGCCGGAAAACCGGTCGGCGCGATAAAGCGCGACGATAAAGCGCGTACCGTCCTCGCGCATCCAGTCCTTGATACCGCAGAGCACGGGATGCTCGATGGAAAGGCCGGTCTCCTCGCGCATTTCGCGGATAACGGAAGCGAGCATCGACTCGCCCGGCTCCACATGGCCGCCGGGAAATACAACACCGCAGCCGATCTTATCCTGCACGAGCACGCGGCTGCCGTCGCAGATCACGCAGAGGTTCGTTAGCTCAACGAGGCTTGCACGGCTCATGCTTTCGCTCCTTCCCGCTCAAGGATGGTCATAAATTCCTCGCCGGTGATGGTCTCCTTCTCATAGAGATACTGCGCAAGAACATCGAGCTTCGAGCGGTTCTCCGTGAGGATCTTTTTCGCCTTCTCGTGCTGCGTCTTGACGAGCGCGACGACCTTATCGTCAATGACCTTCTGCGTATCCGCCGAGCACGCGAGCGAGGCGTCGCCGCCGAGGTACTGGTTCGTGACCGTCTCGAGCGCGACCATATCAAAATCGTCGCTCATGCCGTAGCGCGTGATCATGGCGCGGGCGAGCTTCGTCGCCTGCTCGATGTCGTTCGAGGCGCCGGTCGTGATCTCGCCGAACACGACTTCTTCCGCAGCACGGCCGCCGGTGAACGTTGCGATCTTGTTTTCGATCTCCTGCTTGGTCATAAGGTATTTGTCGCCGGTCTCGACCTGCATCGTATACCCCAGCGCGCCGGAGGTGCGCGGAATGATCGTGATCTTCTGCACGGGCGCGGAATGGGTCTGCATCGCCGCGACGAGAGCGTGGCCGATCTCGTGATAGGCAACGACCTTCTTCTCCTGATCGGAGAGGACGGCATTTTTCTTCTGGTATCCGGCGATAACGACCTCGATACTCTCTTCAAGGTCCGCCTGCGTCACGATGGTGCGCCCGTTGCGCACAGCGCGCAGCGCGGCTTCGTTGATGATATTGGCAAGCTCCGCGCCGGAAGCGCCGGAGGCCATGCGCGCGATCGTATGGAAATCCACATCCTCCGCAGGCTTGATCTTGCGGGCGTGGACTTTCAGAATGGCCTCGCGTCCGGCGAGATCCGGCAGTTCGACCGGTACGCGGCGGTCAAAGCGGCCGGGGCGCGTAAGCGCGGGGTCGAGCGATTCAGGGCGGTTCGTCGCGGCGAGGATGATGACGCCGTTGTTGCTCTCAAAGCCGTCCATTTCCGTGAGAAGCTGGTTGAGCGTCTGTTCGCGCTCGTCGTTGCCGCCCATTGCGCCGCCGCTGCGCTTCTGGCCGATGGCGTCGATCTCGTCGATGAACACAATGCACGGGGCCTTCTCCTTCGCCTGGCTGAAAAGGTCGCGCACCTTGCTCGCGCCCATGCCGACGAACATCTCCACGAACTCCGAACCGGAGATGGAGAAGAACGGCACGTTCGATTCACCGGCCACGGCCTTGGCAAGCATCGTCTTGCCCGTTCCCGGAGGGCCGACAAGGAGAATGCCCTTCGGCATCGACGCGCCGGCGTCCGTGTACTTGCTCGGATTATGGAGATAGTCCACGATCTCGGCAAGGCTTTCCTTCGCCTCGTCCTCCCCGGCGACATCGTCAAAGCGGATGCCGTGCGTAGACTGGACGTAGATCTTGGCATTGCTCTTTCCCATGCCGAAGGACATGACGTCTTTGCCGCCCATCTGATCCATGAGCTTCTTTCGCATGAACTGGCCGAAAATAACAAAGATGACCAGCGGCAGAATGAGCGTTAAGAGATAGCTCAGCACCGGCGACATGGTCTGCTCAATATCCTTGGCAAATTCCGCGCCGGAATCGTACAGGCGCTGCGTGAGCGTCGGATCGTACATAACGCCGGTCACATAGATCGTATTGTCGTCCTTGTCGGTAAATATGATCTCCGTGTCGCTCACATCGACCTTGCCGATCTTCTTTTCGGCGATCATGCGCATAAAGGTGCTGTAATCCGTCTGCTCCACGTGCTGCCGGTTCAGAAGCGGCGCGACGAAGATGTTGAAAAGAAGCAGCGCAATGAGCGTAATGGAGTAATAATACGCCAACGGTTTTTTCGGGTTTTTGACTTCCTTCATTGTCGAACCTCCTTGGTGTTTCTATGTTATATGAAGCTGTTTTAACGGATCTTCCGGCATTCGAGATAATAGCGCTTGTCCCGTGCGTTGCCCATGGAAAAGCTCTTTTTCGGCAGAGCGCCGTTCTTGAGTACGGAAAGGAAAAGACCGCTCTTTTCGACCGGCGGCAGCAGCACCGCAGCGCAGTTCGGCTTCTCGCCGAAAGAGCGTGCCGTATCGTCGCCGTGGATATAGTCGATATAGCCGCCGTGCGCGGCGATATACGCGCGGCAGAAGCTCTCCGCCGCCGCAACGCGCTCGCCGAGCGTTTTGTCCTCTGCTTCCCATTCCGTCCGACGCGCTGTAAATTCCGCAGCAAAAGCCGTCTTATCGGTATCGAAGATCACGCGGTGGATCGGCTCAAAATCGAGCGACGGCTCATGGATGTTCTCGATCTCCACGAGCGCGAAGCGGGCGGGATCGGTCTCCCGCTCGTTTTCCGGCAGAGTTTCGCGCTTTTCCTCCCAGAACCGCTTGGCCGCGGCGAGCGAGTGGTTGCCGTCGCCGACGGCAAAGGTGAGCTTGCCGTTTTCCGCTGCGTCACCGTATTTTTCCCGCTGCAATGCCGCATTATCGAGCGCGTCGAGCGCCGACTGCACCGCCGCCTTCGTCTCCCCGCTCACGCGCCAGCCGGCGATGTGGCCGCCGCCGAGCATAAGATCAAAATCGTAGACCTTTTCCAGTGCGTCCTTCGCCTTTTCCGCGAGGGACAGGACACTGTCTGTCCGGTCGTCCATCAGAAGGAGCGTATGCGGCATTTCGAGCGGCGCGCTGCGGCGGATGTTCACGCGCGGCGGCAGACGCTCCTCTACCGTGCCCTCCGTGGAGCGGACGCTCGTACGCTGCGTTCCGGTAAAATCGTACTGCTCAAGATCAAGCGCCGCAACGAGGCCGCGGCGGACGCGTCCGTCCGACAGCGTGCGCTCTACATAGATAAAGCTGTCCGGGACCGTTTGAAAAACACCCTCCGCGAGATAGCGGCGCATCGTATCGGCAATGCGCCCGTCCGCGCCGTCGGCGCGCGCGGTGTGCAGCCACGCCTCCGGCAGCATGAGAGAAAGCGTGCTCGGCTTTTCCGCCGCACGCGCTTCCGCCGCGGCCCAGTATTCCGGTTCGGACGTAAACTGGTCGCACGCGATCACGCTCCACGCGCCCATATCCTCGGCGCGCGGGAGAAGGATATCCGTACTTGTAACGATATGCATAGGTGATTTCTCCTTAATAAAAAGAGACCCGTGGGACTATATAATGGATAATACAGTCCCGCGGGTCGAATGTCAATCATGTACCGAGATACGCTTTTTTTACGGCCTCGTTGTTCAGAAGGTCTTTGCCCGCGCCGGAGAGCGTGATGCATCCGGTCTCCATGACGTAGGCGGAGTCGGCGACCTTGAGCGCCATGTTCGCGTTCTGCTCGATGAGCAGAATGGATACGCCCTGGCGGTTGATCTGACGGATGATCTCAAAGATATCGCGCACAACGAGCGGCGCAAGGCCGAGCGACGGCTCGTCCATCATAATGAGCTTCGGGCGTGCCATGAGCGCGCGGCCCACAGCCAGCATCTGCTGCTCACCGCCGGAGAGCGTGCCGCCCGCCTGCCACGAGCGCTCGCGCAGGCGCGGGAAAAGGTCGTATACCCACTGGATATCGCCGGAGATGTCGTCGCTGCGGAGATACGCGCCGACCTTGAGATTTTCGAGCACCGTGAGATCGGGAAAAATGTGCCGTCCCTCCGGGACGAGCGTGATGCCTTTTTTCACGATGGTCGTGGCGTCGCGCCCGGTGATGTTGTCGCCGCGGAAGTTGATCGTGCCGCCGGAGGGCTTTACGAGCCCGGCGATCGTGCGGAGCGTCGAGCTTTTGCCCGCGCCGTTCGCGCCGATGAGCGTTACGATCTCGCCTTCATGCACATCAAAGGAAATGCCCTTGACGGCTTCAATGCCGCCGTAGTTCACGCTGAGATCGTGAATGGAGAGGATCACATCGTTCATTCTTCCGCCACCCCCAGATACGCTTCAATAACTTTCGGGTCATCCTGTACAACGGCGGGTGTGCCCTGCGAGATGAGTCTGCCGAAATCGACCACATAGATGCGGTCGGAGAATTTCATAACGAGCTCCATGTGGTGCTCGATCATAAGGATCGTGAGATCGTATTTCTTCTTGATCTGCATGATGAACTGGCCGAGCTCTTCGGTCTCCTGCGGGTTCATGCCGGCGGCCGGTTCGTCGAGCAGGAGAAGCTTCGGGTCGGTCGCAAGCGCGCGGGCGATCTCCAGCCGCCGCTGCAGGCCGTACGGCAGAGATGTTGCAAGATCGTTGCGGTACTGCGCGAGGTTCTGCTCTTCAAGCAGCTCCATCGTCTCCTTCTCCATGCGCCGGTCCTCCGCCACGGAGATGCGGAGCGCCGCGCTGAAAATGTTCTGCTTCGCGCGCAGGTGCTTGGCTGTAAGGACGTTTTCAAACACCGTCATGGATTTCCACAGGCGGATGTTCTGGAACGTGCGGGCAATGCCGAGCTTTGTGATCTGGTCGGGCGTCGGGTCGAGAATTTTATCCTTGAGATACATCTCGGCGTTTATGCCCTGATATTCCTTCTGCATCTTCCCCGTCGGATGCGCGGAGACCATGAGGTTATCCTCAAAAAATACCTTGCCGTTTGTCGGCTGGTATACGCCGGTGATGCAGTTGAAGGCCGTCGTTTTGCCCGCGCCGTTGGGGCCGATGAGCGCGACGATCTCGCCCTTATCGACGTTGAGCGAGAGATTGTTCACCGCCACAACGCCGCCAAACTGCATGGTGACGTTTTCCATGCGAAGCATTGATTCACTCATGGTTTTCACCTCCGGAGACCGCAGCCTTTTTCCCGCCGAAGAGCTTTTTGCAGCGCGCCGCGATGCGGTCCCAGCTGAACTCCTTATCGCCCATAATGCCGGTACGGAAGAACAGCACCACGACCATGAGGATCACGGAGAACACGACCATACGGAAGCCGGTCTTGAGCAGGGGCACGCGGAAATCGCCGATGTACGTTGTTTTGTCGAGAAAACGCAGCCACCATTCGCGGCTCGCAATGACGAGAAACGCCGAAATAACGCTGCCCGTCACGCTGCCCATGCCGCCGATGACAACAATGAGCAGAATAAAATACGTCACGGCGATGGTGAACGTTGTGGAAGACACCGCGCCGAGGAACATTGCCATCAGCGCGCCGCCGACGGCCGCGAAGAACGAACTGATGATAAAGCTCATCTGCTTGTGCTTGGCAAGATCAATGCCCATTGCCTCCGCTGCGATCTCATCGTCTCGGATGGCCTTGAACGCGCGGCCGTAGGAAGAGTTGATAATAAGAACGATCAGCGTGATGCAAACGGCGGCAACGATGAAAATGCCGTAGTAGGACGAGAAGCCGGGGATCTTCGTCAGCCCAAGAGAGCCGTTCGTAATGCGGTTGAGCGGCGAGGAGGCGACAACGATGCGGACGACCTCCGCAAAGCCGAGCGTCGCAATGGCGAGATAGTCGCTTTTGAGCTTGAGGACCGGCGCGCCGATGAGCGCGGCAAAGAGCGCGCCGACAACGCCGGCGGCAAGCAGCGCTGCGATAATCGGCAGATGGAGATCGGCAAGCCAGTCGGCAACGCCGTAAAGATAGTACACGCCGGGGCGCGCCGCCGTGGGGATTGTGAAAATGGCGTAGGTATAAGCGCCGAGCGTCATAAACCCCGCCTGACCGAGAGAAAAGAGCCCTGTGAAACCGTTGCAGAGGTTCATGGACACCGCAAGCAGCGCATAGATCGCGCCGAGCTGCAAAACCGTGCGGAACATCGACGTACGCGGAACAAGCTCGCCGGCGCAGACGATGACCGCTGCAATGCAGAGAAAACCGACGGCGGAACAGATCGTTTTTTTCTTTTGACTCATGCTCACACCTTCTCTTTCAGCTTCTCACCGAACAGGCCGGTGGGACGGACGAGCAGCACGAGGATCAGCACGACGAATGTGAAAACGTCGCTGAACTCGGAATAGGCGCTGCCCTTGATGAACGTTTCGCAAAGACCGATGAGGAAGCCGCCCACCAGTGCGCCGGGAATGGAGCCGATGCCGCCGAACACCGCGGCGACAAAGCACTTGAGCCCGGGCAGAGAACCGGCCAGCGGATACACCGACGAGCGCGGGATGAAATACAGCACCGAGCCGATGGCGGCCAGCGCGCTGCCGACGGCGAACGTGAAGCTGATGACGCGGTTGATCTTGATGCCCATGAGACAGGACGTTTCAAAATCACGCGATACCGCGCGCATCGCCATGCCGATCTTCGTCTTGCGGATGAGGAACGCCAGCGCCAGAACAAGGATCACAGTGAGGATGGGCGTAATGAACGTAACAAGCGTCGTAGAGATCTCGCCGAGCTTCACCGTTTTACTGAGAAAGCCCATCTCCGCATACGGATACGACTTTGGCTGCGCCGTGAAGAGATAGGTGGCAAAGTTCTGCAGAAAGTACGAAACGCCGATCGCCGAGATCATGATGGACATACGCGGCGCATCGCGAAGCGGCTTATAGGCAATGCGCTCGATGAATACGCCGAGCAGCACTGTGAACAGCACGACGAGCAGCAGCGATATGTACCATGGGATGAGCAGATCCGTCATGCAGATGATCATAAAATACCCCGCCATCATGAAGATGTCTCCGTGGGCGAAGTTGATGAGTCGAAGAATACCGTAAACCATCGTGTAGCCGATGGCGATCAGGGCATATATACTGCCGATGGAAATACCGTTCAGACAGTTCTGGAGAAATGCCGTCATAGAGCTTGCCTCCTCTTTCGGGTTGCCGATGCGACGGGGTAAAAGCGAATAAAGAGAATCGGCGGGATGACCCGCCGATTCAAAATGTTTATGCGGATAAAAAATCAGGCAGCGGGGGTGAAGGTGCCGTCGGTCTTCTGCGTGCCGACGAACTTGAAAGCGCCGTCGGACATGATCTTGATGTAAGCCATATCCTTGTTGGCGTCGCCGTTCTCGTCGAAGGAGATGCTGCCGGTCACGCCGTCAAAGGAGACGGAGGCAAGCGCGTCGCGGACCGCCTCGCCGGTGATATCGCCGGAAACATTCTTGAGCGCCTCAATGATCGCCATGTAGGCGTCATAACCAAGCGCGGAAACCGCAGCGACCGTGTCGTTGTTGCCGTTGAGCTTGAGCGCTTCGGCATCGCCGTTCAGATACGCCTTGAAGCCCTGCACGAACTCGGAAGCATCGGCGTCGTTCTCGTCAAAGAAGGTGGACAGCGCAACGCCCTCGCAGTTTTCCACACCGGCGTTTTCCATGATGGTAGCGTTCTCCCAGGTATCGCCCGCCATGATGCGAGCCGTGATGCCCATATCACGCGCCTGCTTGATGATGATGCCGGCGGTCGTAATGGACGACGGGATGAACAGAACATCGGGGTCAGCCGCCTTGGCCGCGGTCAGGATCGCGTTAAAGTCGGTTTCGTTGGTGTTGTAGGTGCCGGTGTAAACAACTTCGCAGCCGTCCATCTTGGCAAAGGCATCGGCAAAGTAATTCGCAAGGCCGGTGGAGTAGTCGTCGCCGTTCTGCATGATGACGGCGGCCTTCTTGCAGCCTTCGTTGTTGGCGTAGCTCGCCATAACGGTTCCCTGGAACGGGTCAAGGAAGCAGACACGGAAGTAGTAATCGTTGCCGAGCGTTACCTGCGGGTTCGTGCAGGAGCCGCCGACGGCGGGGATCTTCGCCTGCTCGAACGTGGAGCCGGCGGCGATGGATACGCCGGAGCCGTAAGAGCCGATAACGGCAATAACGCCGCTGCTCACGAGATTCTGCGCGGCGGTAACGGCCGCGGTCTTGTCGGACTGGTTATCGACCTCAACGAGCTCGATCTTATATTCCTTGCCGTTGACCGTCACACTGGGGACGACCTTGTTGGCATAGCGCGCGCCGAGCACTTCCTGCATGCCGCCGGCGCCGTTCTCACCCGTGGCAGGCTCAAAAATGCCGATCTTCAGTACGTCGCCTTCCACGGCGGCCGCCGGGGATTCGCTGCTGCCGCAGCCGGCAAGCAGAGCGCAGATCATGCATGCGCAAAGTACGATCGCTAAAATCTTTTTCATGGTTTTTCTCCCTCTCCGGAATACGCATAGTCCGTATACCACGGACAAATGTGTTTCCATTTCAAATATGACGGTAGTATAATACCGCCGGGAGAGAAATGCAACCCTTTTTTTCGCTAAATCGCAAAAAAATTTCAAACACACTCTTGGTTATCGTGCACGGAATTCCGGTTGTTCCCTACGGAACAGAAGGGCGTGGCGCGATAATCGGCGTCCGCCGCCTGCAATGCGCGGTTTTTCCAGCCAAGAACATAGAGGTCGTGTGCACGGCTCCCGAGGTCGAACAGACGTTGGATGCTCTCATTTTCGTCTTTGACTCGTGCACTTTTGACGACAACAGGAAGAGCGGCGCTCGTTTTCATCTCCCGCAGCAGCGCCGCGCCGCGCGCATCAAATGCCAGCACACGGATGTACGGCGGTATGCCGTTCGCGTCCCCGGCCCGCACGCCGAGCGCGGCGCACATCACCATACGGCGCAGCCGCGCGTGGGCGTACCGCTTTGATTTGGCAAGATCGGCGATCTCTTCCGGGGAGTTTCCGCGGCGCGCAGCTTCGTAAAGCCGAAAATGCAGTCCTTCCGCAGCGTCCGGCACGGCGGCAAAGTCCTCCGGCGTTTTCTCCCGCAGCCGGGAGAGATACGCCGTTCGCAGACTCTCCGGAGAGACAAAGCCGTGTCCGGCCTCATCCGTACGGCGAAGGACCTCCCACACCTCCCCGGGGACACGCCCGGCAAGGCTCTCTCCCGCGCGAAGAAGCGCGCGGAGCTCGGACGCGCTGCCCGCGCCGTCGTGGGTCGAGCCTTCGCGCCGGACGGGAGTATAATCAAATATATAGCCGAGCTTCGCCGCCGCGCGGATGTATTCCACGGCCAGAAGATCGTTCGGCGTATCGAGCACCGCCGCGCTCTCGCCAAGAAGAGCATGCGCCGCCCGTGCGCGCGCCGCGGCAAACGGCGTTCCGCCGGTGAGTTCGCGCTTCAGCGCTTCGGCAAATTCCGGCGTGTCGAGCACCGCCGCCGTCTTTTCGAGCGCGGAGAGATCGCCGCTCTCGCTGCCGAAGGAGAGTGCGTCGATAACGCCCGCTGCACCGAGCAGCCCCACGCCGCCGCGGGCGAAGCTCTCGGCAGAGGAAAGACTCCACGGCAGCGGCAGCTCGATCACGAGTGACACGCCGCCGCGCACCGCAGCTTCCGCGCGGGTGAATTTATCGTAAGAGGCCGCCTCGCCGCGCTGCACAAAATCGCCGGACATGACCGCGGCGACGGGCGTTTCCGCGCCAAAGATCTCGCGTATTTTCCGTATCTGGTACCGGTGTCCGCTGTGAAACGGATTGTATTCCGCAACGATCCCGACCGCTTTCATATAAATCCATCCTTTTTTACTCTTGCGTTTTGATGAAAAGAACGCTAAAATAGATATTTGCAAAACAATGATACCCTGACGCGGTAAAATTTTCAACTATGGAAAGGATCCGAACCAATGAAGATTCTGGTTATCAACGCCGGCAGCTCTTCGCTGAAGTATCAGCTCATCGACATGGAGAACGAGTCTCTGCTCGCCAAAGGTCTTTGTGAGCGCATCGGCATCGACGGCCGTCTGACCCACAAGCCCCAGAACGGCAAGCCCGTTTACGAAGCGGACGTTCCGTTCCCCACCCACAAGGAAGCGATCGAGGCCGTTCTCGAAAAGCTGACCAGCAAGGAATACGGCGTTGTCGAGACGATGGCGGAGATCGGCGCCGTCGGCCACCGTGTGCTCCACGGCGGCATTGAGTTCACCGAGTCCTGCGTCGTGGACGACGCGTGCGAAGCCGCCATCAAAAAGTGCTTCCCGCTCGGGCCTCTGCACAACCCCGCCAACCTCATGGGCATCAAGGCGTGCCAGGCGGCGATGCCCGGTGTGCCGCAGGTCGCCGTGTTCGACACCTCCTTCGGCATGTCCATGACGCCGGAAGCGTACATTTACGCCATTCCGTATGAGTACTACGAGAACGACTCCATCCGCCGCTACGGTTTCCACGGCACGTCCCACCGCTTCGTGTCCGCCCGCGCCTGCGAGATCATGGGCAAAAAGGGCACGCGCGTCATCAACTGCCATCTCGGCAACGGCTCCTCCGTTTCCGCGAGCATCGACGGCAAGTGCGTCGATACCTCCATGGGCCTGACACCTCTTGAGGGTCTGCCGATGGGTACCCGCTCCGGCAATCTGGACCCCGCCATTCTCCAGTTCATCATGAATAAGTACGGCTACACCGCCGACGAGATGCTCAACATCCTCAACAAGAAGTCCGGCGTTCTCGGCGTTTCCGGCGTCGGCTCCGACTTCCGCGATCTTGAGAAGGCTGCCAAAGAGGGCAACGAGCGCGCGCAGCTCGCTCTCGACAAGTTTGCCTACGAGGTCCGCAAGTATATCGGCTCCTATGCGGCTGCCATGGGCGGCGTTGATATCATCACGTTCACCGCCGGCGTCGGCGAGAACGGCCCCGATATGCGCGAGAACATCTGCGAGGGTCTCGGGTTCCTCGGCGTCCATGTGGACCACGAGAAAAACCAGGTCCGCGGCAAGGAGACCGACATCTCCGCGGCTGACAGCACCGTGAAGGTGTACGTCATCCCGACGAACGAAGAGCTGATGATCGCGCGCGACACGCTCGCTCTCGTCACGAAGTAAGACTTTATCCCGCCCCCAGCTTTTCGGCCGGGGGCGGCTTTTTATCCGGAGGGTTCATCATGAATAAAATCCGACCGTTCCTTTGCGCGGCGCTCTCGGCGCTGCTGCTGACGGCTCTTACCGCGCCGGTCTCCGCCGCGGAGGAGGATACCATGCTGCAATTTGACGAAAATGGGGAATTCCGTATCCTTATCGTTGCCGACACGCAGGACACCGCCCGGCCGCAGGAGGCGACGCTCCGTCTGCTCAATGCGGAGCTGGACGCTGCCGACGCCGATCTCGTCGTATTCACCGGCGATCAGGTCCACGGCCCGTCCGTCCGCACCACGAAGGCGATGGAAAAGGCGCTCGACGCCATTCTCGCGCCCGTGGCCGAGCGCGGCATTCCGTTTGCCGCTGTGTTCGGCAACCACGACGACGAAGGCGGCGTGAGCAAGGAAACGCAGCTCGCCATCTATCAGAGCTATCCCGGCTGTCTCATGTCCGCCGGGCCGGACGATATCACCGGCTGCGGGAACTATAATCTGCTCGTCTGGTCGTCGGACGGCAGCCGCCCGGTGTGCAATCTCTGGTTTCTGGACAGCGGGACGTATGGCGAGAAGGGCGTTTCCAAGTACGCCCGCGTCGAGCAGGATCAGATCGACTGGTACACCTCGACCGCCGCGGCGCTCGAAGAGCAGTACGGCGAAATACTCCCCGCCTATCTCTTCCAGCACATCATCGTTCCCGAGATTTATGATCTGCTGACGGAAGTCCCCGCCTCGGAGAAAAAGGCCGAGGGCGTTGTCAAGGGATTTTCCAGCCATTCGGGACACTATTATTATAAAATGGGCGACGGCTTTACCGCCGGTCATCTCGGCGAGGCGCCCTGCCCGCCGGACATCCCCTCTGGGGAGTTTGCCGCAATGCGCGATACGGGCGATGTGGTAGCGGCATTCTTCGGGCACGACCATAAAAACGACTTTGTCGGAACGTACGAGGGCATCGATCTCGTGAACACGGCGGGCACCGGCTTTTATATCTATGGTGAGCGCGAATACCACGGCGCGCGGCTGGTCATACTGCACGAGAGCACCCCTGCGGAATACGATACGGAAATGCTCTATTATAAAGATCTCGTCTCCGAGCCGCTGCCCGGCGGTCTCACCCCCATTCACGGCAAGTATGTGGAAAACATTGTGATCGGCGCCGCTGCGGGGCTTCTTGTACTCATCGGCGCGGGCGTTCTCGTGGGCGTTCGTATAGCGAAGCGTAAAAAGCGTTTCCAGAAATAAGATTTAGCGATATAACCGCCGAAAAACACCAAATCTTGTGTTGACAAGGGTTTTGCGGCGTGGTATAGTATCAGAGCCGCATTGAAAGGGTAACTAAGTGGGGGTGACCTCCGCCCGGGAGAGCGAGTCTGCAAGAAAGGCAGGATGTAAAATGAAGCACGCAGTTATCATGACCGGCGGTAAGCAGTACCGCGTCGCCGAGAACGACGTTATCTACGTCGAGAAGCTCAACGTTGCCGATGGCGAGACCGTCACCTTTGATCAGGTTCTGGCCGTTGTCGATGAGGGCGTCAACGTGTTCGGCACCCCCGTTGTGGAAGGCGCCACCGTGACCGGCAAGATCATCAAGACCGGAAAGAGCAAGAAGATCCGTGTCTACAAGATGAAGCCCAAGAAAAACTACCGTCGCACGCAGGGCCATCGTCAGCCCTACACGAAGGTAGAGATCACCGCGATCAACGCTTGATCCGTACTATTTGACTATTGGAGGTGTGATTTAAATGGCACATAAAAAAGGCATGGGCAGCACCCGTAACGGCCGCGACAGCGAGTCGAAGCGTCTTGGTGCGAAGCGGGCCGACGGTCAGTTCGTTCTGGCCGGCAACATCCTTGTCAGACAGCGCGGAACGAAGATCCATCCGGGCACCAACGTGGGCATCGGCGGAGACGACACTCTCTACGCCCTCGTGGACGGCACGGTGAAGTTTGAGCGCATGGGCAAGGACCGCAAGAAGGTCTCTGTTTACGAAATCGCGCAGTAATTACCCAAAGAGACCGACGGGCTCGTCGGTCTCTTTTTATTTTCAAAGGCAGGTGGAATACGCATGAGCTATGGATTTGTAGATAAAGTCACCATCAGCGTTTACGCCGGCAAGGGCGGCGACGGCGCCGTCACCTTCCACCGCGAAAAGTTCGTCGCGGCGGGCGGGCCGGACGGCGGCGACGGCGGACGCGGCGGCGATGTGATCCTCGTTGTGGACGATCATATGTCCACGCTGATGGATTTCCGCTATAAGCGCAAGTTTGTCGCGGCCAACGGCGAAAACGGTCTCAACAAGCGCTGCTCCGGCAAGGACGGCGAGAACGTCACGATCCGCGTCCCGCGCGGCACGCTCGTGCGCGACAAGGCTACCGGCGGCATCATGGCCGACATGTCCACGGGCGAGCCGTTCGTCGCCGCCAGAGGCGGACGCGGCGGCTGGGGCAACCAGCATTTCGCCACGCCGACGCGGCAGGTGCCGCGCTTTGCCAAGCCCGGCATGCCCGGCGAGAGCCACGAGCTCATTCTGGAACTCAAGCTGCTCGCGGACGTCGGTCTTGTCGGCTTCCCGAATGTCGGCAAATCCACGCTGCTTGCAAGCGTTTCCCGCGCGCGGCCGAAGATCGCAGACTATCACTTCACGACCCTCTCCCCCAATCTCGGCGTCGTTTACGTGGCCGAGGGCGCTTCCTTCGTGCTGGCGGACATTCCCGGCATCATCGAGGGCGCAAGCGAGGGCGCGGGTCTCGGCCACGATTTTCTCCGCCACATCGACCGCTGCCGTCTGCTCATTCACGTTGTGGACGTATCCGGCAGCGAGGGGCGCGACCCCATCGAGGATTTTGAGACGATCAACCGCGAGCTTGCGGACTACTCTCCTGCGCTCGCGTCGCGTCCGCAGATCGTCGCGGCGAACAAGTGCGACCTGCTCGGGGACGACCGCGAGCCGATCGAACGGCTGAAAAAGCACGTCGAGGCGCAGGGCTACGAGTTCTTTGAGCTCTCCGCCGCCACGACCGCCGGAACAAAAGAGCTTATGCAGCGCGCCGCTGCCATGCTCTCCACGCTCCCCCCGATCGCGGTGTACGAGCCGGACTACGTTCCGCCCGCGCCGGATCTCGGCTCGCCCGAGGATGTGGAGATCGAAGAGGACGACGGCGTCTGGTACGTCTCCGGCCCGTGGATGGACCGGCTCGTTTCGACCGTCAACTTCACCGACTACGAGAGCCGGATGTATTTCGACAAGTCGCTGCGTGACGCCGGGATCTACGAACGCATGGAGGCGCTCGGCATCCGCGACGGCGACACCATTTCCATTTGCGGCATGACGTTTGAGTATAAATCCTGAATGATTATTCACAAACCCTCTTCCCGAACGGGAGAGGGTTTTGTGTTTTTTCGCCGATTCTGTCTTTGCGGTGTTAAAGTGTATTGACAGGTCAAAACCGTAGGGATATAATGCAGACAACTTGATTACCGAGGGAAGGAGCTCAGCCGATGCGCCGTACGTTCGCCAGCATGATGACCGAGATGTGCATGAACATGATGATGTGCATGCGCAGCTTTGCTGCGCGTTTCGATAGCCATTTGCTGACTGCTTTTCATGGATAAAAAGGCGCAGTCCGGGAAATCCGGAACTGCGGTTTTGTGAAGCGGGATGCCAAAATGGCAGCCTGCTTTTTTGTTTGTTAGGAGGGTTCGCTTTTGATTGAGCTTCAGAATGTGACCAAGGACTTCGGCGAGGGCGAAGGGCAGATCCACGCCGTGCATGACATTTCCCTCACGATCGAGGACGGAGAAATATTCGGTATCATCGGTCTTTCCGGCGCGGGCAAATCCACGCTCGTCCGGTGCATCAACCTGCTGGAGCGTCCGACCTCCGGCTCCGTGATCGTAGACGGCAAGGATCTCACCAAGCTCCCCCAGAAGGAGCTGCTGCTCATCCGCCGCTCGATCGGGATGATCTTCCAGGGCTTCAATCTTCTCGCGCAGCGCACCGTTCTCCAGAACGTGTGCTACCCGCTGGAGATCGCCGGGTGGAAGAAAAAGGAGTCTGTGGAGCGCGCTATGGAGCTTCTCTCCGTCGTCGGTCTCGCCGACCGCGCCAAGGCGTATCCCTCGCAGCTCTCCGGCGGACAGAAGCAGCGCGTAGCCATCGCCCGCGCGCTGGCAACGAAGCCCCGCTACCTTCTCTGCGACGAGGCGACGAGCGCGCTCGACCCCACGACAACGCAGTCGATCCTCTCGCTTCTCAAGGAGATCAACCGCACAATGGGCGTCACGGTGATCGTCATCACGCACGAGATGCGCGTTATTGACCAGATCTGCGACCGCGTGGCCGTCATCGACCGCGGCCAGATCGCCGAGCTCGGCGCGGTGAGCCAGGTGTTCACCAATCCGCAGTCCAAGATCGCCCGCGAGCTGATTCTCCCCGGTGTCAGCATCGCCCCGGTATTCACCCCCGGCGGAAAACGAATCCGCCTCGCCTTCAACGGCGAAACGACGCGGCACCCCGTCGTCGCCAGTCTCATTATGGAGTGCCAGGCCCCGGTCAACATCGTATCCGCGGACATCCGCGAGATCGACGGCAAAATTTATGGGCAGACGATCCTGGAGCTTCCTGCCGACGAAGCGAGCGCCGAGCGCGCCCGCGCGTGGCTGAAGCAGGACGGCGTCTCCTTTGAGGAGGTGTGATGGGATGTTCTCCGATATGTTTGTAAAGCTCTGGCAGCAGAATCTGTTTCTGCTCGGCGTGTGGCAGACGATCTATCTTACCGTGATCTCCACGGTGTTTGCCTATGTTCTCGGCCTGCCGCTGGGTCTGCTCCTTTGCGTGAGCGATAAGGACGGCATCCATCCGATGCCGGTGCTCAATAAAATTCTCAGCATTCTCATCAACGCCTTCCGCAGCGTGCCGTTCATCATTCTCATGGTGGCCATGCTGCCGGTGGCAAAGTTCATCGTTGGCACATCGCTCGGCAACAAGGCCGTGATCGTAACGCTCGTGATCGCTGCCGCGCCGTACGTGGCGCGCATGGTCGAGTCCTCCATCAAGGAGGTCGATAAGGGCGTGATCGAAGCCGCCGAAGCGATGGGCACGCCGCGATTCCAGATCATCACCAAGGTGCTCGTCCCGGAAGCGAAGCCCTCGCTCATCACGGGCGCGGTCATCTCGATGGTCACGGTGCTCGGCTATTCCGCCATGGCCGCCACGATCGGCGGCACCGGTCTCGGCCAGATCGCCATTGTTTACGGTCACCAGCGCTTCAATCAGGATATCATCTGGTTCGCCGCGCTGCTGTGCATCATCATTGTTCAGGTCATTCAGGAAGTCGGAATGTACATTGTCCGCAAGACGGACAAACGCACCTCCGCCTGATGATATAAAAAGTTTCACCCACCGAATCCAAAGAAAAGGAGAAAAATCAAAATGAAAAAGATTCTTTCTGTCGTCCTCGCTCTCGCGCTGCTGCTCGCGCTGGCCGCCTGCGGTACCGCCTCCACCCCGTCCGCCACGGAAGCCCCCGCCGCTACCGAGGCTCCCGCTTCTGAAGCTCCGACCGAAGCCCCTGCCGAAGAGCCCGCCGCAAAAGAGACCATCACCGTCGGCGCTTCCTCTACCCCGCACGCCGAGATCCTTGAGCAGATCAAGCCCCTCCTCGCCGAGGAAGGCTACGATCTCAAGATCGTTGTTTTCGATGATTACGTTCTGCCCAACACCGCTCTTGAAGACGGCGAGCTTGACGCCAACTACTTCCAGCACACCCCGTATCTGAACAGCTTCAACGCCAGCAACGGCACGCACCTCGTCTCCGCCGGTCTCATCCACTATGAGCCGTTCGGTCTTTTCGGCAACGGCGTTTCCTCTCTCGATGAAGTCGCCGAGGGCGCTACCATTCTGATCCCCGCCGACGACAGCAACGAGACCCGCGCGCTCCTGCTGCTTGCCCAGGAAGGTCTCATCACCCTGCCGGAGGATGCTTCCGCGGAAAAGGGCGTCAGCCATCTCGATATCGTTGACGCGAAGGGCTACAACGTTGTTCCCGTGCAGGCCGACATGGTCCCGACCCAGCTTGCCAACAGTGACGCCGGCACGCTCGCCGTTATCAACGGCAACTACGCGCTGGCCGCCGGTCTGAAGGTTGCCGACGCTCTCGCCATCGAGGACGCCTCCGGCGACGCCGCCCAGACCTACGCCAATGTCGTTGCCGTCCGCGAGGCCGACAAGGACAGCGCCAAGACGGTCGCTCTCGTCAAGGCTCTCCAGTCCGAGACCGTGAAGAACTTCATCGCCGAGACCTACAACGGCGCTGTCGTCGCGATTTTCTGATTTTCCTTAATATGCCAAAAGCGCCGGAGCTCAAGCTCCGGCGCTTTTTTCATGCTCAACAAACTGGAAGTTATCTGCATAAATTTTCAGGTCGATGTCCTATTCCATGTTCGTAATTAGTTAATTGTCTTCGGAGAAAATCCGCCATAATTTCATCGCCTATGTTTATCCATGCCTCTATCTGTATTTCCATTAAAGCCTTCGTAACTCTCATCGGAAGTTCGTCTAAATTGCTAATAGCCAACCACGGAAAGGCTCGATATTTTTGAGTATCACCAATTATAAACAAATAACCTATCAACTGTTCTTTTCTGAAAACAAAATAGAATTGCGGCATCTCTCCAGCGATGGATTTGTCCATAATCTTTTTCATCGTCTTTTCTTTTCCATATGCAGGATAAAAGCCTATGCTTTTTAAATCTCTCAAAGATTTTTCTTTTTGTTCTTCTGACATATCCAAATAATTAAGGATTTGTTCCTCCATACCACTTACCTCCGTAAATTCCGATTTGTCTTTTCATGCCATGCCATACCATGCACTGCCACAGTATCAGCCACAGCAGTTCAACCGCTGCGGCTCTTTGGTTTGACTGTCAGTCATCATCGTGCCAGCCGTCCCAGACGGGGCGGCCGGTGTAGTGCTTGGGCTCTTCCTCGCCGCGCAGGACGCGCAGCGCTCCGGCGGCGAGCGCTTCGTGCTCAACCTCGCCGGGATAGGTGCTCACCGGCGCGATCCACTCACACTGCTCGCGGATGGTCTGCGTGATGTCTTCAAAGCGGAGAAGGCCGCCGGTAAGGAGGATGCCGTCCACCCTGCCGCCGAGCACGGCCGCCATCGCGCCGATGTACTTGACGATCTGGTATTTCATGCCGTCCCAGACGCGGATGGCTTTTTTGTCCCCCTCTTCGGCCATTTTATGTACGGCGTCGGAGCTGGAGGTGCCAAAGTGGCTCACAAAGCCGCCCGTGCGGGTGCAAAGCTTTTTGACCTCGTCGATGTCCTTATCGCGGACATATTCGAGAATATCCGCCACGGAGACCGAGCCGATGCGTGTCGGCGTGTAGGGACCGTCTCCCCCGGCGGCATCGTTGCAGTCGATGATGCGTCCGTACCGGTGCGCCGATACGGAAATGCCGCCGTCGATGTGGCATACGATAAAGCAGCAGTCCTCGTACTTTTTCCCGAGAACATGCTTTGCGTGGTGCATCGCAACGCCGCGAAGGTTAAGCGCGTGCATATTGGTGTGGCGCGGCACGCCGTCGATGCCGGTCATGCGCGCCATATCGCACAGCTCGTCTACGCACGGCGGATCGACCATGAAGATCCGGCCGCCGAACTCCTTCTGCAGCTCGCGCGCAAGCTGCACGCCGAGATTGGACGGATGCTCCATGCCGCCCTTCCCGGCGGCGGTGTCCTCGATAAGCTTATCGTCGATAACGTATACGCCGCTCGCCACCGGGTAACAGCTGCCGCCGCGGCCGACGATGGCGTCCACGTCCGAAAGGTCGATATGGTTCTCGCTCAGAAAGTCCATGATGAGCTTTTTGCGGTATGGGAGCTGCGCGTTTACCGTCGGGAATTGCAGCAGCACCGAGGAATCGTGAAACACATTGGTTTCCAGAATTTTATGTTCGTTCTCGAAAAGCGCCAGCTTCGTCGAGGTCGAGCCGGGATTGATAACAAAAATCTTATACTTTTTCATCACGCGACAGGAGCTCCATGATCTGCGTATAGTATTTCTCCGCGTTTTTCCGGAAGTTCTCTTCCAGCTTCTCCGCCTGCTCTTCCCCGCCGCAGAGCATTTGCAGGTTCAATATCTCGCCCATGCCGTCCGAAAGAGCAAGATGTACGCGGCAGACGTTGTCCGCCGTTTCGTGCGAGGCGGTGATCATCGCGCGGCGGCGCAGCTCATCCGCGACCGGTTTTATGTTTTTTTCCATTTTCTGGCGGACCGTCATCGGCAGACTGCTCTCCACGATCTCGCAGTTTCGCGCGCCGCGCTCGGAAATCTTGTAGAGGTTTCCTTCCTGCTCCACCTGATGGGAATCGACCAGCTCCGCGAGACACTCGGAGTATTCAAAATACCCCGCATTGCCCTCGGAAAGGGCGAGATCCGTGAGCGTTTCCCGCGTCACGGCATCCGGCAGACGGCGCAGAATGAACAGAATGAGAATCTTTATATCCAGCTTTTCCTGAAAGTTCTGATATCCTTCCATCGGAATCTCTCCTCATATTTATATATAGCAAGTTTATCACTTTTTCCAAAGGGCGTCAATCGGCACATTGGGGCGGTGCGCGCATAGACTGTACTGAACTTTGTTAAAGGAGGAATTCCGATATGGCAGACAGGGTCGTACCCGGTCCGGTGGACAGCAGCGCATGCGTTCGCGAAGCTGTTTGTATCCATACGAAGAAAATATACTCCAGCTGCCGGGATAAGGACTGCGTAGAGGATCTGCGGGTGTTTCCGACGCGGACGTCACAGGGCTACATAGAAAACGCCTTCAGCATCCGCCCGAAAAGCGCCGAGCTGCTCTATGCCGGGGTAAACGTCGAGGAGATCACGTTCAACCGTGGGTACTATACGGTAGACGTCACCTATTTTTACCGTGTCACCGGCGAATGTGTCCCGAACGCAAAAACCGTCACCGGTCTCTGCGTATTCAATAAACGTGTCATTCTCTTCGGCAGCGAGGGGAGCGTCAAGGTCTACACCTCCGACGGCGAGATCACCACGCAGGCCGATCAGCCCGTCGGCGTTGTGGAGGCGGTCGATCCGATCGCGCTTTCGATGCAGATCACCGAGAAGGACTGCGCCACGCCGCTTGACCGCATCCCGGAGGTGCCGGCCAACATTCTCGCCGCGTTTCCGGAGGAGCTTGTGCTCACCGACTCCAACCGGCTCTGGTACGCGACGCTCGGCCAGTTTTCTCTCATCCGGCTCGAGCGCGACAGCCAGCTCGTCATCCCGGTCTACAACTACTGCTTCCCAGAAAACGAGTGCGTCGGCACGACGGACGACGATCCGTGCACGCTCTTCGGGCGCATCCGCTTCCCGGTGGAGGAATTTTATCCGCCCGACAATCTCTCGACGTGCGACAGCTACCGGAGCCTGCTCCAGTAACCTTTTATTATGCGCGAAAGCGCCGGAACTTTGTTCGTTCCGGCGCTTTTCGTTATCTTATCCGCGAACCCGGCGGATGACCTCGGCGCAGTGCGCCTCGTCGTACAAAACCGGAACGGGATATGTCGGGTTTGCCTCGCGCAGCGCCCAGGCGACCATCTGCGGGATATCGTCCTCGCGGATCACGTCCAGATGCCCGGGAATGCCCATGCGCACGTTCATGGCGCGGATCGCGGCAATGAACGCCGTGCTCTTCTCATGCGCGGTGCCGGTCGTTTTCGTGCCGGTGATCTCGGCAAGGCGGGCAAGTTTTTCCTCCGCCGCTGCGCCGTAATCCTCCAAAACGATGGGGAGAATGACAGCGTTTGCCAGTCCGTGCGCCGTATTATACAGCCCGCCGAGCGTGTGGGCAATCGCGTGGACGTTTCCGACGCCCGCGCGGGTGAAGGCGACACCTGCCTTGAACGAAGCAAGCAGCATTTCCTGCCGCGCTTCAAGATCGTGTCCGTTCGTATATGCCCGTTCCAGATACCGGAAGATCGCCGCCGTCGCCTCTTCCGCGCAGCGGTCGGTCTCCTTCGTTGTGCTGTAGACGCTGACGTATGCCTCCACCGCGTGCGTAAGCGCGTCCATGCCGGTCTGCGCCGTTGTCGCCGGAGAAAGGTCCTCGGTGAGCACGGCGTCGAGCACGGCGAAGCGCGGCACAAGGCAGAGATCCATAATGGCGTGCTTGTGGTGCGTTTTTTCGTTGGTGATAACCGCGGCGATCGTCGTCTCCGAGCCGGAACCGGCCGTTGTCGGCACGGCGATGAACGGCGGGAGAGCGTGCATGACCTTGAAAAGTCCCGTCATCTGCTCCACGGTACGGTTGGGGCGCACGATGCGCGCCGCGGCAGCCTTGGCCGTGTCCATCGGCGAGCCGCCGCCCACGGCAAGGAAGCCGTCGCAACCCTCGGCGAGATACCGTTCCCGCACCTGCTCGATGATGGAGATCGTGGGATTGGCGCGCACGCCGTCAAAGTGGACGGCGGAAATGCCCGCCGCTTCGATCTGCGCGCGGATCGGCGGGACAAGCGCCGCGCCCGTATGTTTGCCGGAGACGATCATCACCTTTTTCACGCCGCAGCCGCGCAGCAGCTCCGGGATCCTCGCCGTGCTGCCCGCGCCGCTGACGATCTCCGGCTTGCGCCAGGGTAAAACGCGCGAGCCGAGGTCAAATACGGTCTGATAGGCCCGGTAGTAGAATCGTTTCATCGGTTTCATGCCGGTCATCCCCTTTCGTACGATTTTTAAGCGCGTGGAGCGAGGCTGTGACCGCGCGGCGCGCGCCGAAATCACGGAGCATGGCGCAAATACGCTCGCCGCGCTGCGCAAGATCGCTGGTGTCCGCCTGATTGATAAAGAAGATCGGGGCAAAACGTCCGTACCCTGCCCAGAGAAGCTCCGCCATCTGTTTTTCGGTGAGGGCTTCACCGGAAAGATCTACGGTGTTCTTTGCCAGCGCGTACCGGTGGACGATCTCCTCCGGCTTTTTTCCGAGCGCAGAGAGACCTGCCACAACGATGGTATGCGTCGTTTCCGGGCGGATCACCGGCTCCCGCGCCGCCGGGAATTTCACCGGCAGACGGCGCGCGCCGTCTGCCTCAATGATAACGGCGGACGCCTCGCGGCAGAGAAAGCGCATCGCATCCTCCCCCGGCGCGCCGAATTTCCGCTCTTCCGAAAGAAATGTCCCGGACGAAGCGATCTTCCCTTCGCGCCACGCCGCGCGGCATTCCTCCTCCGAAAACGGAACGGAGAGAACAACGTCCGCATCGGACGGCGTCATGATGTGCGTTGTGGTAAAAAGCGCCGTCGGCATAATGGCTTTCGTTTCACGCGCAAGCGCGTACATCAGTGTCGTCTTTCCGCCGCCGCCGCAGAGAGAAACGACGTGCTTCTCCCGCTCCGGCAGGCCGAGCAGTTCATGCAGTACCATAGAGCCTTCTCCCTCTATCTTATTTCGCCTTCGGCAGGCTCCAGCGGTAATGCGCCGCAAGCAGGCGCAGCGTGAGCGTAACGGCGGCGCCGATGAGCATGGCGGGCATCTGTCCGATGTTCCAGAGCAGGAGGCACGCCACAGCGCCGAGGAGGGACGCGGTCGCGTAAAAATGCTTGACGAAAATGTACGGAGGCGATCCGGCGAACACATCGCGCATCACGCCGCCGCCGCAGCCGGTGACAACGCCGACGAAAATGGCAAGGAACGCGTTCAGCTCGCCCGTAGCTATGTACGCTGTCTGCACGCCGATCACGGTGAATATGCCGAGACCGATGGCGTCAAAGAGCAGAAGCGCCGTGTCGTAAAGCTTCTCGTTCCAGTGCAGCAGCCGCCGTACCGGGGGCAGGAAAACAAGCATGGAAACGGCGATCGACGTGAGTGCGTACCCCGGCGACTGGAACGCCGCGGGCGGCGTGATACCGAGAATGAGATCGCGCAGTATACCGCCGCCGACCGCCGTCGTCATGCCGAGGATCGCCACGCCGAAAATGTCCATCTTCTTCGATATGGCGACGACCGCGCCGGAAACGGCAAAGGCGATCGTGCCTAGGATCTCAAAGGCAACAAAAAGGGTCATGTTCTCCTGCCTCCTAATTGGCTACAGAATGATGCACCGCCGGGCTGGTGAGATCCAGCGCGCGGAAGGAATACCCGTTTTTGATCCCCCAGGAGAGGATCTCCTCCACGGCGTCAACGCTGAAGGCGTTGGTGTCGTGCTGCAATACAACGGAATAGTCGTGCTTCGGCACGCTTTCCTTGAAGTTTTCGATGACCGTATAGCGCGTGGCGTCGGGCGCCGTGTCCGCCGCGGAAACATTCCAGTCGAAATAAGCGTAGCCCATGTCGTTCAGATCGTTCGTAAGACGCGTCATAATGCCGGGGTTAAAATGGCTCACGGTGTTCGAGCTGCCGCCGGGGAAGCGGACGAGCTTTGCATACTCGCCCGTCTGCTCAAATATGATCTCCTGCATCCGGCAGAGATCGGCAAAATACGCCTCTTCACTCTGATAGATGGCGTTATAGTCGTGCGTTGCGCTGTGAATGCCGACGGAGTGGCCGCGCCGGGCGATCTCGCCGATGCACCAGGTGTAATTCTCATTGCAGTTCGTCACAAAAAACGTCGCCTTGACGCCGTAGGCGTCCAGAATATCCAAAAGATGCTCCGTATCGGCAGCCGGGCCGTCGTCGAACGTGAGATAGACCGTCCCCGCGTCCGGCGTGACCGTATCGGGCCGGTCCGCCGCCGTGACGATCACGCGGCGCGTAACGGTCGCTGTCAGACCTTCACTGTCCGTGACGGAATAGGTGACGGTCCCCTCGCCGGTGTGGTAAGCGTTCACGTCCGCGGTACAGACGATTTTCGCGGTGAGATCGCCGTCCCGGTCGTCGCTGGCCGTGCAGCCGGGATCCTCATATCCGCCCGGCTGCGCCGGATAAAAGAGCGGATCATCGCCGATGAGCGTAAGAACGGGCGCGGCGTTCGGCGCAGCTGTCGGTACCGGCGTCGGCGCCGGCGTTTCCGTCGGCACTGCGGTCGTACTCGCCATCGCGGGGGCCGCGTTTGATCGGTTTACATAATGCAAACCCAATCCGCAGAACGCGGCAAGCGCACAGCCCGCAGCGATGAGCGCCAGACCAAGCTTTTGATGTTTCTCCATATCTGTCCCTTTACTTTTCCCCGGCGTTTTCCGCCGCGCGGCGCAGCGCCTCCGCCACGGTGTCCGACCGCTCACGGCGGTTGAGCCGCCGGAGCGTTTCGCGGATCTCATCCCCCGCCTGCATCACTTCCGTGTGGAAGCTGTCGGCGGACAGGCGGAGCGCGCCCTGGCCGAGGACGATCAGCTGCTCCATGCCGTCGGAGGTAGCAACGCGCACGCGGTGGTCCCTGGCGATCTCGTGCGAGGTTTTTTCGATATAGGCGTCCGCCGTTTCCGCTTCCTTTGTATAGACGACGTGGATATTATTATATGCCACGATCTCTTCCTTGTGAAACGGGACGCGGTAGGCGTCGAATACCAGAATGACGCGGCACTGGCGCACGCCCTGATAGTTGCAGAGAAGATCCATCAAAAGCTGGCGCGCCGCGTCCAGATGGTCGGCGGCGACGGCTTTGAGCTCGTCCCATGCAAAGATTATATTGTACCCGTCTACGAGCAAATATTCCGGCCCGGCGGGGATCGGCTTTGCTTTCGGCTGCGGGGCCGGTTTTTCGCGCTCAGAGCGCGGCACGAACGCGCGGTTCTGCTTCACCGCGCCGTACGTCCGCTCATAAATGGCCTGCAATTCCTTATCGAGCGCCGCGCCCGTGCGGGGTGCGGATGGGCCGCGCGGCACACTCTCCTTTGCAGGCGTGGTTTCCTTCTCCGCCCGGAGACAGCTTTCCAGATGCATGTGCTGCTCGACCTCGTCCCAGCGGACGGTATAGCCCGCGCCGTGGGAGCAGAAAACGGAATCCGCCGTATTGGCAACATCGCGCTCCGGATCGTATCCGATCTCTTCTATGACGCGCTGCGTATCGCGGCAGGGTTCATAGCCGCGCAGCGAGAGCGAAACGCGCCCCTGTCCGCGGGAATACGCCGTCACCTCGCGCTGGTAATTCGCACACTCGGCCACCGGCGCGGCAGCCGTGAGGACGGAAACACCGTTTTCCGTTTCCGGCGGATCGAACCAGCCGCCCATGCGCTGAATGTCAGCCATGGCGCGGCCGACACACTCGTTCGGCAGCTCCAGCCGGAGATCGTACCACGGCTCGAGAAGGATGCTCTCGGCACGCATGAGACCCTGCCGCACGGCGCGGTAGGTTGCCTGGCGGAAGTCGCCGCCCTCGGTATGCTTCAGGTGCGCCCGCCCCGCGGCGAGCGTGATCTTCATATCGGTGATCGGTGAGCCGGTCAACACACCGCGGTGCTCTTTTTCCGCGAGATGCGTCAAAATGAGGCGCTGCCAGTTGAGATCGAGCGCATCGGTCGAGCATTTGCTCGCAAAGACGAGGCCGCTCCCGCGCTCGAGCGGTTCGAGCAGGAGGTGGACCTCGGCATAGTGGCGCAGCGGCTCATAATGGCCGACGCCCTCCACGGGTGCGGCGATCGTTTCGCGGTAGAGGATGCCGCCCTCGCCGAAGGTAATCTCCAGCCCGAAGCGGCTGCGGCAGAGACGCTCGAGTATCTCCAGCTGCACCTCGCCCATGAGCTGCACGCGGATCTCCCGCGCGGCCTCATCGTACACGACATGCAGCAGCGGGTCCTCTTCCTCGAGCAGACGCAGCTTTTCGAGCACCGTGTGCGGATCGGCCTTCTCCGCGTGGACGCGGTAAGTGAATACCGGCTCGAGCAGCGCAGCGCTCTTTCCTTTTTCCGCGCCGAGCGCGTCGCCGCTGTGCGCGGCGGTCAGCCCCGTTACAGCGCATACCGTTCCGGCTTTTGCCGCATCGGTCAGCTCGTATTTTTCCCCGGAGTAGAGACGGATCTGGTGGATCTTCTCATCGGTCTCGCCGTTCTCCGTCGGAACCTTTACCGCAGCGCGGGCGCGAAGTTCTCCGCCCGTAACACGCAGCCACGTGAGCCGAGCGCCCTGCGCGTCGCGGCTGATCTTATACACCCGTGCGCCGAAGGCGTCCCCGGCAGGCTTGACCGGCGCATAGAGTGCGAGCGTATCGAGCAGCTTTTCCATGCCGTCGAGCCGAAGCGCTGCGCCGAACAGACACGGGAAGAGCTTTTCCTCCGTGATCAGACGGCGGACTTCCTCCGGCGGGATCGTCCCGGCGGAAAGGAAGCTCTCGAGCGCCGCTTCGCTCTCGGCCGCAGCCTGTTCCATCCAGTCCGTGCCGGAAAAGTCCGCACACTCCGGTGAGAGAAGGGAGCGCAGCTCCTGCATGCGCGCGGCGCGGTTCACACCGGGGAGATCGGTCTTATTTATAAATAGAAAAGTCGGCACATGGTTCCGGCGCAGCAGCCGCCAGAGCGTGCGAGTGTGGCCCTGCACGCCGTCCGTGCCGCTCACAACGAGGATCGCCGCATCGAGCACCGGGAGCGTGCGCTCCGTTTCGCCGGAAAAGTCCACATGGCCCGGCGTATCGAGAAGGGTCATGGCGCGGTTTTTCCATGTGAGTCTCGCCTGCTTGGAAAAGATCGTGATGCCGCGCTCGCGCTCCTGCGGGTCAGTGTCGAGAAAAGCGTCCGCATGGTCGACGCGGCCCAGACGCCGAAGCGCGCCGGAGGTATAGAGAAGCGCCTCGGAGAGCGTCGTTTTCCCGGCGTCCACGTGCGCAAGAATGCCGATGCACAAAGGGGACATTCCCGTATTTGGTTTTTCCTCCATACAGTGTTCCCCTTTCTCTTATTTCAGCGTCGTATTATAGCACGAAAGGCAGGATTCTCCAATAGATTTATTATTTCGCAAAATCATTTGAAACGTTTTCTACAAAAACGCTTTTCAAAATTTGACAAAATGACTAAATTGGCGATTTTCTCAAATTGCTTTTCTGTTTGGATTGACAAAGCAAAAAACGATGACTATAATTATCATCATTCATCCGGCAAGTTTAAACAAGGTTGCAGCAAAGATCAAACCGTGTTTAACCATTACCGGAGCATTACGAAATGGAGGATCCGAAAGTGAAAAAGTATCTGGCACTGCTTCTGGCGCTGGTCATGGTGTTCGCTCTTGCTGCCTGCGGCAGCACGGCCGAAACTCCCGCCGCCACCGAAGCCCCCGCTGCGGAACCCGAGACCCCGGCCGAAGAGCCCGCAGCCGAAGCTGATCCCATGGAAGATCTCATCGCCGCGGCGAAAGCCGAGGGCGAGCTGACCGTCTACGGCTCCTGCGAGGAAGAGTACCTCGCCGCCGCCTGCCAGCATTTCCAGGAACTGTACGGCATCAAGGTCAACTACCAGCGTCTGTCCACCGGTGAGGTGCAGGCGAAGATCGAAGAAGAGAACGGCAACCCCTCCGCCGACGTCTGGTTCGGCGGCACGACCGATCCCTACAACGTCCTCGCCAAGGAAGACCTGCTTGAGCCTTACGCCGCTCAGAACGCCTCCCACCTCATCAGCGATATGTACAAGGACGCTGAGGGCAAGTGGTACGGCATTTACAAGGGCATTCTCGGCTTCATGGTCAATACCGACGAGCTCGAGCGTCTCGGTCTCGAGGCTCCGGCGGACTGGCAGGATCTGCTCAAACCCGAATACAAGGGTCTGATCTGGCTCTCCAACTACAACACCGCCGGCACCGCCAAGCTGGTCGTCAACACGATGATCCAGAAGTACGGCCATGACGAAGGCATCCAGTACCTCGTAGACCTCGACAAGAACATCCAGGTTTATACGAAGTCCGGCTCCGGCCCGTCCAAGAACGTCGGCATCGGTGAGTGCGTCATCGGCATCGGCTTCCTGCATGACGGCATCACCCAGATCGTCGATAACCAGTACGGCAATATCGCCCTTGTGATCCCGTCCAGCGGCACCTCCTTCGAGGTCGGCGCGACCGCCATGTTCAAGGGCGCGAAGCACCCCAACGCTGCGAAGCTGTGGATCGAGTACGCTCTGTCTCCCGAGTGCGTTGAGCTCGCTGCCCAGAACGGCTCTTACCAGTTCCTGGTCATCGACAACGCCACCCAGCCGTCGCAGGCTGCGGAGTTCGGTCTGGATCCCGACAACGTCATGGAATATGACTTTGAGGATGCCAAGAACAACACCGGTACTTACGTCGAGGAAGTCATGGCTGCCCTGAGCAAGAGCGGCGCTGACACCGGCGCGGACCGTTTCAAGACTGAGTAATTATCTCTAATGCCAAGGCGGCGGCTTCTGCCGCCGCCTTGTTCGTAAACCGTCCGATGGATCGACTGTCATTATGAATCCGCACGCCGGATGCGCGCCGGTTCATAATGGCAGCGGGTCTGTTTTTAAAGAAACCGAAAGAGTCAGGAGGGATTCCGCCTATGGCAAGAACACAGGGCGCGGCGCTGGACCGGAAGAAACTGATGGGTGACCCCATTCTGGTCACGACCATCGTCGTGCTGATCACATTCCTCACGCTTTTCATTCTCTATCCGCTCGCCATACTGCTGGTGGACAGCTTTGTGGGCGACGGCGGGTTCAGCTTCAATGTGTTCAAGCGCATTTTCCAGATGCCCACCTTTACCCATGCCATCACAAACACGCTGAAAGTCGGCTTCCTCGTCGGAATTCTGTCCACGCTGGTCGGTCTGCTGTTTGCGTATGTGGAAGTGTACGTCCGCATGGGCAAATTCACCGGTGGACTTTTCAAGGTCGTATCCATGCTGCCGGTCGTCTCGCCGCCGTTCGTGCTCAGCCTTTCGATGATCATGCTCTTCGGCAAGGCGGGCATCATCACCCGCTTCCTGCTGAAGATCTACGATAACAGCGTGTACGGCTTCTGGGGCATCGCCATCGTGCAGACACTGACGTTCTTCCCGGTGTGCTATATGATGCTCAAGGGCCTTCTGAAGAACATCGATCCCTCGCTCGAAGAGGCCGCCCGCGACATGGGCGCTTCGCGTTGGAAGGTGTTCACGAGCGTGACGTTCCCGCTGCTGCTGCCGGGTCTCGGCAACGCGTTCCTCGTGACGTTCATCGAGTCCATCGCCGACTTTGCTAACCCCATGATCATCGGCGGCTCTTACGATACGCTCGCAACGACCATCTATCTCCAGATCACCGGCGCTTACGATAAGGCCGGCGCCGCGGCGATGGCGGTTGTTCTTCTCTGCATCACGCTTGCGATGTTTGCCGTACAGAAGTACTATCTTGAGCGCAAGACCGCCGCCACGCTCACCGGCAAGGCATCCCGCGGCCGTATGCTCATCACCGACCGCAGCGTCCGAGTTCCGCTCACGGTGCTCTGCTCGCTCGTGGCGCTCTTTGTTATTATGATGTACATTTGCGTCCCGATCGGTGCCTGCTTCCCGACGTGGGGCTACAAGTTCTTCCCGCTCACGGGCAAGTGGTTCAAGCTCGTATTCACGCGCTACCACGGCTTCCAGGCGTTCCGTGATTCGTTTATTCTCAGCCTGATCTCCGCGCCCATCACGGCGCTTTTGAGCATGATCATCTCGTATCTCGTCGTCAAGCGGAAGTTCAAATCCAAGGGCTTTATCGAGGCGGTCTCCATGCTCGCCATGGCGGTGCCGGGCACCGTTCTCGGTGTCGGCTATATCCGCGGCTTCTCGGGCGGCCTGTTCCACTCCGGATTCCTGCAGGGGCTTTACGGCACGGGACTCATCCTCATCATCGTCTTTGTCGTCCGCTCTCTTCCGACCGGCACGCGAAGCGGTATCTCCGCGCTGCGGCAGATCGACAAGTCCATCGAGGAATCCGCCTACGACATGGGCGCGGACAGCTTCCGGGTGTTTATGACCGTAACGCTGCCGCTCATCAAGGATTCGTTCCTCAGCGGTCTTGTCACCGCGTTCGTCCGCAGCATCACCGCCATTTCCGCCATCATCCTGCTGGTGACGCCGCAGTTCCTGCTCATCACCGTGCAGATCAACGAGTTTGCCGAAAAAGGCTCCTACAGCCTTGCCTGCGCCTTTGCGACGATCCTCATCGTCATCACCTACGGCAGCGTGCTGCTGATGAATCTGGTAACAAAGCACTTCGGCACCAGCAGAAAAATCAAGGAGGGAAAGTAAGCCATGGAAAAAGTGAAAAAAGGCGTGCGTCTCGAACATATCTCCAAGATCTATCAGGACCCCAAGACCGGCAAAGATTTTTACGCCGTCAAGGATAACTCCCTCGTCATCGAGCCGGGCGAATTCGTCACGCTCCTCGGCCCCTCCGGCTGCGGCAAAACGACGACGCTGCGCATGATCGCCGGCTTTGAAAGCCCGGACGAGGGCGAGATCTATCTCGGCGACGAGGCCATCAACGCTCTCACGCCGAATAAGCGCGACACCGCCATGGTGTTCCAGAGCTATGCCCTTCTCCCCCATTACAACGTGTTTGATAACGTTGCCTACGGTCTCAAGCTGCGCCACGTCCCGAAGGAAGAGATCCGCGAGCGCGTGATGAAGATCCTTGATCTCGTGGAGCTCACCGGTATGGAGGGCCGCATGACCAACCAGCTCTCCGGCGGTCAGCAGCAGCGTGTGGCGCTCGCCCGCGCGCTCGTCATCGAGCCGAGCGTTCTGCTCTTCGACGAGCCGCTCTCCAACCTGGACGCCAAGCTGCGCGTTACGATGCGCACGGAGATCCGCCGCATCCAGCAGGAGGTCGGCATCACCGCCATTTACGTTACGCACGACCAGAGCGAGGCTATGGCGCTCTCCGACCGGATCATCATCATGCGCTCCGGCGTTGTGGAGCAGATCGGCTCTCCGCAGGAGATCTACTATCACCCCGTCAACGAGTTCGTCGCCGACTTCATCGGCGAGGCGAATTTCCTCAAGGGCAGACTGGAAGCGCTCTCGGACAACCGGGCGCAGCTCAACGTTTCGGGCGATATCTGCCACGCCGCTCCCGTGCCCGGCATGGAGGTCGGCAAGGATTATACGATCGTTCTCCGTCCCGAGGCCGCGTCTCTGGCCGAAGAGGGCGGGCTTCCGTGCGTGGTCGTTCTCTCCTGCTTCATGGGCAGTTACCAGAACTACCATGTCAAGGTCGGCGATACGCTCGTGAAGCTGACCGACCCCAACCCCAAGAACAAGCGCATTTACAAAGTCGGCGAGCGCTGCCGTCTGGTCTTTGATCCGGAGAGTGTGCACGTTCTCTGATGCCCCCTATTTTGCCGCACCCCGTCCGCCCAAAGCGGACGGGGTGTTTTTCTGCCGCCGCGGATTGGCAGAGTGCCGTGTTTTTACGTATGCTGTAAGGGGTGCGCCTCAACATCTTGATCTTGGAGTGTGAACTATGGCAAGCTTTACCAACTTCGCCACGCTTTCCTATAACGGCGGCACAACAAACTCGAACATTGTCACCGGCGAGATCCTCGAAGCTCTCACCGCCGTCAAGACGGCGGTTTCGGCAAACTATTCGGCGGGAGACCGCATCACCTACGCTCTCTCGCTCGTGAACACCGGCACAGCGGCCGTCACGGACTATACCGTCACCGATAATCTTGGCGGCTATACCGTCGGCGCAAACACCGTCTACCCGCTCGCCTACAACGCCGGAACGGTGCGCTATTATATTAACGGCGTTTTGCAGACACCGCCGACCGTCACCGCCGGACCGCCGCTCACCGTGACCGGTCTCACGGTCCCCGCTGGCGGCAGCGCCGTCCTCATCTATGAGACGACTGCGACGCCCGTCGCGCCGCTCGCAACGGGCAGCTCGATCACGAACACCGCGACGATCACCGGCGCCGGTCTCACAAACCCGATCACCGCGCAGGCGACGGTGGAGACCGCGAACAGCGCCGATCTCACCATCAGCAAGGCCCTCTCGCCGACGACCGTTACGGAAAACGGCCAGATCACCTACACGTTCGTCATTTCCAACACCGGCAATACCGAAGCGACGGCGACGGGCAATGTTGTCGTCACCGACACGTTCGCCCCCATTCTCCGCAACATCGCCGTCACCTACAACGGCACGGCATGGACGGAGGGCACAAACTACACCTACAACGCCGCGACCGGCGTTTTCACAACGCTGGCCGGACAGATCACCGTTCCGGCGGCCTCGTTCACGCAGAACACAGACGGGACGTTCACCGTCACGCCCGGCACGGCCACACTCGTCATCACCGGCACGGTCTGACCATTCACCATACAAACGATTCCGTCCCCGGCTTCGGCCGGGGACTTTCCTTACCGAAAAAGCACTTCCCGTTCCGGTGTTTCCATGGTATAATAGCCGCAATTTACGCCTTTCGACAAACTGTGCACGTATTGGACGGAGTAAGAGAGACTTATGGAAAAGAAAACCTTTTATCTTACCTGCGAGCGGACATGGGTGTACGACACGCTCATATTCGCCGCTGGTATCCTCGGCTCGTATACCTACATGCTCTGCGGCGGCATTTTCTGCAACGCGCAAACCGGCAACATCGTGCTTCTCGGCATCGCGCTCGGCACGCGGAGCTGGACAAGCGCCCTGTACTATGTTATCCCGATCTCCGCCTACGCGCTCGGCGCGTTCATTTCCGAGCTCATCCCTGACGATGTGAAGCACCGCTTCCATATCCGCTGGGAAACGATCCTCGTCGCGGTCGAGATCGTATTCGTCGCCGTGCTCGGAGCACTTCCGGCATCGACGCCGGTGCAGGTCTTTCAGGTGTCCATCAACTTTATCGCCTCCATGCAATACAACACGTTCCGCAACTCCGAGGGCGTGCCGATGGCCACAACGTTCGCCACCAACCACGTCCGTCAGCTCGGCATCGGTCTTGCCAAGGAGCTGCACCGCCGCCACGGTGACACGTCTCACCGCCGCGTTCTCAAGCGGCATTTTTCCATGGTCCTCTTCTTCCTCGCCGGAACGATCCTCGGCGCGGTAGCGTGCATTTTCCTTGGCCGCCGGGCGGTCTGGGTCGCAGCGCTCCCCTACGCCATCGTTTTCGCTGCCTTTCTCCACGCCGACCTCACCTCGGAAAAAGAGTGGCTGGAGCGCGATCCCGCGGGACACTGAGCAGCGGCGCACGTTTCTCTTGCTTTCCGGATCATTTCGCGCTATAATGCGCTAAATCGTAAATGCAGGAGAAATATATTATGTCCGGATACCATAAAAACGAAGTTTACGCCCTTCTCAACGACAAGGGCATTCCTTACGAAGCCGTTGAGCACGAAGCGGTATTCACGATGGAGGAGATGGAACGTGCCGGGATCGATGCTTGTGGCTGCATCTGCAAAAACCTCTTTCTGCGCGATGCAAAGGGCCGGCAGCATTATCTTGTGACCGTCCCTGATGAGCGGCGGGTCGATCTCAAATGGCTCTCGGCAGCGCTTGGCTCCTCAAAGCTCAGCTTTGCCTCCACCGAACGGCTCGATACATACCTGAAGCTCCCGCAGGGCAGTGTTTCTCCGCTTGGGATCCTCAACGATGAGAGCCGCTCCGTTATCTTCGCCGCAGATGCCGCGCTTGCGTCACTGCCGGCGATCGGCGTTCATCCGAACGATAATACCGCCACGGTATTTCTTTCCTTTGCCGATCTCCGACGGATCATTGAAGCGCACGGCAACAGCGTCGTTCTCATCGATTTTTCCGTCTGCCCGCCGCAAATGTGATCTTCCGCCCCGCTCCCGGCATGCGCAGCGCCGGAAGCGGGGCTTTTTTCGCCGATGAGATTTCAGCGATTTTTACAACCATTTCTTTTCCTTGTTAAAGAATTTGATGTATATCTTCTCTTGAAAATCCGACCGACGCGCTGTAGAATCTCTCCATAATTTTTTACCGGAAGGAAGCCCGGCATACTGCCCGGCGCTTCTCCCTTTGCGGGGGCCGGAGTTTCGCGGTTCCGCCCCTTTCGGCGGGACCGCGCTCTTTTTTATTCTGCTGCGAAAGGATGGGTTTGGCCATGGCAAAAAAGAGGATCCTCGGAGTGATCGGTTTGGGACACGTAGGCGCGCATGTCGCTTACGCGCTCGCCGTACAGGGTATTGCGGACGAGCTGATATTGATCGACAAAAACGCACAGAAGCTCGCAAGCGAAATACAGGATCTGCGCGATGCCGCAGCGTATCTCCCGCACCGCGTCAGCTTTCAGGCCGGGGAGTTTTCCGATCTCGGCGAATGCGACGTGATCGTCAACTGTGTTGGAAAGATCGAGCTTCTCCGCGAATCGCACGACCGTACCACAGAGATGGATTTTACGATCCCGGCGGTGCGCGGCTTTGCCGAAAAAATTAAAAAAAGCGGCTTTAACGGCGTTGTTATCAACATCACCAATCCCTGTGATATTGTAACGCATGAGCTTGCTTTGGGGCTTGGGCTTCCGAGAGGGCGCGTATTCGGCACCGGCACCGGGCTGGACACCGCGCGGCTTCTCAGCGCGCTGGCCCGGCAGACCGGCATCGACCACAAGTCGATCACGTGCTACATGCTCGGCGAGCACGGAAATAAGCAATTTGCCCCATGGTCGTGCGTCAGCTTCCGCGGCATGCCGCTGGACGTCTGGGCAAAAACGGACGAACGGTTCCGGTTTGACCGCGAGGCGCTGCAAAAAGAATCCATCGGCGGCGGATGGGTCACATTCTCCGGAAAATACTGCACCGAATACGGCATTGCGACGACCGCCGCGCGCATGGCGCACATCGTTCTGCACGACGAAAAGGCCATTATGCCTGCCAGCGCGGAGCTTTGCGGAGAATACGGCGAATCCGGACTGTTTGCCGGAGTCCCCTGCGTGCTCGGCGCAAACGGCGTGGAGCAGATCGTCGAGCTGCCGCTCACGGCAGAAGAGCAGGCGCAGTTCCACGCCTGCTGCGACGGCATCCGCGCCAACATGGAGCATTGGAAAGACATCCGCAATATCTGAAAAGAGGAGCTTCATTATGAACATTACAATCACTAAAAAAGAGAACCTCGGAAAGCTGCCGGAAACGGATGAGCTCGGCTTCGGAAAATATTTTACCGATCATATGTTTCTCATGGACTATTCCGATACCGACGGCTGGCACAATGCGCGCATCGTCCCCTTCGGGCCGGTCAGCATGTCGCCCGCCGCGGGCGTGCTGCACTACGGCGCTGAGGTGTTTGAGGGGCTCAAGGCCTACCGCCGTCCGGACGGCGGCGTGCAGCTTTTCCGCCCTTGGGAAAATATGGCGCGTCTGAACCGCTCGTGCGACCGTATCGGTCTGCCGCGGATCAATGAGGAGGACGGGCTGCAGGCGATCCGGGAACTGGTGCGTGTAGATGAGCGCTGGGTTCCCTCTGAGCCGGGTACGTCGCTCTATATCCGTCCGTTCCTGTATTCCACGAATCCGACACTCTCTCTGCACGGCGTCTATTCGGCGACGTTTGCCGTCATTCTCTCCCCTTCCGGGAACTATTTCAAAAATGGGCTGAAGCCCGTCCCCATCATGGTGGAGACCGAAGACGTCCGCGCCGTTCGCGGCGGCACCGGTGAGGCGAAATGCGGCGGGAACTACGCCGCTGCCAACCGCGCCGCGGACAAAGCCGCCGAAAAAGGCTATGCGCAGGTTTTGTGGCTCGACGGCGTCGAGCGGAAATATGTGGAAGAGGGCGGCGGTATGAACGTGATGTTCAAGATCAACGGCACCGTTGTAACGCCGATGCTCACGGGCTCCATTCTTCCCGGCATCACGCGCAAATCCTGCATCGAGCTGCTGCGGAGTCAGGGTATTCCCGTGGAGGAGCGGCTCATCAGCGTGGACGAGCTCTTCGCGGCCGCGAAAGCCGGCACGCTGGAGGAAGCATGGTGCGTCGGCACCGCGGCGGTCATCTCCCCGATCGGTGAGCTTGCATGGAACGGGGAAAAATACGAGATCAACGGCAACAAGATCGGTCCGCTCTCGCAGATGCTCTACAACGAGCTGACCGGCATCCAGAGAGGCACCAGGCCCGATCCCTTCGGCTGGGTCGACCGGGTCTGCTGAGCCGAATATAATATAAAAAGCTCCGCGCAGAAAAATTTCTGCGCGGAGCTTTTTGATGGTCTGAGTGTAATTATAGGATCTCAGAAAACACAGATATATCAATGGTTTGCTGGTCGTCAGCAAGAGGGATTCATTCTAAAATTTCAAAATGACGAGAACAACGCCACTCAACAGGACAACGGGTGGCTTTTCCATAATCGTTGGTAGGGTTGTTTACAGCTTCAACCAGGCTCCCAGCTGAGCTATACCCCCATATAAGGGGTACGCTGAGTAATATCTTATTCAATTAGTGCGGGGGTTGTTTACCGCTTCAACCGGGCTCCCGGTTAGTGCGGTTACATACCCCCTAAACCGGGTCAAAAGAGCGCTTCAATACGCGGAACATCTCTTCATATCAACCGAGTAATCTGCGCTTCAATTCTGCGAATCAGTCGTTGCAACTCTTTTTGAAAAGGTGTTAACGTATAATTGTTATTTGTCATGGAAATCAGAAAAGCCCTATATCCACACATATACTGAACAAATTGAAAAACTGTTCCGAAAGGATACACATTAAGATTTCGGTATTTTAGCGGTAATTTATTGGCCTCTAAAATAAATTTTTCTGGGCCAAATTGGTCTATGAGATGATGATTTTCCTTTGAAAATTTAACTATGCGTCTAATATCTGAAAGTCGATTTCTTGATAGTCGGATTTCGCGATCCGAAATAACATACCCATTAAGTACAAGCTCTTTTTGCCCAAATTTAATTTTGGAATAATTAAGTTTCAACTTTTGCGAACTCAAAATATACTTTATCTTTTTTATAAACCACTTCTTTTCAGCAAAATTAAATATTCTGCTTGAAAACAGCAAATCATCCGCATATCTTGTATAGCGTATATTAAATACCTGACAGTATTTTGTTATTCTTTGATCAATCCTCGCCATGACAAGGTTTGAAACCGTTGGTGAAGTACAGGCTCCTTGAGGTAATTTGTCTTCTAATGTAACAATATCACAAATTAAGTCAAGCAATTTGTCTTTTCCATCATCTGAGTCGCAGGTCAGCAAATTTGAAAGTTCATTTTTAATGCAAGAATCACTAATTGAAGGAAAGAAAGACGCTATGTCAATTCTCAAATAGAATTCTGCTCCGATATGTTCCGACAAAAAAGATTTATAACTTTCCCCTTTTTTAAATCCCTTTACACATACCGGAAGGTCTTGTTTTTTAAGATAATTGTCAAGTAAGCGACGTTGTAACTCCCAAAGTTCAGAATCTTTCTCTAAGTAATTTATAGTACGTGTACCGTCTTTTTTGGGAAGTTCAAACTCCTTGTAGTCATCTTTGGAAACCTTTTGTAAAACTTTTGAGTAGGAGGTTCCCCAAACCAAATTGCAAAATGATTCGATTGTAAACATGGAATCCTCCCTAACTAAAAGAAACAGAGAGTAGTATGTAAGTACTTTCTTAATAAATCGCGAAGCGCGTGCTTTATGCAGCACATGAGCAATGAAACATGCGGCACGGCGGCGGGGATGTAGCCAATTAGTGACTTTACTTCCTTGGAATTCAGTTTGCTACACTGACATCAAGGCCTTGATTACTCAAGCATTACTACTTACATACTACTCTGCTGTTTACTCACAAATTATATCACATAATCTCTCAATAAGCGAGTATAACTCAGGAAAATTATTCTCGAATTCTCTTAATGTAGATTTGAGATGATCTTCATTTTCCAAATACTTACGAAATGCTTTTTCTGAAAAAGCACCTTCAATTTGGAAAACTGACTGGAAAAAGGTATCCAAATAGTCGGACACCCATCCAGATGTTTTCCCTCCAATCATAGCTTTCTCAAGAATGAGTTTTTTATCTGCAGCGATTCCCTTAGACAATTCTTTCCATGTCTTAAGCAAATCACTTTTTCCATTAAACACAATACGCAATACATTTATTTGATCGGTTTTTTGAAGACTATCCCAATACTTCTTAAAATCGTTAAAATCACATGGTTTTTTCTCTTTCCGCAAAAAATCAAGAGCAAAGTCAACAGTATGCTTATTGATTAATGCGCCTTCTATCGTAGTGCTAAATGAAAAGACATTGTATGATAAAAGATATTGATGGACAGCAGAAACAAAGGCATGGTAATTAGGATCATCACAGCTTAAGAAAGGCATGTAATAATGAACGTGTAATGCCCTTTGCATCGCATTAATATGTTTGCGTTGGTAATAAAGATAGGGTTCAGATTGATGTTTATTCCTATACTGAAAGCACTCTTTAGAATTAGACGCAAAATACTCGTTAATCAAAGAAAATCTCTTTTTCTTTTTATCATACCTTATTGCCTTATCCATATCAATCAGACATATATACGGTGTCTGCGTATTTGTCAGTTTGGGATTCATAATGTTTAATATCGGCTTATCACTCACAGCTTCAAAAACATCTACTTTTTTCAATTTTGGAAATAGAATTCTAATATAAGGGTTTGAAAAAAGCTCTAGTTCTGTTGCTCCCTCTACAAAAAGAATTCCACGAGAAAAGTAGGAATTAACATGATCGTCAGATACCCGATATTTTGAAGATGGACTGTACTGAGAAAATTTTTTCATTCTCTGAATTTGCGAGTATTTGTTAATCAGTTTAACATTGAATAAAGATACTGTCTCCGACCCTGTTATAATGTTTTTGGTCAGACGCGCTGAATGTGTCGATACAACAATGCTTAGTTTTGAATTAACATCCAGCATTTCATCCGTTAGTTCGTCTAAATAATTCGTGTGAAGACTTATTTCCGGTTCATCAAACAATACTACGGGTTCCTTCATTTTTGTTCTTGATATGGCATCTATCGACTTAAGTAGTAATTCAATATATTTTACAGAATTAGTTCCAGTTGAATAATATCCCAGTTGCTTTCCTCTTTGTCGGATAATCTCCCCTGAGAAAAACACTTTGGTTAGGTTTTTTGCAAATTCCCTTGACATTGCAGGCTTAACGCTCACATCAGCCGCACTAAATATATCCGTTATTCCCTTTAACTTGCGAGATATTTCTTGACTCTCATCAAGTAAAATGTCATTTATCTTAGTTTCAATGGTTTTTCTTTCGGCGTTTGATACTTTGCCCAACTCTCCTAAAACACCCCAGAGATAACCCCATTCAGTTACATCAAGATTACGAGTATCTATATAAAAAATTGGAAACAGACTTTTAAAAATAAGCCTATCCTCATATGAATAATTCCATCGTATTGGACGACCTTTAATTTGCGATAATTCGACGCAAAGCTTCTTGTCTTTTGATTTAGATGCCATGGATATTATTGTTTTGTAATACCCGCCGTACTTTGTTTTTTCAACAAACTGATCTTCAAAAACATCTGGGAGTTCACCAGAATTAGATTTAGAGATTTTTACAAATTGGGACAAATCATATACAAGTGTAATTCGCAATTCATTACATCGCTTGACAAGGGCACACAGCCCTTTGTCGTGTGCGATGGATAAGTAAA
>ERZ827490.745-NODE-745-length-48374-cov-49.988183_pt1 | contig 48374 bp, 42 predicted proteins | sample MGYA00519770_ERZ827490 | MGnify/ENA primary metagenome ERZ827490 (study PRJEB31778, sample SAMEA3449324) | human gut metagenome | biome: human gut; feature: human-associated habitat; material: faeces | place: United Kingdom | collected 2010/2012 ...
CGCAGACGATGCGGAGGCCGTCCAGCGTTTCTGCAAAAGGAACTCTGCGAAAATCCGCGGTCTTGACCGTAAAGTAGCTTTCCCCACAAATAGGAGAAATCACGGGTGTAAAACGGAACTGTTTCTTGAAAAATTTGCGGTTTGTTTGCCGTTTTCTCCGAATGTCGTTTTTCTGTGCCTGCCCCGGAATCTCACCGCAGCGTTGCCTCGCTCACTCCCTGCCGGAGAGGTTTTCGCAAGGTCATATCCCATTCGGACGGTCATTTAGTTTTCAATTTGCCCCTCAATTGGTAGGCAGCGAGAAGGCTCATTTATTAACCCTCTCAATAATCAACTGGGAACTTTTTTGCCGTTTGCACGAAAGAATTTTTGCAAACTTTTTGTGAACTGTGGCTACAACGACAAAAAGAGCCGGTACACAGCACATCAAATCAGCGGGAGAAAATCTCTCGCCATATCTTTGATGAAACTATGTACCGGCTCTGCTTTTCAGAAACCTTCAGTGTCTGCTGTTTCCGCTCCGCTGGCAGACTCAGCAACAGGAGCGGCGCAGCCGCAATTTCTTTCGACGGCTGCCTTGTGTTTCATTTCAGATATTCAGTTGTGGACTCTGCTATGAGAGCAAGATATAGTATAGCATATAGAACGCTTGTTCGTCAAGTGATTCTGACATACTGCTGTAGGAAAAGCGGCTGCCGTTTCCGACAGCCGACTTTGCAAAAGTTATCACTTATCAATATGGGATTTTCAGATTCTTCAAAAAACCCTCAATATTTGTTGCAGTTCCCTTCGAAGCGTCTGTCAGCAGTCCGTCATCCGTCAACAGCGGCGTGTCCAAAACGGATTTGATACTCACAGCCACACTGGCGCAGGATGCAATTATCTTTTTGGAATCTGCACTGTAGCAACTGTAATCATCGCCCTCTGCTTTTACGATGTCGCTCATCTGGTAGATCAACGGCATAAAGTAAGAATCCAGTCGAGCCAGCAAATTGTAAAACACACAGGTTCTTCTGCGGATGGTCTCACATTGTAAGGATGCCGTGTTGAGCTGCGCTGCGATCTGCACTGCCTCAGCTCGGTTGGTGTATGCTTTTTCAAGACCCTTCTTCGCTGCTTTCCCGGCAACCAGCCCCATAACCAATAGGGCGGGACCGGCTACGAGTCCGCCGAGTACAGCTGTCCCGCCGGCCATTCCAAGCCCACCGGCAGCAAGGGAACCTCCTCCGAAAAAGGCGAGTGTGGCATTCGTTGCAGCGGCACCGCTCAGCGCAGAAATCGCCGTTCCGGTCGAAGCAAAAGCCAGCGCCTGTGCAGCACCATATGCACCGAAGGCAGCCAATGCGCCTCCGGCTGTTCCTGCGACTGCTCCACCGGCTACGGAGCCTGCAAAGTGTGCCATGCTGCGAAGTTCTACAAATTCCTGCTCGTCAATATGAAGCCGATGGAGCTCATCCAGCCCTTCCGTCTCCTTGAAATCCACATTTTTGATCTGTGTGAACACATTCAAAAAGTCGGAAATCGTTCCGTTCAAGACGGCCATTTTTTCTGCCCCCAGCCGGGTCAGTGAGTTTCCGCAGGCGAGCCGCTGTGCATTCAGATAATCGGTGGACTCCTGAACAAGCTCATTGGCACTCTTATTGATCTGCTTGGCATTTTTGGCATCAAAGCCGGCCTTTACGGTGCCGCCGATTCCGAACATTCCACTGGCAGCAGCAATACCGATAAACAAAAGCGGTAACGGCATTTTCTTCCCCTCCCATCAAAGTGTGATCAAATCTTTGACGCTGTCAAAGATCGCTGCCTGGCGTTTTGTAAGCTCATTTACCCGCGCTTCGATCGTCAAGTACGGACGATCTGTCGTCTTAATCCACGCAATCTCTTTTTCAATATCCAGAATTGTCAGGATGCTGCTTTCCATTTCCAGAAAAACAGCTTTGTCGATTTGCAGCTTACGGACGATGTACTTAAGCAGTTTGCGCTCGGTTTCATCGTAGCTTTCATCACTGTATGCAATGGTCAACAGATCCCAAACCAATAGCTTGGGTGTGATGAAGGTATCGGCTGTTTCGTTGGAGGATTGAATCGCATCTTCTACGCCGTCCTGCAAAACATCGTAATAGTCCTCCGAATCAATGACCTTCTCCAATTGTGCCTGACAGTCCTTGATGATAGCAGGCTTGCTATCTGCAAAATTGGGGTCAAGCGCTGCACCTATGGCATCAAACTTTTCCTCCTCGCTGTGGTAAACCGTTCCGTCCGCTGCCATCAGATAGTAGATGATCTGAAGTGCGTTTCGAGTAGCAATGTTCTTCATCACTGGCGCAGTGCCTTTTTCCGATTCGGCGGCTGCAATTAGTTTCTTTGCCGCAGCCGCCTTCTGAGCATCGGCTTTTTTCTTCTCCCGACTTTGTTTTGCATCAGCCGCCATATCCTGCACGGCCAGTTTAGCTGCCTTGGTCGCATCGGCAGCTTTTTGCAAAGCCCCTGCAAAACCTGCTCCGATTTTCTTCTTATCCACTTCTGCCTAACCTCCTTTATAGTACCAATGGAGCATCGGACTCCATCAGAGCATCAAATTCTTTCTGATTTGTAAACTGCGGCTCTCGCCCAAGAACCTTCTGAATGGTAACATTCCCCCGAATAACAAGATCAGAATCACCGGTCAGCATGCCTTGCTGCATATCAGCAAAGCCGGACATAAAGCCTTCGATGTCCTCGGCAAGATAATTGCTGACCTTCATATCCAGCTGCTCCTTAAATTCCTGAAGCTGCTTGAGGAACAGTGCCGCCTTTGTCTCCGAAAGGATCATCTTCTCGTGAATGAGCTGTGCTTCCTTCTTCTCATTGGATACCTCACGCACGATGGAAAGAGCAGCACGCCCCGCCCCCACATAATTAAACCGGGTAACAAAGCGACCGGAAAACAGCACCCAATTGCCGCCGGATTCGATGGCAGCATGGATCGCCGCATCAGCGGTATCGGCTACGGTAAAGGTCATGCTGGCTATGGTGAGCATCCGGTCTACGGTGCGGTTTCGGAAAGGAATGATGGCTTTCCAGTTGATTTTATGGACATCACTCCAGTCTTGAATGTCGTCTCTGGACAGTTCCTGCAGCAACCGGCGCAGAAGGAAAAACGACCGCACGATACATTCGTTGATGATCACAGGAATGGTTTGCTTCCCAACTTGCATGGCAACGCCCATTTCGGTGCGAAGGTCAAATTTAAGAGGGATCAGATTGCCGTTTGAGTCCCGTTCTCCCAGCAGCGTTCCGTTGAACAGCTTGGATATGTAAACGGAAAATTCCTTACACCCCTTAGCATCTTGCTTTTTGAACAAGCGAGTTGAAGAAAATTCCTTCAAAAGGGAGACCAGCGGCCCCGGCAGCCCCGTGCCAAAGCTGCCTTTCATAGCAGAGCCAGAAGACCCGGCAACATCACTGACCATATGAAAGAACCAGTTGACAACGCCAAACATAATCTTTTCGGGAAAACTCTTTCCCACGAGATTCAGGCCATCTTTGTTAAGCGGTACGCACTGAAACGCTCCCGCAACATCGGTACCGTAAACATTGCCCGTAAATTGCGTCAAAATGGAACAAACCAGTCCCACCGGGGTCGGGTGGTGTGAGAAGTCACGGAGATGGTGTTGCAGACCTCCGCCAAAGGCAGTAGTTGCCTTGTCTGCGGCAATGGGGAACTGATCCTCCAGATGCTTTATAGCCTGTCCAAGATCGGTTCCACCGTAGCCTTGATATTTTGCAACCTTTAGAACTAGCTTTTCAGCCTGCTGATTTCCCCACTGATTTGCATACTCAAGTGAGAATTCTCTGACAAACAAGCTGTCCACTAAACCGGCAAGAACGCCGCTTGCAACCGCAAACGCATAATCTGCCTTGTCGGCGTGATTGGTATAATGTTCCAGCTCCTCATTGACACGGGCCAGCTCCGTATTCAGGTGATCAATGCTTGGTGACTCGACTTTTGCATCAGCAGATACAACTTCCTCTGCCAACTCCTGATGGATCTCTTTTGTCTTGTCTGGCAAAGTAAATGTACCGTCAATAATTCCTACGTACTGCGCTGATTGCGACCATTCGTAGCACTCATAGGCACGGGTGGCCAATCGTGGATGGGTTTCGTCCTGCACCAGCATCAGCTCCATCAGCTTGTTGGATTTTGAATCGTTGACAAAGGATTTTAAGTCAAGCGCCTGTTTCAGAAATTCTTTCCGATCCACATTCTTGCCATAGCCGTTTATCCGGAGCAATACATCAATGGTTTTGTCCGCTGTTCCGTCACAGAGAGCAGCAGCTCGGTCTGCGGACAACTCACTGCAACGATCCCAGAATAGAAGTGCCCTCACTAATGTCGGCGTGAGATATTTGCCAATGGCTGGAATACGCACCAACGGGCTTCGGTCTATACCACCAACCAACTGCGCTGCAATGGAGTGATAAAGGAAATGTTTGCAGGCAATGTGGCCGCATTCGTGCGCCAGAACACTGGGGAGCAGATTGAGCGGAAGTTTATTCACAAGCCCAGATGTCACATAGATACAAGGGTGAACGCTGCCAAATGTTGCTGCATTGGCCCGCTTGTCTCACACATAATAAAGCTCCGGGGTATCAATGCCAAGCTGCTCACAGATCGGGGGCAAGAGACCGTATACCTCCGGCATCTGGTTTTCGCCGAGACGGATCGCGGTCGATAGAAGGTCGATTTTAGCAGCCTTCTCATCGTAATTGACAGAATACGATTCCAGAAGCTTTACAAACTTCGGGAATTGATTCAAAGCATCTGCGGCTTGCCTGTCCAAGTCGTGCACATAGAGTTCGGCACTATAGGCCATGTTGTCACGCCCTTTCCTTTCAAGTTACTTCTTCTGTTCAGTTTCAAACTCGACAATGTCGTCCAGCTTGCAGTCCAGTGAGGTGCAGAGCTTTTCCAGCACATTCACCCGAACATCTTCGTTGCGCCCCAGCTTTGCCATAGCGTTAGTGCTGATCCCAGCCAAATGCGTCAATTCAGTCTTGCTGAGATTTTTGTCGATCATCAGCTTCCAGAGCTTTTTATAATTTACCGACATATTCCGTTCTCCTTCTGCGTTGCGGTGTTTTGCTTTACATTTTTAGTATATCACGCACGTTCCAAAAGTCAAGATAATTTTGCACTTTGCAAGATAGGAGATGGGTTCGATTGCACAATATATTATCGGAAACTCGATTGAGGTATATGGAAACGGCGTGCGGGATGTACCCACACGCCGTACTTGATTACGAGAAAATAACCTCTTGATTTACAATTTCAGCCGCCCTATTTCGGATGTTATTGCTTTTCCTAACCCATTCCATCGGAGCGGTTGCCTTAAAATCTTCCGTCAGGCTTTCACTCCGAGATAGTGTTTTCACAAGTTCATCAAACATCTGCTGTGCCCAAGATTCCACATCAACAAGATAATCATTCAATTTGCCGCTTGTCAGCAGATTGTAGTAGCGCACTCTGTGATACTGCTTTAGATACCGCAAGTGCCGTTGTCCCCATATGCCGATATGTACTTCACTTTCCTCCGGCAGTTTTAGGCAGGGCAGATAGTAATCACCTTGCAATTCATACCAAAGCCCGTTTTTCTCGTTATAAATGTACTTGTCCATTTTGTAATCCTCCAATTATGATTGATTTTACCCAAAATCCAATCATTCCGGCCGATTACAAAAGCCGAGGGAGAGGACTTCCTTACGAAGCCTCTCCCTTCGGCTGCTTTTTGTATGAGCTTGTCAAAAATTCTTTTTGACAAGTTGTTTTCAGAACAGGCCGGGAATGTTCAGCCCGCCGGTGACGGAGCCCATGGCGGACTCCATGGCCTCCTCCGCCTGGCGCAGGGCCTCGTTAACGGCGGAGATCACCAGGTCCTGGAGCATCTCCACATCCGCCGGGTCCACGGCGTCGGGCTGAATGGTCAGCGCCGTCACCTGCTTCTTGCCGGATACGGTGGCCTGCACCGCGCCGCCGCCTACGGAGGCGGTGAAGCTGCTCTCCTCCACGTTCTTCTGGGCAGCTTCCATATCCTGCTGCATCCTGGCCAGCTTCTGCTGCATTTGCTGCTGGCGCATCATCCCGGCGCTGCCGCCGAACCCGTTGCGGGCACTGTATCCCTTAGCCATGTCGCATTCTCCTTTATATTACGAAATATTGCTTATTTGATCTTGAAATTTTCCAGCTGCTGGCCCTGGGCCGCCACCTCATCCAGCTTATCCGGGGTCTTTTCCGCCGGAGGCTCCTCCCAGGGCGGCGTCTGATCTTCGGGAGCCGCCGTTTCCGCCGGAGGCTGGGGCTCCGGGGCCTTTGGGGGAGCCGGTTTTGGCTCCGGGCGGGGCTTCCGGGGGGCGGACTTTTTTCCGGCGGGGGCCGGTGCGCCGCCAACGGTCAGCACCACCCGGACGGTTTGTCCCTCTGCGGCGGAGGCCACCTCCTGGAGCACATGGAGCACCGAGTTGTTGTTCAGGGAGTCCCGGACGAACTCGTTCTGGCAGTACAGCGTCAGGCAGTCGCCGTCCACCGCCCCCCGGACCATATTCAGAAACACCCGGTGATTCACCGCCAGGCGGCCCTTGCAGTGCTCCTTCATGGCGTCCCATTTGCCGGTGTCGCCCACCACGGCGGCGGCCCTGGCAGCCGCCGGTTCGGGAGCGGGTCTGTTGGCCGGACGCTCGGCAGGCGGTTCTTCGTCCGGAATATCGAATATCCGTTCCCGGTTCCCGGGCTCCTGGGGCAGGGGCGGCTCCTCCGGCATGGGAGGGCGATCCTCCGCCGGTTCGTCCCGGCTTGTCCCGGTGCTGTCCCGGGACACAGGGGCCGGTTTCGGGGACATCCCACTGTTTTGCGGGACAGTTTTTATTGAAATTCCGTTAGATATCTGATCCTCCAGCCGGTCGATCCGCTGGCTCAGGGCCGTCAGGTCGCCGGAAAGACCTTCGTCGCACAGGCGCAGCAGACACAGCTCCGCATCCGTCCGGGGCTGGAAGCTGTCTCCCAGCCCGGCGCAGCAGGCCTGGATGGTCTCCGTCAGATACAGAAACCGCCGCATGGGCTGGCTGCCGGAAAGGGACTTCAGGGTCTTGGTATCGTATATACCCGTCAGCAGGGCGGCGGCCCCGTCGGGGGCGGCCTTGAGAATGGTCATGTCCCGGGCCAGGTCCCCCAGCTCCCCCAGCATGGCGGCCACATCCTTGCCGCCCCGGTACAGCTCATCCAGCCGGGTCAGGGCCCCGGCGGCATCCCGCCGGAGGATGCAGTCCATCAGCTCCACCGTCTGGACGCTGCCGGCCAGGCCCAGAATGTCCAGCACCGTGCGGCTGTCCAGCTGGCCCTGGGCCACCCGGCACTGGTCCAGCAGGCTCAGGGCGTCCCGGAGGGCGCCGTTGGCCATGCGGGCCAGGATCTCCGCCCCGTCGGGGGCCAGGGGAATATTTTCGGCCCCGGCAATGCGCAGCAGGTGCTTTTCCATATCCCGGGGCAGGATGCGCTTGAAATTGAAGCGCTGGCACCGGGAGAGAATGGTGGCCGGAACCTTGTGCAGCTCCGTGGTGGCCAGAATGAACATCAGGTGCTCCGGCGGCTCCTCAATGGTCTTGAGCAGAGCGTTGAAGGCCTGGGTGGACAGCATGTGGACCTCGTCGATGATATAGACCCGCTTTTTCAGCACCGTGGGGGTATAGACCGACTCGCTGAGCAGCTCCCGGATGTCGTCCACCCGGCTGTTGCTGGCAGCGTCCAGCTCCGTCACGTCCAGCAGGGAGCCGCTGTCGATGCCCCGGCAGGCCTCGCACCGGTTGCAGGGGGCCCCGTCCTCCGGGTGCAGACAGTTGACGGCCTTGGCCAGGATCCGGGCGCAGGTGGTTTTGCCGGTGCCCCGGGTGCCGGTGAACAGATACGCGTGGGCCGTGCGGCCCTCGGCCACCTGGCGCTGGAGCGTGCCGGTGATGTGGTCCTGGCCCACCACCTGGGAAAACGTCTTGGGCCGCCATTTGCGGTACAGTGCCTGATACATGAAGCAGCCCTCCCTTTGCGTTTGCGTAAAAATAAAACTCCTCCGCTGCCAGCCGCGGGGCCGGTGGACTCGCGGCACATGGATGATCCCTCTTAATGCTGCTCGGTTCCCCGCCTGACATGATTCGTGGGTATCCATTGCGCGAGACCGGCTCCGCAGCTGGCGGCGGAGGAGTCGTCATGCAGATATCCTATCACATTTTGCTCCCGTTGGCAACTGGAATTTTTTTCGCAGGGGGATTCATAGAAATTTAACACAAAAGCCGACGTTCCGCGCTTGTGAGAAAAAATTTTTTATGGTATACTCCAATAATACTGAGAAAGTATCTGCCCGGCGGGCAGTTTTTTTAACGGAAGGAGACCGATATGGACTCAAACAACAGAAACAATCGAAACGGCGGAAACAAGAAAAACAACAAAAACCTGCGCAGCGTCATCTCTCTGATTGGCTGGGCCCTGGTGCTGACGCTGGTATTCAACTACATCCTGGCCGCCACCAGCGGCGGCAGGAGCTTTGAGGTCCCCTACAGCGAGATGATGGACCTGGTGGAGCAGGACCAGATCAAGGAGATCCAGCTGAAGGACGGCGTACTGTACGCCACCCCGGTGGACGGATATACCTATACCGAAAAGACGGACAACAAGTACCGGGAGCCCAAGACCTATACCCAGAGTGAAAAGTCCAAGCTGACCCTGTATACCACCTATCTGACGGACACCCGGCTGCTGCCGCTGCTGGATGAGCACAATGTGGAGTATTCCAGCCCCGTCAAGAGCTCCTGGAGCGTCCTGGGAGACATCCTGGTGATGTATGTCCTGCCGATGGTGCTGATGATCGGACTGTTCCTGCTGGTGATGCGGATCGCGTCCAAAAACGGCGGGGGCATCGGCGGCATCGGCAACGTGGGCAAGTCCAACGCCAAGGTGTATATGGAAAAGCAGACCGGCGTCACCTTCAAGGACGTGGCCGGTCAGGATGAGGCCAAGGAGTCCCTGGAGGAGATCATCGACTTCCTCCACAACCCCGGCAAATACACCGCCATCGGCGCCAAGCTCCCCAAGGGCGCGCTGCTGGTAGGCTCCCCCGGCACCGGCAAAACGCTGCTGGCCAAGGCCGTGGCCGGCGAGGCCAACGTGCCGTTCTTCTCCATCTCCGGCTCGGACTTTGTGGAGATGTTCGTGGGCGTGGGCGCGTCCCGGGTCCGTGACCTGTTCAAGGAGGCCGCCAAGGTGGCTCCCTGCATCATCTTCATCGACGAGATCGACACCATCGGCAAATCCCGGGACGGCGGACGCTTCGGCGGCAACGACGAGCGGGAGCAGACCCTGAACCAGCTGCTGGCGGAGCTGGACGGCTTCGACCCCAGCAAGGGCGTTATCGTTCTGGGCGCCACCAACCGGCCGGAGGTGCTGGATAAGGCGCTGCTGCGGCCCGGCCGCTTCGACCGGCGCATCACCGTGGACCGGCCCAATCTGGCGGGCAGACTTGCCACCCTGCAGGTCCACACCCGGAACATCCGCCTGGCGGAGGACGTGAACCTGGACAAGATCGCCCAGGCCACCGCAGGCTGCGTGGGCGCGGACCTGGCGAACCTGGTGAACGAGGCGGCCCTGCGGGCCGTGCGCAAGGGCCGCAAGGCCGTGAACCAGAACGACCTGCTGGCGGCCTTTGAAACCGTCATCGCAGGCTCCGAGAAGAAGGGCACCGTCATCACCCAGGAGGAAAAGCGCATCATCGCCTATCACGAGGTGGGCCACGCTCTGGTGGCGGCCAAGCAGAAGAATGCCCAGCCCGTCAGCAAGATCACCATCGTGCCCCATACCCAGGGAACTCTGGGCTACACCCTGCACCTGCCGGAGGAGGAAAAGTTCCTCATGTCCAGGGAGGACATTCTGGCGGAGATCCGGACCCTGCTGGCAGGCCGGTCCTCGGAGGAGATCGTGTGCAACACCATGACCTCCGGCGCAGCCAACGACATCGAGCGGGCCACGGAAATGGCCCGGAACCTGGTGGCGCGGTTCGGTATGTGCGACGAGTTCGACATGATGGCCCTGGGCACCGTGCAGAGCCAGTATCTGGACGGCGGGTACTCCATGACCTGCGCCCAGGAGACGTATGCCGCGGCGGACCGGGCCACCATTGCCATCATCCGCCAGTGTCATCAGGACGCCAGGAAGCTCCTGGAGGAAAACCGGGAGCTGCTGGACAAAATCGCGGCGTATCTGCTGAAGAAGGAGACCATTACCGGCCAGGAGATGATGGCCATCATCGAGGGACGGGACCCGGAAACCGTGGACAACTACGGCGCCACCCGGGAGGAGGACCAGAAGCTGTTCCGTCCCTCCACCCCGGACGTGATCGATCCCCCGGCCAGGCACATCAATATCGTGTCCCAGCCTATCCCCATGCCGGACTTTGATAAGAAGGACGAGAAGCCGGAGGGGCAGCCCCAGGATAAGCCGGAGGACCAGAGTGAGCATGGCCAGAGCAAGGAATAAACAGCGGAAATAAGCATACCAAAAGGAGACGGGCCGCGGCCCGTCTCCTTTTGAGCTTGTCAAAAAAGGGCGTTGCCCTTTTTTGACAGTCTGGTCTGCCAGGGATTGGCCCCAGTATACCAGCCGATAAAGCGAAAACGTTTTCACGGATTCGTCTTATTGAAACAGCGTTTTTCGACTTGATTTTCTCATTGTTTTGTGCTATATTGGGATGGCATATGAAAAGAGGAAGCGGAGGAAGGATGACTCCGCCTTGAGAAAGGGGGCGCCGCCGGATGGGCCTGTACATAGGAAAAGTGGATCGCAGGTGGCTGTCCCGGGTGCTCCTGATCATGCTGGCGGACATCATCGGCATCATGGGCTCGTACCTGCTGGCCCTGTGGGCACGGTTCGACTTCCACTTTACGGATATTCCCCAGGAGTTTGTGGACGGATATCTGCACACCATCTGGTGGTGGGTGCCGGTCTGCCTGGCGGTGTTCTGGCTGTGCAACCTGTACAACAGCATCTGGCGGTTCGTCAGCGTGGATGCGCTGATGCGGATCATACTGGCCTATGTGCTTCTGGGCGGGCTGAGCTTTGCATGCGTGGCGCTGTTTGGGGTGCATATGCCCCGGTCCTATTATGTGTGGGGCCTGTTCTTCAGCTTCTTCTGCACCTCCGGCATCCGCTTTTTCTATCGCGGGATGCGGTACCTGCGCAACCGGGCGCCTCTGGCCCGGAAAAATGCGGAAAACGTCATGATCATCGGCGCAGGCCAGGCCGGGCGGCAGCTGATCCGGGAATACGCCGTCAGCAGTCATCTCAACAGCCGGGTAGCCTGCATCATCGACGACAACCCCGCCAAGTGGGGCCGCATTCTGGAGGGTGTGCGCGTTGTGGGTGCGCGGCGGGACATTCCCCAGGCTGCCAAGCAATTCGATATCGACAAGATCGTGTTCGCCATTCCGTCGCTTCAGGGCGCCGGAAGGCAGGAGATCCTCAATATATGCAGCACCACCGGCTGCCAGATCCAGGTGGTGCCGGGCATGTATCAGCTGGTCAACGGTGAGGTCACCATCAGCAAGCTCCGCCGGGTGGAGCTGCAGGACCTGCTGGGCCGGGACCCCATCCAGGTGAACCTGGAGGAGATCTGCGGCTATATCAACGACAAGACGGTTCTGGTCACCGGAGGCGGCGGCAGCATCGGCAGCGAGCTGTGCCGTCAGATCGCCCGGCACAGGCCCCGGCGGCTGGTGATCTTCGACATTTACGAAAACAACGCCTACGACATTCAGATGGAGCTGCGCCGGGAGCACCCGGAGCTGACGCTGGAGGTGTGCATCGGGTCCGTGCGGGACCAGCAGCGGGTGGATAACCTGCTGGATACGTACCGGCCGGACCTGATCTTCCACGCGGCGGCCCACAAGCATGTGCCCCTGATGGAGGACAGCCCCAACGAGGCCATCAAGAACAATGTGTTCGGCACCTATAAAATGGCCCGGTCCGCCGCCCGGCACGGGGTAAAGCGCTTTGTGCTGATCTCCACGGACAAGGCGGTGAACCCCACCAACATCATGGGCGCGTCCAAGCGCCTGTGCGAGATGGTGGTGCAGATGATGAACCGGCGCAGCGAAACGGAATTTGTGGCGGTGCGGTTCGGCAACGTCCTGGGCAGCAACGGCAGCGTGGTGCCCCTGTTCGAGCAGCAGATCGCCCACGGGGGACCGGTGACGGTGACGCATCCGGAGATCACCCGGTTTTTCATGACCATTCCCGAGGCGGTGTCCCTGGTTCTGCAGGCGGGGTATTATGCCAGGGGCGGCGAGATCTTTGTGCTGGACATGGGCCAGCCGGTGAAGATCGACGACATGGCCCGGCAGCTGATCCGCCTGTCCGGCTATGAGCCGGATGTGGATATCCCCATCATCTATACCGGCCTGCGGCCCGGAGAGAAGCTGTATGAGGAGCTGCTGATGGACGAGGAGGGCCTGCGGGAGACCGCCAACCAGCTCATCCACATCGGCCAGCCCATCGACATGGACGACGAGGCCTTCTGCCGCCAGCTGGCGGTGCTGGAGCGGGCCTGCCAGAGCAACAGCCCGGACATCCGCCAATATGTGGCGGACATGGTGCCCACGTATCACCCCAAAACAGATCAAAGAGCATAAAAGCATCCCTTTGGCCGGAAACGCCAAAGGGATGCTTTTTGCGTGATGCGGCGGTTTCGCCGGCGGAGGGATGCAGGGGAGCGTCTTTCCTATTTTCCGGCGGCGATCTTGTCCTCGGTCTCCTGGCGGATGGCCTGGCGCAGGCGGGTCAGATACGGGGAGAAGGCGGCGTTTTCCTGAGCATAGGTGCGGTTCAGGTCGTACTCCCGGGGCTCCCAGGTGTCGATGGGGGACTCGTTGTGCTGGATGACGGCCTCAAACTTGTCCAGAGCCTTGTAAATGCGGGCCTCCGTGGTCTCCAGCGCCGCCATCTCCCGGTACAGTGCCCGCATTTCCGCATCATACGGGGCGGGCAGGGTGTCCACCCATGCCAGCAGCTGCCGCTCCTCGTCGGCCTCGTCCGCCGCCGTTTTGCGGAAGGTGGGGATGTCGCCGGTAAAGCACTCGCCCAGGTCGTGGATCAGGCACATGCGGATAACCTTGTCCATGTCGGCCTCCGGAAACTCGTCCCGCATCCAGTAGGCCATCAGGGCAATGCGCCAGCTGTGCCCGGCCACGCTCTCCGGCCGGCGGCGGGAGGTGCAGCAGTGGCGGGTGGTGTCCTTCAGCCGCTCTGCCGTGTGCAGGGCGGACAGCAGCTCGGTGGGATTCATAACGGTTCTCCTTTTTTCTCTCAGATCTCGACCAATTCGATCTCCGTGCCCCGGTCCCGGAGCAGGGCCAGCAGGGCCCGGACGGACAGCCACACCGTGGCGGTGTTGTCATTGGGATGAACGCCGATGCGGCCGCCGTCGAAATCCCGGTCCAGGCAGAAGCGGACAGCGTGGTCCCGGTCGTTCAGCAGCCCCAGCGGCGTCACGGAGCCGGGGGTCAGGTCCAGCAGCCGCAGCAGCTCCTCCGGGGAGGCAAAGCTCAGGCGGCGGGTGCCGTGGCGGCGCTGGAACTCCTTCAGGTCCACCCGCTTGCCGCAGCGGACGGTGATCAGGTAATAGCTCCGCTTTTTGTCGTCCCGGACCAGCAGATTTTTGGCGTCGTCCTCCGGATACGGCACGTCCACGGCGGCGCACTCCTCCATGTTGAACACCGCCGGGTGCTCGGTGATCTCAAAATCCACGCCGTGGGCGCGGAGATAGTCATAGGTTTCCTGCTTGGTCATTGACCGGTTCCTCCTTAACGGGTTTTCTCCATTGTACCAGGCAGGGGCGGCGTTTGCAAGCCGTCTGCGGATGCCACGCAAAAGCTGTCTGCCGGAGCGGAAGCTTTGTGCAGTATGCGAATTTTCTTTTGCAGGGAAAAGCGTTATAATCGGGCGTAGATTACACCGAAGGAGACAGGCTATGAGCATCATTTTCTTCGACATTGACGGCACCATCATGGACGTGAACGGCAGCATCCCGCCCTCCGCCGCAGAGGCGGTGCGGCGGCTGCGGCAGGCGGGGCATCACTGCATTATCAATACCGGGCGGCCCCGGATCGCCATGGAGCCCCAGCTGCTGGAGCTGGCATTCGACGGGCTGGTGTGCTCCTGCGGCCAGTATATCCAGCTGGACGGCCGGGTGCTGCGGCACGTGGGCTTTGACCGGGACACCAGCCGGAAAATCCTGGAGGCCGGGCGGCGGTGCCTGGTGGATATGTACTTTGAGGAGGCGTCTCACATCTGGGTGGATACGCCCCACCACCACCTGAACCGGGAGCTGGAAAACGCCGTGAAGCGCCTGGAGCGGGGCGGCGTCCGGGTGGGGCGGCCTGACGGCGACCCGGATTTCCACTTTGACAAGGTGTGCGTCCTGGTGGGGCCGGACAGCCGGAGGGAGGAATTTCTGGCGGAGATGGCGCCCCTGTGCCAGATCATCGACCGGGGCGGCGGCATGTTCGAGCTGCCTATGCGGGGCTATTCCAAGGCGTCCGGCTGCCGGGCCGTGGCCCAGGCCCTGGGCGCGGACCTGGCCGACTGCTACGCCATCGGCGACAGTCCCAACGACCTGGAAATGCTGGCGTGTGTGGGACACCCCCTGGTCATGGGCGACGCCCCGGCAGAGGTGCAGGCCCAGGCGGAATACGTCACCGCGCCCCTGCGGGAGGACGGCCTGTACCGGGCCATGGTTCATATGGGCCTGCTGCATGAATAACAAAAGCTCCCGGTGCGATAGCTGGGGTGGTCGTAAAACAGTTTCAGTCCCCGCAGCCATGCGGTGTTTACCTGATGATCGTTCAAGGGCAGTTATTGCAGCAGATGGACAAATAAATCGTGCACTTCTATGCACCTTTCGGTGTACGGTGTGGGTATCCCCTGCCTCTCCCTGTGGGAGAGGTGGCCGAGCGCGGCGAGGACGGAGAGGGCAAACGGTGTGTGTGCACACAAATTGATCTTATTATTCAAAAAAGGCGGCAAGACCCTCTCAGTCACCTGCGGTGACAGCTCTCCCAAAGGGAGAGCCAAGGGGCTGCACCCTGCTGCATGGTATGTTGGCATAAGAAATGGAGCGTATCTGTGTCGATACGCTCCATTAACTGTTTTTGCGGACTTATTTACCGGGTCAGGAAGAACATCAGGGCAAACAGGATGCTGATGATCCAGGTGCCCACATTGATCTCCTTGATCTTGCCGGTGAAGATCTTCACGAACACATAGGAGATCAGGCCGAAGGCGATACCATAGGAGATGTTGTAGGTCAGGGGCATGAACGCCACGGTGACAAAGCCGGTCACGGCAGCGGCGGGATCGTCCCAGGCGATGTTGCGGACGTTGGACATCATCAGCACGCCCACATAGATCAGGGCCGCGGCGCAGGCGTAGGTGGGGATCAGCTGGGCCACGGGGGACAGGAACATGGCGATGAAGAACATCACCGCGGTAGCCATAGAGGCAAGACCGGTGCGGCCGCCCTCGGCCACGCCGGCAGAGGACTCCACGAAGGTGGTGACGGTGGAGGTGCCGCAGACAGCGCCGGCGCAGGTAGCGCAGGCATCAGCCAGCATGGCCCGGTCCATATTGGGAACGTTGCCGTCCTTATCCAGCATGTTGCCGGCAGAGCAGGCGCCGTACAGGGTGCCCAGGGTGTCGAACATATCCACCATGCAGAAGGCCAGCATGGTGGTCAGCAGCATCACCACGAAAGCGCCGGTGCCGTTGGCGGCAATGAAGGCGGAGAAGTCAAAGCCGGACTTGAACACCGCGCCGAAGGCCTGGGTGCCAAAATCGCGGAAGGCGCCGAAGAAGTCGGAGGTCAGGTTGGGGGCGATGGCAGAGGCATAGAAGCCGGGAACGGTGATCAGACCCACCACATAATACACCACGGCAGCGCCCAGGATGCCCCACAGCACCGCACCGCGGACCTTCTTCTTGCTCATGGCGCCGATGGCGAACACGGCCAGCAGAGTGACCAGCATGGGGAAGATGGTGGCCCAGGTCTGCTCGCCGGTGAACACGTTGAAGGAGTGCAGGTTCACGCAGGTGGAGGAATCGTTGACCACGATGCCGGCGTTCTGCAGGCCGATGAAGGCGATGAACAGGCCGATACCGGCGGAGATGGCCGCCTTGACCTCGTGGGGGATGGAGTCGAAGATGATCTTGCGCAGACCGGTAACGGTCAGCAGCACGAAGATGATGCCGTCAAACAGCACCAGCACCAGGGCGTTGGCATAGCTCAGGCCCAGGCCCACACACACGGTGTAGACAAAATAGGCGTTCAGGCCCATGCCGGAGGCCTGCGCCAGCGGCAGATTGGACAGCAGGCCGATGAGCAGGGTGCCCACCACGGCGGAAATAGCGGTGGCCACATAAATGGCCCCGTAGCTGACGCCCAGCACATCGGTGCCGTCGCCAAAGGGGTTCGAGAACATACCGGCATTGACCATCAGAATGTAGGCCATGGCCATAAAGGTGGTGATACCGGCCATGATCTCCGTCCGGACGGTGGAGCCCTTTTCGGTTACATGGAAGAAGCGATCCATAAACTCTCTCCTTTTATAAGTTTTCCGCTGCGCCTTCCGGCGCAGCAAATTTATTTTACCATCCCGGCCTTGTCCACGCAAGCCCCATTTTCGCCAATGACTGCCATTCTTCGGGAAATTGTGACAGTCGCTGTGAAAAGACTGCAAATTTTTGTGGAAATAACGAGGGTAAGCGGTGAGGACTGAGAAAAAGCGCGATTTTGTGTAAATCATCTTGCATTTCGTGAAAACTTTAGTATACTGGACGTGCAGCGTGTGTTTCGCTGCAGAGAGATTTAAAAAAAAGATAAGGAGAATGTACAAATGATTCTGGAACTCATCGCTACGATTCTGTCACTGGTAGGTTCCTGGATGATCTTCAAGAAGATGGGCCGCCAGGGCTGGGAGGGCATCGTCCCCATCTACAGCACCTATGTTCTGTGCAAGGTGCTGTACGGCAACGGCTGGAAGTTCCTGCTGCTGTTGATCCCCTTCTACAACATCTATTTCGCCATCAAGATGATGGTGGACCTGGCCAAGGCCTTCAACCAGGGCGTGGGCTTTGCCATCGGTCTGCTGCTGCTGCCCTTCGTGTTCAACCTGATCCTGGCCTTTGGCGGGGCTCAGTATATGGACGGCAGCTTTGCCAACACCCAGCCCGACATGGTGGAGGACGTGGTCAACAAGGCCAGGGATGCCGTGTCCGGCGACCAGAACGACCGGTAAATATCAAAAAGCTCCGGCCCGACCGGAGCTTTTTGACGCTTGATCGCATAAAAAGGGGAGAGGCTTCGGCCTCTCCCCTTTTTATGCGATTCCTTACTTCCCGAAGTACCGGTTCAGCAGACCCTCAAAGGCCTTGCCGTGTCTCGCCTCGTCCCGGGCCATCTCGTGGACGGTGTCGTGGATGGCGTCCAGGTTGTACTTCTTGGCCAGCTTGGCCAGCTCGAACTTACCGGCGGTAGCGCCGTTCTCGGCGTCCACGCGCATCTGCAGGTTCTTCTTGGTGGAATCGGTGACTACCTCGCCCAGCAGCTCGGCGAACTTGGCAGCGTGCTCGGCCTCCTCCAGGCCGGCCTTCTCCCAGTACATGCCGATCTCGGGATAGCCCTCGCGATGGGCCACACGGGCCATGGCCAGGTACATACCCACCTCGCTGCACTCGCCCTCGAAGTTGGCGCGCAGACCAGCGATGATCTCCTCGCGGACCTCGGCGGGAACGTCCTCGCCAAAGACCTTGCCCACGCCTACCACGTGCTCGGCAGCCCAGGTCTTCTCCTCGGCCTGCAGGGTGAACTTATCGCCGCTGACATGGCACACCGGGCACTCGGCCGGGGGATTCTCGCCTTCATGAACATAACCGCAAACAGGACAGACCCACTTTTTCATAGTAAATTTCCTCCATTTTATTCAGCATTTATTGGTTTTGGGAACCGCTGGCTCCCTCATTGACTGAATGCAGTATAACACGGATGGAGTCGTTCTATAAGTTGCAATTGCAACAAACGGTAAAATTTTCCCGAAAGATTTTTACTCCTGGGGAGGATCGCTCTCCAGCAACGTCTTGGCGCTGGCCGCCAGGCCCGCCAGCCCCTGGATCTCGCTGGGGATGATGATCTTGGTGGCCTTGCCGTCGGCCATTTTCTGCAGGGCCTCCAGGCTCTTGAGCTTGATGACCTGGTCGTTGGGGGCGTTTTCGTTGAGCATCCGCATGGCGTCGGCCAGGGCCTGCTGCACCTTCATGATAGAGGTGGCCTCGGCCTCGGCGGCCATGATCCGGGCCTGCTTGGCGGCGTCGGCCTTCAGAATGGCGGACTGCTTCTCGCCTTCGGCCACCAGGATCTTGCTGGCCTTTTCGCCCTCGGCCTGCAGGATGGACTCCCGGCGTTCCCGCTCGGCCTTCATCTGCTTCTCCATGGCGTTCTGAATCTCCCGGGGCGGCAGGATGTTCTTCAGCTCCACCCGGTTGACCTTGATGCCCCAGGGGTCCGTGGCCTCGTCCAGGATGGCCCGCATCTTGGCGTTGATGGTGTCGCGGGAGGTCAGGCTCTGGTCCAGCTCCAGCTCGCCGATGATGTTGCGCAGGGTGGTGGCGGTGAGGTTCTCAATGGCGTTCATGGGATACTCCACGCCGTAGGTATACAGCTTGGGGTCGGTGATCTGGAAATAGATCACGGTGTCGATCTGCATGGTGACGTTGTCCTTGGTGATCACCGGCTGGGGGTCGAAGTCCGCCACCTGCTCCTTCAGGCTGACCTTCTTCACCACCCGCTCGATGAACGGGACCTTCAGATGCAGGCCCACGCCCCACACGGAGTGGAAGGCGCCCAGCCGCTCCACCACATAGGCCTTGGACTGCTGCACCACATAGATGTTCCGGACGATAACGATCAGCACCAGCACCACCAGAATGGCGATGGCTACTGCGCCGGGGATAGAGATGTTGCTTGGCATGTGATTTTCCTCCTGTTTTTAATATAAGTAGTTTTTACGGACTTACACGGGTTCCACGAACAGGCGCACGCCCTCCATGCGGACGATCTTCACCTGCGCGTTGCGGGGGATGGGCTGGCCGCTTTCGCTGCGGGCGGTCCAGGTCATGCCGCCCACATACACCGCCCCGGTGGGCACGGCGTTGTCGATGCTCTCGGTGACCCGGGCGGTCTGGCCCAGCACGCGGTCGGCATTGGTGGCGGTAACGTCCTTGCGCAGCAGCTTCTTCACCAGGGGCCGGGTGGCCGCCAGGCACACGATGGACACCACGAAGAACAGGGCCAGCTGCAGCCAGATGGGACCGCCGCAGATGGCGGCAATCAGCCCCGCCACGGAGCCGACTACGAACCAGATGGACGTCAGCCCCACGGTGATGGCCTCCACCACGCCGAAGATCACCATGGCGGCGATCCAGATCAGCGTCATCATATCGGTGCTTCCTCCTTTCAGACACAGCCCCAGCACCAGGGCCAGAGCCAGGGTCACGGCCACTGCGCCGATGCCCAGCCACTTCTCCCGGGGGGCCAGATTGGCGAAAAACGCGGACAGGGATGTTTTCAGGGTTTTCTCCGGCAGCGGGGCCTTGGGTGCGTCCTGCGCCGGGGCCTCCCGGGGCACCTCCTGGGAAAACAGCTCATCCAGGGACACCTGATACCGGTTGCATATATAGGGGATCTTCTCGATCTCCGGATATCCCCGGCAGGACTCCCATTTGCTCACCGCCTGCCGGGACACCTTCAGCTCCGCCGCGAACTGCTCCTGGGTCAGTCCCGCCCGGCGGCGCACCTCCTGTAACCGTTCTCCAAAGGCCATTGCCTGCCTCCCTCCGTTTCTCACTGGCCCCATCCTACCGGAAACGGGCCGCATTGTCTACCAACCTCCGTTTGCACCCGGGAAAAAACTGGAATTTTCTGCGCAACCTCAGGTTGTCATGGTTTTAGTATACTATATTTTCGCCTCCCGCGCCACAACATTTTGAAAAATCCTCCGGTTTTTTACCTGGCGGACAAATCGGCTTGACAAATGTTTCCTGCCCGTGTATACTGAACCCATCTGATAAGAAAGGTGGTGCCCGATATGCTGTTTTATAACGCTTTTGTCGTGTCGGGGACCCTTGTGCGCCTGTAACGAGCCTGCCGTAAGATAGGGCGGGCCCCTTGCGGCTGTGTCGGCGTCCTCGGAAGGAGGGCGCTTTTTTCGTGCCCGGAATTTGGAAAAGAGAGAAGAATCGAGAGAGGAAGTGTTTTTGCCTTCATGGAAACCACCCGAAAATTATCCCGGCGGGAGAAGCTGTCTCTCATCGGGAAATATCTGCGCCCCTGCTGGGGGCACTTTGCGGCGGCGCTGCTGTGCGCGTGCCTGGCCATGGTGTTCAACGCCCTGACGCCCCAGATCATCCGCCTGACCGTGGACTCCATCCTGGGGCCCGAAACGCCCCAGCTGCCCGGGTTCCTGATGTCCTGGCTGAACTGGGCGGCTCTGGAGGCCCAGCCCCTGCGGGCCCTGTGGTGGGCCGCTGCCGCCGTCCTGCTGACGGCCCTGCTGCGGGGCGTTTGCAGCTATGGCCAGCGGCTCCAGCTGGCCCGGGGCTCCGAGAGCTACGTCAAGGGCATCCGGGACGATCTGTACCGCCACATTCAGTATCTGCCCTTCGCCTGGCACAAGAATAACCCCACCGGCGACATCATCCAGCGCTGCACCTCCGACGTGGACGTCATCCGCCAGTTCGTGTGCAACCAACTGGTGGAGGTGGTGCGCACGGTGTTCCTGATCGTGCTGTACCTGTGCATCATGTTCACCATGAACCTGCGCCTGTCCCTGATCTCGGCGCTGTTTATCCCCATTGTGGGCCTGTCCTCCGGTGTGTTCTACAAGAAGATCTCCGGCCGGTTCCAGGCCGCCGACGAGGCGGAGGGCGACCTGACCACCTGCGCCCAGGAGAACCTCACCGCCGTCCGGGTGGTCCGGGCCTTCGGCCGGGAGCGGTATGAGGAGGAGAAGTTCAACGGGAAAAACCAGCGCTTCTCCCAGCTGTGGATCCGGCTGGGAAAGCTCCTGTCCGTATACTGGGCCTCCGGCACCCTGCTGACCTGCCTGCAGGTGATGGTCATCGTGGTGGCCGGCGCCTGCGAATGCGTGGCCGGGCGGATGACCCTGGGCTCCTTTGTGGCCTTCGTCACCTATAACGAGGCTCTGGCCTGGCCCGTCCGTTCCCTGGGTCGGGTGCTGTCCGATATGAGCAAGGCCGGGGTGTCCATGGACCGCGTGGGCTATATCCTCAACGCCCGGGAGGAGCGGGACCTGCCCGACGCCGTGGACGCCGTAAACGGCGACATCGTCTTTGACCACGTCAGCTTTGCCTACGACGGCCAGCCGGTGCTGGAGGACGTGTCCTTTACCATTCACCAAGGGGAGACCTTCGCCATTCTGGGGGGCACCGGCTCCGGCAAGAGCACTCTGGTGCACCTGCTGGACCGGCTGTATGACCTGCCGGAGGGCGGCGGCTCCATCACCATCGGCGGGGTGGACATCCGCCGCATGAAGCGGGAGTCCCTGCGCCGCCAGATCGGCCTGGTGCTCCAGGAGCCCTTCCTGTTCTCCCAGACCGTGGGGGAAAACATCTGCGCCGTGCGGCCGGACGCCGGGGACGAGGCCATGCGCCGGGCCGCCGCCGTGGCCTGCGTGGACGAGGCCATCTCCGCCTTCCCCCAGGGGTACGACACCGTGGTGGGCGAGCGGGGCGTCACCCTGTCCGGCGGCCAGAAGCAGCGGGTGGCCATCGCCCGGATGCTGATGCAGCAGGCCCCCATTATGGTGTTTGACGACTCCCTGTCCGCCGTGGACGCCGAAACCGACGCCAAAATCCGCGCCGCCCTGCGGGACACCCTGCACAGCGCCACGGTGCTGCTGATCTCCCACCGGGTCACCACCCTGATGCAGGCCGACCGCATTCTGGTGCTGGACGGCGGCCGGGTGTCCGCCCTGGGCACCCACCGGGAGCTGATCCAACAGCCCGGTATTTACCGGGATATCTATGACATCCAGATGCGCAGCGACGACCGCGCGCTGGTGGAGGAAGGAGGGAACGCCTGATGGCTGCCTTCGACGAAAAAGAATATACAAAATCCTTTGACTGGAGCATCTGGAGGCGGCTTGCGCCCTTTGTGCGGCCCTTCCGTCGGGACTTTGTGGGGATGCTGGTGTTCAACGGTCTGTGTGCCCTGGTGGACGTGGCCATTCCCCTGTTCCAGCGCTACGCCATCCGGAACTTTATCCAGGCGGACTCCCTCCGGGGCATCGTTCCCTTCTCCCTGGTGTATCTGCTGGTAATTCTTTTACAGGCTCTGTCCGTGGTGGCCTTTGCCCGGAACTCCATGACCATTGAGATGAACATGGGCCGGGATATGCGCCGTGCCCTGTTTCACCATCTCCAGACCCTGTCCTTCTCCTTTTACAACGTGACCCCCGTGGGATATCTGCTGACCCGGGTCATGAGCGATACCAACCGCATTGCCAGCATGGTGGCCTGGAATCTGACGGATATCCTGTGGGCGCTGTTCTATGTGCTGGGGACCTTTGCCGCCATGCTGATCCTGAATTGGCGGCTGGCGCTGGTGGTCATCGTCATCGTGCCTGTGATGGCGGTGCTCACCGGGTATTTCCAGAACCGCATCCTCCGGTGGAACCGGAGAGTCCGGAAGCTGAACTCCCGCATCACCGGGTCCTTCAACGAGGGCATCACCGGGGCCAAGACCACCAAGACCCTGGGCACCGAGGAGCAGACCGTCCGCACCTTCCGGGCCCTGACCCAGGAGATGCACGACGCCGGCATCGGCGCGGCCCGGCTCAACGCCATCTATATCCCGCTGGTGCTGTTTGCCAGCACCATGGCCGTGGCCATCGTGCTGCTGCGGGGCGGGTATATGGTGTCCGGGGGACTGCTGGAGCTGGCCACTCTATCCACCTTCACCACCTATGCCGTGGGCATTTTCGAGCCCATCCAGATGACCGCCGCCAACATCGCGGAGTTTATCTCCCTCCAGGCGTCTATCGAGCGGGTCACGGACCTGATGGACAAGGTCCCCCAGATCCAGGACAGCCCGGAGGTGGTGGAAAAGTACGGCGACGCCTTCCACCCCAAGCGGGAGAACTGGGAGCCCATCCGGGGCGAGATCGAGTTCCGGGACGTGACCTTCCGCTATCCCGACGGCGGCGACAACGTGCTGGAGCACTTCTCCCTGCACATTCCCCAGGGGGCCACCGTGGCCATCGTGGGCGAGACCGGCGCGGGCAAAAGCACCCTGGTGAACCTGGCCTGCCGGTTCTTTGAGCCCACGGAGGGCCAGATCCTCATCGACGGGGTGGATTACCGGCAGCGCAGCCAGCTGTGGCTCCACAGCAACATCGGCTATGTGCTCCAGGACCCCCATCTGTTCTCCGGCACCGTCCGGGAGAACATCCGCTACGGCAAGCTGGACGCCTCCGATGCGGAGGTGGAGGCCGCCGCCCGGGCCGTGTCCGCCGACACCGTGGTGGAAAAGCTGGACAAGGGCTGGGACAGCGACGTAGGCGAGGGCGGGGGACGCCTTTCCACCGGTCAGAAGCAGCTGATCTCCTTCGCCCGGGCCGTGCTGGCGGATCCCCGGATCTTCGTGCTGGACGAGGCCACCTCCTCCATCGACACCCAGACCGAGCAGCTGATCCAGCAGGCCATCGACCACCTGCTGCGGGACCGGACCTCCTTCCTCATCGCCCACCGGCTGTCCACCATCCGCAAGGCGGACATGATCCTGGTGGTCCGGGACGGGCGCATCGTGGAGCAGGGCACCCACCAGGAGCTGCTGCGCCGCCGTGGCTATTACCACGACCTGTACAGCAAGCAGTTCGCCGAGGAGTCTGCTGCCCGCATCCTGCAATGATTTTCCAATAACTGGAAGCCCCGACAGCGGCGCTGCCGGGGCTTTTTCCTGCTCCGGGCCGGGCGCCTTTTCCGCATTGTCCCCCTATGACGGACACCCTCTCCATTGGCATTTTCGGCTGATTTCCCGCCTATAGTGTGCAAACTCCGTGAAAATTCTGACGAGCCATTTGCTGTGCTTGCCGATTTTTTCACATATTTGTACACTGTGCAAATACAGGCGTTTGCCGTGTCGGGCATTGTTAAAACCTTGACCGCTATTTTGCGATACGGCTTCCATTTTTTTCCAAAAACCATTGCCAAGCCCAGGGAATTTCGATACAATATTTCCCGTAATACAAAAAGAAGGAACCTGCAACATGTGATGTGGGACCAAAATTCGAGGAGGTCTTTCATGAAAGTACTCGTTATCAATGCCGGCAGCTCGTCTCTGAAATATCAGCTGCTGGATCCGGAAACCGGCCATCTGCTGGCCAAAGGCCTGTGCGAGCGCATCGGCATTGACGGAAAATTCACCTATAAGCCCCAGGTGGAGGGCAAGGCCGTGATCTCTGCGGCCGACGTGCCCATGCCCACCCACTCCGAGGCCATCCAGGCGGTGCTGGCCGCTCTGGTGGACCCGGTCAACGGCGTCATCTCCTCCATGAAGGAGATCGACGCGGTGGGTCACCGGGTGGTCCACGGCGGCGAGAGCTTCGCCAGCTCCGTTCTCATCACCGACCAGGTGATGCAGGCGGTGGAGGACTGCACCCCCCTGGCGCCTCTGCATAACCCCGCCAACATCATCGGCATCGAGGCCTGCCGGGCGGTGCTGGGCCACGACGTGCCCCAGGTGGCGGTGTTCGACACGGCCTTCCACCAGACCATGCCCGAGCACGCCTATCTGTACTCCATCCCCTATGAGTATTACGAGAAGGACAAGATCCGCCGCTATGGCTTCCATGGCACCTCTCACCGTTATGTGTCCCTGCGGGCGGCGGAGCTTCTGGGCAAGGACCCGGCGGAGCTGAAGGTGGTGTCCTGCCACCTGGGCAACGGCTCCTCCCTGGCGGCAGTCAAGGGCGGCCGCTGCGTGGACACCTCCATGGGCCTGACGCCTCTGGCGGGCCTGCCTATGGGCACCCGGGCCGGTGATATGGACGTGGGCGTGGTGGAGTTCATCGCCAACAAGTACGACATGACCATTTCCGAGGCCGTGAACCTGCTGAACAAGGAATCCGGCATGCTGGGCCTGTCCGGCGTGTCCTCCGACTTCCGGGATCTGGAGCAGGCGGCAGAGAAGGAAAATCACCGGGCCACCGTGGCCCTGGAGATCTTCGAGTACCGGGTACGCAAGATGATCGCCGAGTATGCCGCCGCCATGGGCGGCGTGGATGTGGTGGTATTCACCGCCGGCGTGGGCGAAAACGCACCCGAGACCCGGGCCCACATCCTCCACGGTCTGGAGTTCATGGGCATCACCTGCGACCCGGAGAAGAACAACTGCCGGGGCAAGGAGCAGATCATCTCCCAGGACGGCGCGCCCGTCACCGTCATGGTGGTCCCCACCAACGAGGAGCTGATGATCGCCCAGGACACCATGGAGCTGGTTCTGGATCAGGAGTAATCGCTTCAAATATTTCAAAAGGCCGCCCGTCCGGGCGGCCTTTTGAGCAGCTTGTCAAAAATCCTTTTTGACAAGCTGAGCAAGCATTTTCAGGACTTTCATAAAAGTTCTGAAAATGCGGTGATTGAAAACGAAAGACACCCCTGATGGGTTTCTTTCGTAACGATCTTCCTTTCCGAAGGCGGAGGCATTCCTGCTTTTTTGACAGTCTGTCAAGAGGCCGCCCGCGGCAGGCGCGGGTTTCTTATCAGGAAAAACTATCCGTTTCGGCAGAAAAAACTGCTCGTCCTTATCGCTCTGCCGCTCGGTGACTCCAACCAAAAACTTAACGCGAAAACTCCAATACTTTATTGATTCTTTATGCTTTTCTGCGATATTTTAGCGCGATATATGAAAAATCCGAGAAATCTGTAACACTTCACAAAATGTTCGTTAAAACTTCGGCGCTTTGGCAATTGTAAACTTTCTATGACTGTTATAGAATTAACACAAGCCGGCCCACCGATTGTGACGGACCGGGCCGATAACAACAAAGGAGAGTGAATCTGTGTTTAAGAAATTCACCAATGGCTGCGTTCGCGTGGTCAACCGGTGGCTGCCGGATCCGTTCCTGTTTGCAGTCATCCTGTCCATCATCGTGTATGTGTTCGCGATGATCGCCACCAAGATGGGGCCGCTGAAGGTGCTCAATGCCTGGGGTTCCACCAGCGGCTTCTGGGGCCTGCTGGCCTTCTCCATGCAGATGGCTCTGGTGCTGGTGTTCGGCTCCGCCATGGCTTCCGCCAAGCCCTGCAAGAAGGCGCTGCGGTTCGTGGCCGGTATGTGCCACAACAACATGCAGGCCATCGTGGTCACCACCTTCATTTCCACCATCTGCTGCTGGCTGAACTGGGGCTTCGGCCTGATCGCCGGCGCTCTGCTGGCCCGCGAGGTTGCCAAGCGCGTTCCCACCGTGGATTATCCTCTGCTGATCGCCTCCGCCTATTCCGGCTTCGTCATCTGGCACGCCGGCCTGTCCGGCTCCATCCCCCTGCAGCTGGCCGAGGGCTACAAGCTGTTTGCCGGCACCGAGCAGGAAATGGTCCTGACCGCCTCCACCGCCGACACCATCTTCCACCCCATGAACATCATCATGTGCTGTGTGATTCTGCTGGTCATGCCCTTCGTGAACTATGCCATGCATCCCGACAGAGACCACGCCATCACCATCGACCCCACCCTGCTGCAGGATGAGGAGGACAAGACCTATGAGGTCAAGACGCCCGCCGACAAGATGGAGCACTCCCGCATCCTGTGGATCATCCTGGTAGTGGCCGGCTTCGCCTATATCATTTATTACTTCGCCACCCTGGAGGAGGGCAAGAACATCGCCTCCGCTCTGAACCTGAACATCGTCAACTTCATCTTCCTGTTCCTGGGCATTCTGCTGCACGGCGACCTGCGCCGCTATGTGGACGCCATCGGCGAGGCCGCTGCCGGCGCCTCGGGCATCCTGCTGCAGTTCCCCTTCTATGCCGGCATCATGGGCATGATGACCGTCCGCAACGACGCGGGCGTCTGCCTGGCCGGTGTGATCTCCGACTTCTTTGTCAGCATTTCCACCAGCGTCACCTTCCCCATGTGGACCTTCCTGTCCGCCGGTATCGTGAACTTCTTCGTTCCCTCCGGCGGCGGTCAGTGGGCGGTCCAGGGCCCCATCGTTATGCCCGCCGCTCCCCAGCTGGGCGTGGAGCCCGGCCGTGCCGCCATGGCCATTGCCTGGGGCGACCAGTGGACCAACATGATCCAGCCCTTCTGGGCGCTGCCTGCGCTGGGCGTGGCCAAGCTGTCCGCCCGGGACATCATGGGCTATCTGGTGATCGTCCTGCTGTTCACCGGCCTGGTGGCCATCCTGGGCTTCCTGGCCTGGGGCCTGTTCTTTGTCTGATCCCCTGCCCTGTAAATCAAAAGAGGCGCTGCCGCGGCAGCGCCTCTTTTTTGCTATGGCTCTTATTGCTCCCGATACACGGCGGCGTCGAAGTCCCGCACCAGCTCCTGGCGCTTGGTGTCCATGACCTTCACCAGGTTGAACTCCTCAAAGGCCAGCCGCATGGCGAATTCCTTGGCCTCCTGAATGTCGTTGGTCTCGAAAAAGGGGAAGAAGCTCATCCCCGGAACGTTTTCCTTTTTCAGCAAAACCTGAAAGCGCATGGTCCGCATCCTCCTGCATGTGTGGTGTATTCTTTAGTATACCCCCGGCGGCGGAAAAAAGCAACGGCGCGATTCGCCCAAAAACCTCCTGAAAAAACCGGCAGATTTGCCGGAGAGAAAAATGCAAAAAAGCTCTTTTCTCCCGGGCCTGTGTCGTGTATAATAACCAGGTTGAAGCAATCACCAGAAAGTAGGGAGCACATATGAAGATCGGGTTCGACAACAACAAATACCTGACCCTCCAGGCCCAGCACATCCGGGCCCGGCGGGAGCAATTCGGCGACAAGCTGTATATCGAGTTCGGCGGCAAGCTGTTCGACGATTACCACGCCTCCCGGGTGCTGCCGGGATTCCAGCCGGACAGCAAGATCCGCATGCTGGCCTCCATCCGGGACGACGTGGAGATCGTGGTGGTCATCTGCGCCGGAGACATCGAGAAGAAGAAGGTCCGGGGCGACCTGGGCATCGGCTACGATGAGGACGTGTTGCGGCTCATGGATGTTTTCCGGGGCCTGGGCTTTTATGTTGGCTCCGTGGTCATCACCCAGTACGCCGGTCAGCCGGCGGCGGACGCCTTCATCAAGCGGCTGACGGCCCTGGGCGTCCGGAGCTATCGCCACTATCCCATTGCCGGGTATCCCTCGGACGTGGCCCACATCGTGTCCGACGACGGCCTGGGCAAAAACGACTATATCGAGACCTCGCGTCCCATCGTGGTGGTAACGGCCCCCGGCCCCGGCAGCGGCAAGATGGCCACCTGCCTGAGCCAGCTGTACCATGAGAACAAGCGCGGCGTCCGGGCGGGCTACGCCAAGTATGAGACGTTCCCCATCTGGAACCTGCCGCTGAAGCACCCGGTGAACCTGGCCTATGAGGCGGCCACGGCGGACCTGAACGACGTGAACATGATCGACCCCTTCCACCTGGAGGCCTACGGCAAGACCACCGTGAACTACAACCGGGACGTGGAGATCTTCCCGGTGCTCAACGCCATGTTCCAGCGGATCCAGGGCGCGTCTCCCTACAAATCCCCCACGGACATGGGCGTGAATATGGCGGGCTTCGCCATTGTGGACGACCAGGTGTGTCAGGCGGCGTCCCGGATGGAGATCCTCCGCCGCTACTACGCCGGCATGGCCGACCGCACCCGGGGCCGCTGTGACGATGAGGTGGTGCGGAAGCTGGAGATCGTTATGCAGCAGGCCGGCGTCACGCCGGAGATCTGCCCTGCCGTGGCGGCCTGCCTGCAAAAGGCAGAGGAGACCGGCGCTCCCGCCGGGGCCATGGTGCTGCCGGACGGCTCCGTGGTCACGGGCAAGACCTCCTCCCTGCTGGGGGCCAGCGCGGCCCTGCTGCTGAATGCTCTGAAGGCCATGGCCGGCATCGACCACAAGCTCAAGCTGATCCCCGCCTCGGTCATCGAGCCCATCAGCCGCCTGAAAACCGGCAACCTGGGCCACCGGAATCCCCGGCTCCACTCCGACGAGGTACTCATCGCCCTGGCCATCTCGGGCCTGACCAACCCTCTGGCCGCCATGGTCCAGGAGCAGCTCAGCAGCCTCCGGGGCTGCGACGCCCACTTCTCCGTCATCATCTCCGAGGAGGACGAGAAGCTCTACAAGCGTCTGGGCATCAACGTCACCTGCCAGCCCCGCTATGAGGTGAAGAAGCTGTACCACAAGTAAAAATCTGCCGGGACGGATATCCTCCGTCCCGGCAGTTGCCTGCGAAAGGAGAAGCAAATGCAAAGCATCGCGGAAATTCTGGCCCGGGAGCTGGAAAAGCCCCTGGCCCATGTGCAGAATGTCATCAACCTGCTGGATGAGGGCAACACCATCCCCTTCATCGCCCGCTACCGCAAGGAGCTCCACGGCAGCATGGACGACACGGCCCTGCGGACCCTGGAGGACCGGCTGAACTATCTGCGGAACCTGGCCCAGCGCCGGGAGGAGGTCAAAAACGCCATCGACGGCCAGGGGAAGCTCACCCAGGAGCTGTCCGCCGCCATTGACAACGCCGCCACCCTGGCGGAGGTGGAGGACCTGTACCGCCCCTATAAGCAGAAGCGCCGGACCCGGGCCACCGTGGCCCGGGAAAAGGGCCTGGAGCCGTTGGCCCAGCTGCTGCTGGCTCAGGGCCGGGACTGCCCGGCTCCGGAGGAGGCTGCCCGGGACTATGTGGACCCGGAGAAGGGGGTGGAGACTCTGGCCGACGCCCTCCAGGGGGCCAACGACATCGTGGCGGAGCTGCTGTCGGACGATGCCGCCATCCGCAAGACCCTGCGGGAGCTGCTGCGCCGCCAGGGCCGGCTGCGGAGTCTGGCCGCTACGGAGGAGGACACCGTCTACCGTCTGTATTATGACTTTGACCAGCCCATCGCCAAGCTGGCCGGGCACCAGATCCTGGCCATCAACCGGGGCGAAAAGGAGGGCGTCCTCATCGTCACCGTGCTGCTGGACCGGGAGCTGGGTCTGATGACTCTGCGCCGGGCGGTGGTGCGTCCCGGGTCCCGGGCCATGGAGTTTATCAAGGCCGCCTGCGAGGACGCCTATGACCGGCTGATCTACCCCTCCCTGGAGCGGGAGGCCCGGTCCGATCTCACCGCCGCCGCCTGCGAGGGGGCTATCGCCAACTTCGGCCTGAACCTGAAGCCCCTGCTGATGCAGCCTCCGGTAAAGGGCCACGTCACCATGGGTCTGGACCCCGGCTATGCCCACGGCTGCAAGGTGGCGGTCATCGACGGCACCGGCCGGGTGCTGGACACCGCCGTGGTGTATCCCACCTTCGGTCCCCGCCAGAGGCAGGAGGCCATCAGCCGCCTGTCCCAGCTGGTACGCCGCCATGGCGTCACCCATATTGCCATCGGCAACGGCACCGCCAGCCGGGAGACGGAGCAGATGGCGGTGGAGCTGATCCGGCAGCTGGGCGGCGGCGTCAGCTATATGATGGTCAACGAGGCCGGGGCCTCCGTATACTCCGCCAGCAAGCTGGCGGCGGAGGAGTTTCCGGAGTATGACGTGAACCTCCGCAGCGCCGTGTCCATCGCCCGGCGGATGCAGGACCCCCTGGCGGAACTGGTGAAGATTGACCCCAAGGCCATCGGCGTGGGCCAGTACCAGCACGATATGCCCCAGAAGCGGCTGGACGAGACCCTGTCCGGCGTGGTGGAGGACTGCGTCAACGCCGTGGGCGTGGACGTGAACACCGCCTCCGCCAGCCTGCTGGGCCGGGTGTCCGGCCTCAATGCCACCACTGCCAGGAATATTGTGAAATACCGGGAGGAAAACGGCGCCTTCACCGGCCGCCGCCAGCTGCTGAAGGTCCCCAAGCTGGGGCCCAAGGCGTTCCAGCAGTCGGCGGGCTTTTTGCGGGTGCCGGAGAGCAAGTCCGTGCTGGACAACACCGGCGTCCATCCGGAGAGCTATGCCGCGGCCCAGGGACTCCTGGACCTGTGCGGCTATACCCTGGCGGACGTGTCCGCCGGGAACCTGGCGGCCCTGCCGGACAAGATCAAGGCCCTGGGGGAGGAAAGCGTTGCCCGTCAGCTGGACATCGGCGTGCCCACCCTGCGGGACGTGGCGGCGGAGCTGGCCAAGCCGGGCCGGGACGTCCGGGATGAGCTGCCTGCCCCCATTCTACGAACGGATGTGCTGGATATTAAGGACCTGGCCCCCGGCATGGTGCTGACGGGCACCGTCCGCAACGTGGTGGATTTCGGCGTGTTCGTGGACATCGGCGTCCACCAGGACGGCCTGGTGCATATCTCCCAGGTGTGCAACAGGTTCATCCGCCACCCCTCGGAGATCGTATCCGTGGGCGACGTGGTGCGGGTGGTGGTGCTGGAGGCCGACGAGAAAAAGCACCGCATCAGCCTGTCCATGAAGCAATCGCCCAAGGAGTAAGCAGGCGCATTCCGCAACGGGCAGGGGAGGGGCCGTGCCCCTCCCCCGGTTTGCTTCTCCCTCCACCCCGGCAGCTTAAGGATTATTTTACGGTCTGTTCAAAAACAGCGGGAAAAACGTGGTATAATGATACCATCAACAAGTCGAGGGTTATTATGGACAAGCACGTTTTCACAGCCAAACAGAAAAAGCTCATTGGCTGGGCCGCCATTGCCATTTTCCTGCTGCTGTCGGCGGTGGTGGGATGGTTCGTGGGCCGCCCGCTGGTGCGGTTTGCATCCCAGCCGGAGCAGTTCCGCCAGTGGGTGGACGATCACGGCCTGATGGGCTGCGCCGCCTATGTGGGCATGGTGTTTTTACAGGTGGTGGTGGCTGTGATCCCCGGAGAGCCTCTGGAGATCAGCGGCGGCTACGCCTTTGGCGCGGTGCGGGGGAGCCTGCTGTGCCTGCTGGGAGCGTTCCTGGGCAGCGTGGCGGTGTTTGCCCTGGTGCGCCGGTTTGGCCGGGAGCTGGTGGATATCTTCTTTCCCCGGGAGAAGCTGGAAAAGCTGAAATTTTTGCAGAGCTCCCCCAAGCGGGACGCTCTGTTCTGGCTGGTATTCATGGTGCCGGGCACGCCCAAGGACCTGCTGTGCTACTTCGCAGGGCTGACGGACCTGTCCTGGGGCAAGTGGCTGCTGCTGTGTACCGTGGGCCGCCTGCCGTCGGTGCTGACCTCCACCATAGGAGGCGACGCCCTGGGCGTGAAGGATTACCAGTTCGCGGTGCTGGTTTTTGCCGCCACCCTGGCGGTGTCCGCCGTGGGGCTGCTGATCTACCGGGCCCTGTGCCGCCGCCACCAGCGCAGGCAGGAGCATGTCTGAATAAAGCACCCCCGGTGCGGCGCACCGGGGGTATTCTTATGGCTCGTAGTCGAAAATGGCCTTCTTTTCCAGCAGGGGGCCGAAGCGATCCTTCCACCGGTGGTGCATGGCGGAGGCGTCATAGGCTGTCAGGGCCGCCGGGTCCATGTCCAGCCGGATCAGCACATGGTACCGGTTGTCCCGGTCCACGCAGCCGGGAAGGACCTCTGCGCCCCGGACGCCGGGAATGTCCCCGGCGGCGGAGAAAATCTCCCGGATCTGCGGCAGATAGGCCCGCCAGTCCCCGGCCTCGGGCCGGAATTTCGCCAGAATACAGTGCTTCACAGCCGCCCCTCCTCACAGGCCGACATACGGAATAATCAGGCCCAGGAGCATAACGATGGCCATCAGCAGGGCCACGCCCATGGCCACATACTGGGTCCATTTGCGGTTTTTCATTGGATTTCCTCCTTCGGTATCACGCGCTTGATGCTCTTTTCCACTTTTCGCCGGGGGGCCAGCACCTCGTGGCCGCATCCGGCGCACCGCAGGCGGATGTCCATCCCCACCCGCAGCACCTCCCACCGGCGGCTGCCGCAGGGGTGTTCCTTTTTCAGCTCGACCACATCGTGGAGCTTCAGGTCCATGGGATCGCCCGCCTTTCCGGTCAATTTTTCTTGATATCCTCCCAGTACCGCCGGGCGGCCTGCTCGGTCTTGTTGTCGCCGTATTGGTAATAGGTCACGTCCCCCAGGGCCTCCGGCAGGTACCGCTGGGCCACATAGTGGTGGGGATAGTCGTGGGGATAGCGATAGGCCGGGGCCTTGCCGCTGCCGGTGCTGTCGGCGTGGACGTTCTGCAGGTGCCGGGGCACCTGGCCCACCTTCCCCTTCTGGATATCGCGCATAGCGGCGTTGATGGCGTTGTAGGCGGAGTTAGACTTGGGCGCCGTGGCCAGGAGAACAGCGGCCTCCGCCAGGGGCAGCCGCCCCTCCGGCAGACCCAGCTCCCGGGCCGCGTCCACGCAGGCCTTGGTGATGGACATGGCCTGGGGATAGGCCAACCCCACATCCTCGGCGGCCATGACCAGCAGCCGCCGGCAGGGGGACAGCAGGTCCCCGGCCTCCAGCAGGCGACCCAGGTAGTACACCGCCGCGTCGGGGTCGGAGCCCCGGACGGACTTTTGCAGGGCGGACAGCAGATCGTAGTGCTCGTCCCCCTCCCGGTCGTAGCGCATGGCGCTGCGTTGGGCCGCCTGCTGGGCGTCCTGGGCGGTGATGCGCAGGCCGCCGTCCACAGGCCGGGCGGCCTGGTCCAGCAGCTCCACGGCGTTGACGGCCTTGCGCACGTCGCCGCCGCACCCGGCGGCAATGAGGCCCGGCACCTCCGGCTCCCAGGTCAGGGGCAGGGGGCTGCGGCGGCGGACGATGTCCAGGGCCCGCTCCACGGCGGGCAGCGTCTCCTCCGCCGTCAGGGCCTTGAACTCAAACACCGTGCTGCGGGACAGCAGGGCGTTGTATACATAGAAATACGGGTTCTCCGTGGTAGAGGCGATCAGGGTGATCTTGCCGTTTTCCATGAACTCCAGCAGGCTCTGCTGCTGCTTTTTGTTGAAATACTGGATCTCGTCCAGGTACAGCAGCACCCCGTTGGGGGCCAGCATGGTGTCCACATCGGCGATGATGGCCTTCACATCCTGCAAAGACGCGGTGGTGGCGTTCAGGTGGTACAGGGCCTTTTCCGTGCGCTTGGCGATGATGGAGGCGATGGTGGTCTTGCCGGTGCCGGAGGGCCCGTAAAAGATCATGTTGGCGGAGGTCCCGCCCTCGATGAGGCGGCGCAGCAGGGCGCCGGGGCCCAGCAGGTGTTTCTGGCCTGCCACCTGGTCCAGGGTCTGGGGGCGTATTTCGTCTGCCAATGGCCGCATAGCGGCACCTCCTTCCGGGAAAATCACAGCTATTATACCACATCCCGCCGCCCTTTGCACCCCCCGATTTGCATTTTTCCCGGCAATCTGATACAATGAAGGCGAGGTGATGCCATATGAAGTCTCCCCAGGAGGTGAGCGCCATCATCGGGCGGCTGAAGGAGCTGTATCCCGACGCGGCGTGCTCCCTGGATTACGATAAGGACTACGAGCTGCTGTTTTCCGTGCGGCTGGCGGCCCAGTGCACCGATGCCCGGGTAAATCAGGTGACCCCGGCGCTGTTTGCCCGGTTCCCCACGCTGGAGGCCTTCGCCGCCGCCAGCGGGGAGGAGGTGGGCGAATACGTCCGCTCCTGCGGCTTCTGGCGGGCCAAGGCCCGGGACATCGTAGCGGCGGCAAAAATGCTGCTGTCGGACTACGGCGGGCGGGTGCCGGACAACATGGAGGACCTGCTGCGGCTGCCGGGTGTGGGCCGCAAAACCGCCAACCTGATTTTAGGCGACGTATACGGTCAGGCGGGCTACGTCTGCGACACCCACTGCATCCGCATCACCGGGCGGCTGGGCCTTACCGACGGCAGCCGGGACCCGGTGCAGGTGGAGCAGCAGCTGCGCCGGTGCATCCCGCCGGAGGAGTCCAGCGATTTCTGCCATCGGATGGTGCTTCACGGCCGGGCCGTGTGCATGGCCCGAAGGCCCGACTGCGGCGGCTGCACCCTGCGGGACCTGTGCGATTTTGGGAAGGCGCGGGAGACTGTATAAATACAGGCTGAAAAAATTGGCTGCCCGGAAGGCAGCCAATTTTTTATGCAAGCGCTCAGAACCACGCGGCCCAGGCCAGGAAGCCCAGGCAGGCCACCACGCCCACAAACAGGGTGACGATGACCAGATAGCCCATGATGTCCCGGGCGGACAGCTTGGCGATGCCCAGAGCAGGCAGAGCCCAGAAGGGCTGGATCATGTTGGTCCACTGGTCGCCCCAGGCAATGGCCATGGCGGTGCGGCCATTCTCGATGCCCATAGCCGCGCCGGCAGGCATCATGATGGGGCCCTGCACGGCCCACTGGCCGCCGCCGGAGGGAACGAAGAAGTTCACCACACCGGCTGCCAGGAAGGACAGCATGGGGAAGGTGACGTTGTTGGAGACGCTCACGAAGAACTGGGAGATGACACCCGCCAGAGACACGCCCTGGTCGTTGGCTGCCACCATCATGCCCATGATACCGGCATAGAAGGGGAACTGCAGCAGCACGCCTGCTGCGCCGCCGGCGGCGTCGGAGATGGCATCCACATAGCGGCGCAGGTCGCCGTGGAGCAGAATACCCAGGAACAGGAAGATCATGTTCACGATGTTCAGGCCCAGGGTAAAGCCGTTCTGCACAAAGTAATAGATGATGTACACGAAGCCGCCCACCAGGGTGATGGCCCACAGGAGCTTGGAGTGCTCCAGCTTATCGGCAGGGGTCCTGACCTCATAGGTGCGCTCGGCCTCATCCTCCAGCAGGGTGGGGTCGATGCACACGGTGTGGGCCTTATCGGGATGCATGGCGTAGTTCACAAGGGGCATGACAAACAGAATGACGCCCACCATGATCAGGTTCATGGGGTGGAACACCGTGTCGGTGATGGGGGCCTGATACAGGACCTCGCCGAATTTCTTGCCCGCCACCAGATCCAGGGGGATGGAGCCGGACAGGCCTGCGTGCCAGATGACGAAGCCGGAGTAGGCGGAGGCGATCAGCAGGGGATAGTCCACGGTGGGCACCCGGCGCACCACTTCCTTGGCCAGCAGCGTGCCGGCGATCAGGCCGAAGCCCCAGTTCAGCCAGCAGCAGAGGGTGGAGATGAAGGTGGTGACCACGATGGCCTGCATGTTGTTGTGGCACAAGCCGGCGGCAGCCCGCAGGGCCTTTTTGCAGGGCTTGGCAGCCGCCATGGCGGAGCCGAATACCAGCACCAGAGCCATCTGCATGGAGAAGCTCAGCAGGCCCCAGAAGCCCTTGGAGTCGCCCCAGGCGTTGAGCACCTGCAGGGGGCCCATCTTGGTGGCGCACATGGAGCCGATGAAAACGATGATGCTCAGGATGATGGCAAACAGGAACGCATCCGGCAGCCACCGGTTGACCACGCGAACGCAGCCGTTGGTGAATTTCTTGAACACAGACTCACTCTCCTTTATTTTGTCCGGAAGGGGTGTCCCGCCTCCGCAATTCTGTCCCGGTCTCTGTGCGGAGCAGGGACGTCTCTGGTTCTATTGTATAATAGGAGCGGCCTGTTTACAATTAATGTTTCGCCGAATTATTAACAATCATTTTGTAAAAGTATCACAATTTTTTCATTTTCAGCAGTTTGTTCCATTAATATACCGTTAAAAATTCAATAATCGTATAAAGTCGAATTAACAGCCCGTTGGAGTATTTCTGGCAGTCTGAAGGGGCGCTGCATCGCAGCGTTTTTCCATATGCTTTTTACCGGTCAAACCTTGTTATGCGGTAGGATTTCTGGTATAATAAAATGATTCAGAACATTTTCAGGAAAGGAACGACATTGCATGGAGCTGCACGCAAAGCTGGTTCGTTCTCAGCTATCATTTTTCAAGCCCTTCGTGGCCGGTCTGTCCCTGGAGGTCACCCGAAAGGGGCAGGACAAGCTGGGGGAGCTGATGACCGCCCTGCACCGGCGGGAGGTGCTGGTGCGGGACCACGACTTCGGCGCTTTTCAGGGGGCGTGGGTCATGCCCAAGGATCAGCGCCGCAGCGGCGTGATCCTGTATCTCCACGGCGGCGGCTATACCTGCGGCAGCCTGGAATATGCCAAGGGCTTTGCAGCCACCCTGGCCTCGGAATGCGGTGTACGGGTGTTCTGCCCGGCATACCGTCTGGCCCCGGAGCATCCGTATCCCGCGGCCCTGGACGATGCGCTGGAGAGCTATCAATACCTGCTGAAAAAGGGCTATGAGCCCCGGCAGATCCTGCTGGCGGGGGAGTCCGCCGGAGGCGGGCTCATTTACTGTCTGTGTCTGCGGCTCAAGCAGCTGGGCATGGCCCTGCCCTGCGGGCTTGTGGGCATCTCTCCCTGGACAGACCTGACCGGGTCCGGGGACTCCTATCGGGACAACCGGGAGAAGGACCCCTCCATGACTCCGGAGCTGCTGCAATTTTACGCCAAGTGCTATACGCAGGACCCCACGGACCCTCTGTGCTCGCCGCTGTTCGGCGACCTGACGGGGCTGCCGCCGTCTCTGCTGTTTGTGGGCGGGGACGAGGTGATGCTGGACGACACCCGTGCCCTGCATAACCGGCTTCTGTCCGCCGGATGCCGCAGCAAGCTGCACATTGCCCCGGAGCGGTGGCACGCCTATGTGCTGTACTGCCTCAATGAGAACATGGCGCAGGACTTCGAGGACATCAACCACTTCCTGGACCGGACCCTGTCCCCGGCCCGGAGCCTGCGGTGGATGCGGCTGGACAACGCCGCCAAGATCTATCCTGCCGCCAAGCGCCGGAACTGGAACAACTTCTTTCGCCTGTCCGTCACCCTGACCGAGCCCATCGACACAGCGGTGCTGCGGGCGGCGCTGGACGTGACGGTGCGGCGGTTCCCCTCCATTGCCGTGCGGCTGCGGCGGGGGGCATTCTGGTATTATCTGGAGGAAATTCCCAAGGCGCCGGACATCCAGCCGGAGAAAAGCTGCCCCCTGGCCCATGTGCCCTTCGGCCAGGTGCGCCAGTGCGCCTTCCGGGTGCTGGTGTACCATGACCGGATGGCGGTGGAGTTTTTCCACGCCGTCACCGACGGCACCGGCGGGCTGATTTTTCTGAAAACCCTGACGGCGGAGTATCTGTGCCAGAAATACGGCATCAGCATCCCGGCGGAAAAGGGTGTGCTGGGCCGCCTGGAGGAGCCCAGTCCGCAGGAGCTGGAGGACAGCTTCCTGCGCTATGCCGGGGACGTTACCGCCAGCCGGGCGGAGAGCACTGCCTATCACCTCAGCGGCACGCCGGAAAAGGACGGCTATAAAAACCTCATCACCATGATGGTGCCGGTGGACCGGGTCCGCGCCTGTGCCAGGCAGCACGGCGTATCCGTTACGGAGCTGCTGGGCGCGGCCATGATGCAGGCCATTGCCGACCTGCAGGCGGAGAAGGTACCCCGGCGCAGCCGGCGCAAGCCGGTGAAGGTGCTGCTGCCGGTGAACCTGCGGAACCTGTTCCCCAGCCGCAGTCTGCGGAACTTTGCCTCGTATATCACCCCGGAGATCGATCCCCGCACCGGGGACTATACCTTCTCCGAGATCTGCGCCGCCGTCCACCATCGGATGGGACTGGAGAACAACACCCACACCCTGCGGGCCAAATTCGCCGCCAATGTGGCCAGCGAAAAGTCCCCGGTGCTGAAGGTGATGCCCCTGTTCATCAAAAACATTGCCATGAAGGCGGTGTTTAACGCCGTGGGCGAGCGCAAATCCTGTCTGTGCCTGTCCAATCTGGGGGCGGTGGAGCTGCCGGAGGTCATGGCCCCCTATGTCCGGCGGGTGGACTTCATCATCGGCGTCCAGGCTGCCGCGCCCCACGACTGCGGCGTGGTGTCCTGGAACGGCACCATGTATATCAACTGTATCCGCAGCATCCAGGAGCCGGAGCTGGAGCTGCACTTTTACCGGGTCCTGCACCGGCTGGGTCTGCCTGTGAAGGTGGAGAGCAACCAGCGGGGCCGGGGATAAGGGAAAGGAGCGTTATCCATGTATTGTATCCATTGCGGCGTGGAGCTGTCTGACAGCGAGACCGTGTGTCCTCTGTGCGGCACCCGGGTGTTCCATCCGGATCTGCCCCGGCAGCAGGGGGAGCCCCCCTTCCCGCCGGAGCCGTCGGCCCACCCCGAGGAGGTGAACCGCTCCGGGGCGCTGTTCATCCTGACCATGCTGGCGGTGCTGCCCATCGTCATCTGCATCCTGTGCGACTGGTCGCTGAACGGAACCATCGTGTGGTCCGGGTTTGCCTCCGGCGGCGTGTTGCTGCTGTATATCCTGGCGGTGCTGCCCCTGTGGTTCAGAAGGCCCAACCCGGTGATCTTTGTTCCGGCGGACTTTGCGGCCATCGGGCTGTATCTGCTGTATATCAACTTTGCCACCGGCGGGCATTGGTTCCTGACGTTTGCCCTTCCGGTGACGGGGACCATCGGGGTGCTGGCGACCACGGTGGTGACGCTGCTGCGGTATCTCAGCCGGGGGTATCTCTACATCTTCGGCGGGGCGCTGATGGCCGGCGGCGGCCTGGCGGTGCTCATTGAGTTCCTGCTGAACATCACTTTCCAGGTCCATCGGACGTTTATCTGGTCGTTTTACCCCCTGGCGGCGGGAGTGCTGCTGGGGATCATGCTGCTGATCATCGCGGTGTGCAAGCCCCTGCGCCGGTCCCTGCACCGGAAATTCTTTATCTGAGGCGGTGAGGCGCAATGAGTGATTCCTGCGTGGAGCTGGTGACCTTTGACCAGCTGCTCCGGCGGTATCCCCAGCTGGAGCAGCACCGCATTGCTCCCACCGGCGGAGCCTTCTGCCGGGCGGAGCGGCTCAAGGGCGGCGGAGCCGCCGGGACCTATGCCATGCCCCGGCCTATGGCACCCACCGGAGACAAGCATTTTTTCGGCTTTTACCTGACGGACCGGCGGCTGCTGCTGGCGGAGGAGGGCGGCTTTCTGCGGGGGCTGGCAGGGGACCTGGAGTCCCAGACCCCGGCTCAGGCGCTGGCGGAGCTGTTTGCCCGGCTTCTGCAGGAGGATATGCCCACCCTGCAAAAATATGAAAAGCGCCTGACGGCTCTGGAGGAGGCCCTGATGCAGGATCAGGCCCAGGACCTGGACAAGAAGCTCTTTCGCATCCGCCGCGAGCTGTCGGTGTTTGCGGCGTATTATGAGCAGCTGGACGACCTGTTTGCCGCGCTGTCGGACGAAACGGAGGAAAGCGATGCCCACGCCTCCCGGCTGTTTGACCGCCTGACGGGACGGGCTCAGCGGCTGCTGTCGGCCACGGAGCTGGAAAAGGAGTACGCCCTGCAATTGCGGGAAATGCACCAGACGCAGCTGGACATGCGGCAAAACCAGATCATGAAGATCCTGACCATTGTTACCACGGTGTTTCTGCCCCTGTCCCTGATCGCCGGGTGGTACGGCATGAATTTCGTAAACATGCCGGAGCTTACCGCACAGCACGGATACCTGGCGGTGTGCATCATCAGCGTGGTGTGCATCATCGTGGAGCTGGTGATCTTCAAGTGGAAAAAGTGGCTGTGAGCTGCAAATAAGAGCAAAAGGACGCGCCGGGGCGCGTCCTTTTTTCAAAATCTGAAATTTTCTCCGGGCCGCGGAACCAAAGGCCGGGCCGGAGTATCTAATATACGTCATGACAAATGGGCGGCCCCGGGGCCGCCAGGAAAGGACGGTGATGGCCTTGCGCCTGTCACAAGAGGAATTTACTCGAGGGGTGCAGACCTACAGCCGGGACATGTACCGGGCCGCCCGGGCCCTGACCCCCTGCGATGCCGACGCCCAGGACGCCGTGGGCCAGGCGGTGCTGCTGGCCTGGCAGTCCCTGGACCGGCTGCGGGATCCCGAAGCCCTGCGGGCGTGGCTGGTGAAGATCAGCGTGAACTGTGCCCGGCAGCTGAACCGCCGCAGCCGCCGGGAGGTGTATCTGGAGGACCTGCCGCCCCAGGCGGCAGCCCGGGAGGACCCGCGGCCGGAGCTGTGGGACGCGGTGCTGTCCCTGCCCCGGGACCAGCGGGCGGCGGTGGTGCTGTATTACTATGAGGACCTGCCGGTGGCGGACATTGCGTCGCTGCTGCGGGTGCCGGCGGGCACGGTGAAATCCCGGCTCAGCCGGGCCCGGGATAAGCTGCGGCTGGCGCTGTCGGACCCGCAGGTCACGCGGAAGGAGGAACGAACATGAACGATTTGGATACCCGTTTGCGGCATATGGCCCGGGAGGAGGAGACCCCGGTGCCCAAGGACTTTGACGAAAATCTGACCCGGACCCTGGCCCAGCTTCCCGCACGGAAGCGGCGCAGGGTCCCCCGGGCGGTACTGCTGGCAGCCTGCCTGGTGCTGATGCTGACGGGGGCGGTGCTGGCGGCGGAGAGCGGGGTGTTTGCCCGGTTTGGGACCCCCGGCGATCTCAATGTGGAGGGGCTGTTCTACGACGGCACCGAATACGGCGGTACCTGGACCTACAGCACGGACCGGCGGCTGCCGCTGGCAGACATTCCCCAGGCCAGCCAGGAGGCGGCGCGGACTTCGACGGAGGATCTGCAGTTTCCGGACATGGCGGCGGCGGACGCGTTCCTGGGCGGCGGCGTTCTGCCCCGCAGCGCCCAGCAGGAGGCACGCGAGCGCGATCAGGTGTCCATAGAAGCCCAGTGCGACCAGCAGGGACAGCTGGTGCGGATGTATATCCGCACTGCGTACTGTGATGAGCTTCAAAATCCCGACGGCGGGATCCGATACGGCGACTACATGCACGTTTGGATGTATGTGCTGACGGATGTGACCCCGGAGGACGATGTGGTTTCCTGGATCTATTCTCAGGGACAACTGGAAAACCTGGAGCAGCTGGAGGACTACAAGGCCCCGGGCGGCGGCAAGGCGTATATTTTCCGGGAGACCATACCCGGTTGTGGCAACCGCTATCGGGCGCTGTTCTGTGAGGGGCCCGTGGTGGTGCAGCTGGATCTCTCCATCATGACGGACGGCTCCTTGGTAGGCGGCATATCCGATGCCGATGCTCTGGCGTACCTGTACAGCGCCGTGGACAGCTACGGCCTGTAGACCTTGCAATATCCCGGGAAAGACGGTACAATAAAACCGGCGGAGCACCGCCGGTTTTATTGCGCTTTTCAGGAGGTCATCTCATGCATAGATACGCTTTGGTGGTCATTGACATGCAGCGGGGGTTTCTGGACGCGTCCAGTCCCCTGTTTATCCCCGGGGCGGCGGACACGGTGCCCGCCTGCGCCCGGGCCATCGACTGCTGCCACAGGGCCGGGGTGCCGGTGGTGTTCGCCGTGCGGCACTACCGGGCGGACGGCTCCGACGTGGAGCGGGCCCGGTACGACGTGTGGGCCCGGGGCGGAAGGCCCCTGTCCGAGACGTGCCCGCCGTCCATGTCCGACGCGTGGCCGGAGGAACTTCACCGGGCGGACACGGACTATGTCATCGTAAAGCCCCGGTTTTCCGCATTTTTCCACACGGAGCTGGACCTGATCCTCCGGCGGCTGGGGGTGGACACGGTGCTGCTGGCCGGGACCACCACACCCAACTGCATCCGCTCCACCTTCTACGATGCCCTGTCCCTGGACTATGACGCGGCGGTGCTGTCGGACTGCACCTCCTCCGTGACCCCTGCCGTGCAGGCCGCCAACCTGGCGGATATGCAGCGGGTGGGCGGACAGGTTCTGACGGCGGAGGAGCTGGAGCAGCTGCTGGGGCAGCAAGCAGAATAGCTCAAGCAGCAAAACCTCCGGGAAAACCGGAGGTTTTGCTGCTTTTTTGACAGTCTGCGAAGCACGTTTCAGCGCGTTCAGTTCAGCACGCCGCTGACATAGCGGTACTTGTCCAGGCTGGACGCAGCGTTCCAGGTCATGTATCCGCCGGTGTTGCCGGTGTCGTTCAGGGCCCGGATCTGGGCGGCGATCTCATCGGGGCCATAGGTGTTGTACGGCTCCCGGATGGCGTTGTAGCACTGGATCCAGGTGCGCACCGCGGCAGGGGAGGGAGTCTCCTGCTGCCGGGCGGCAGCCTTCTCGCCGAAGGTTTTCATGGTCTCATAGGGGTGCTCCCAGGGCAGCCAGCTGCCGGAGGCGGAATAATGATCGGGGTACGGCATGGCGCTGATGGCGTCCACCACGCCGCTGATGGCCGCCCAATACTGGCCGTAGGCCGTGACGTACTTTTCCGCGCACTCGCCGAACACATCGGCAGACACATACACCCCCGCCCCGTGGAGCCGGTCGGCGGCGTACTGCAAAAACCGCTGAACGGCCTGGGCCTTGCTCTCGTCATTGTCGTTGTGATAGTCGATGGTACCCGCCTCGTCATAGTCCCAGGTGCCGTCGGGGAAGCGGACATAGTCGAACTGAATTTCGTTGAAGCCCATGGTCTCGGCGGCCTCCAGGGCCAGGTCCACCTTATACTGCCACACCTGGCGGCTGTATACGCTGGGCCAGTACATGCCTCCGATCTTCAGCGGCCGGCCGCTCAGGTCCGCCACCACGCACTCCGGATGATCTGCGGCCAGGTTGGGATCGTTGAAGGCCGTGATGCGGCCGATGACGTAATACCCGGCGTCCTTCAGCTTTTTCACCGCCGCCTGATAGCTCTCCAGCGTGTTGTAGGCATCCGCATAGGCGCTGGGGGAATATTTCTGCATCACCGGCGAGGCGTAGCCGATGGCCCCGCCGTCCATGATGTCCACCACAAAGGCGTTGATGCCGCACCCGTCGGCCACGGCGATGTATGCCTCCGGATTCCGGATGGCCTCGTTGTTCAGGTACAGGGCCTTCACGGTATCGGGCATGACGCTGCCGCCAAAGCGGGGCTTTTCATAGGCGTCGTAGTCCAGGCCCGCCGCGTCGCCGCCGCCCCAGCTGTCGCCCCGGTCCGCGTGGAGCTGGGCCATGTCCGCGTCATAGGGAGCCGTGGCCTGGTCCTCCGTCAGGCGGACATACCGGGCGGGGATGTACCCGCCGTCGGCCCGGTAATAGGATACGCTGCCGTCGGCCGCCAGGTCCCGGTAGCCGGTAACGGTCAGGGCCTGGCCCCGCAGCACCAGGGGGCCGGTGGGGTCGCCGCCCTCATCCGTCAGATTCTGGGCCCGGCGGACATATACGGTTTTCAGCGTCACCACGCCGCTCAGGTCATCGGTCAGGTTCTCCCGGTCCAGCCAGGCGAAGCTGCCGTCCTCCTGGGGCACCCGAACCTGGTCCGGACGATCCTTGTGGGCCTCCTCCACCACATAGGTGACCTGGCTGCCCCGGACCAGCTGCCGCAGGACATTGCCCTCCTCGTCGTACAGCGGAGCCGTCTCCGCTTCCGAGGCCACATAACCGGCCGCCGTCTCCAGGGGGATCTCCTTCTGCCGGGTAAAATGCCACACCAGTGCGGCGATGGTGGCCAGGCACACCAGAGCCAGGGCGATCCCCGGCCACCGGGGGCGGCGCTGCTTCCGGCTGCGCCGGGGGCGGGGGGTATAATCCGGCTCCGTCTCCTGGACCCACTCCGGCGCCCACGCGCCGGTCTGCTGTTCTTTCACGGACATAGGGGAGTACCTCGCTTCTGTGTATTTTCGCCATTATACCGCATTTTCCGGCAAATGGCTACCCCCATTCTCCGGTCCGCCCCATCCCAATAGAAAACCGGGAAAATTCCCGGGAAAAACGGGACAAACCGCAGATTATCTGGACAGAAATGTGAATTTTTTTCGCTGCCCTTGCTTTTTTGGAAAAATAGGCTATGATATAGAGGAAATAATATGTCCCGCACGGCGGGAAAAGAAAAGAAGGTACTGTTATGACGAAAATTGACATCGTGTCCGGTTTCCTGGGCGCAGGCAAGACCACCCTCATCAAGAAGATGGTGAAGGAAGCCTATCAGGGCGAAAAGCTGGTGCTGATCGAAAACGAGTTCGGCGAGATCAGCATCGACGGCGGCTTTCTGAAGGACGCGGGGATCCAGATCTCCGAAATGTCCTCGGGCTGCATCTGCTGCTCCCTGGTGGGCGACTTCGGCAAGGCCCTGCGGGAGGTGAAGGAGCAGTTCCAGCCGGACCGCATCCTCATCGAGCCCTCCGGCGTGGGGAAGCTCTCCGACGTGATCGTGGCGGTGGAAAACACCGTGGCGGATATCCCGGATATGAAGCTGAACTCCTTTGTCACCGTGGCCGACGCCGGCAAGGTGAAGGTGTATATGAAGAACTTCGGCGAGTTCTATAACAACCAGATCGAGGCCGCCGGCACCATCATCCTGTCCCGGACCCAGAAGCTGACCCAGGAGAAGCTGGAGGCCGCCGTGGCTCTGCTGCGGGAGAAGAACCCCACCGCCGCCATTCTGACCACCCCCTGGGACCAGCTGGACGGCAAGACCGTTCTGGCCGCCGTGGAAAAGGTGTCTCTGGCCGACGAGCTGCTGGAGAAGATGCGGGCCGAGCACGAGGCCGAGGAGGCTGAGCATCATCACCATCACCACGAGCATGGCCACGATGACGACCACGACGAGCACGAGCATCACCATCATCATGACCATGACGAGGAGCACGAGCACCATCACCACCATGACGGCCAGGAGTGCGACGACCCCGCCTGCTCCTGCCACCACCATCACCACCACGCCGACGAGGTGTTCACCAGCTGGGGCGCGGAGACGCCCAAGCAGTTCACCCAGGCGGATATCGACCGCATTCTGACGGCTCTGGATTCCGGCGACTACGGCGCCATCCTGCGGGCCAAGGGCATCGTGCCCGCCGCCGACGGCCAGTGGCTGCACTTTGACTATGTGCCCCAGGAGCATGAGGTGCGCTATGGCTCCGCCGACTACACCGGCCGCCTGTGCGTCATCGGCTCCCAGCTGAAGGAGGACGGCCTGAAGACCCTGTTCGGCCTGTAAGGAGACGCCTATGGACATTCCTGTATATCTCATCACCGGCTTTCTGGATGCCGGAAAGACCGACTTCATCAACGGCATCCTGAAAGACGGCTTCGCCAGCGAGGACCGGACCCTGCTGCTGTGCTGCGAGGAGGGGGAGACGGAGTACGACCCCAAGGTGCTGTTCAACGTGTTCACCTACACCGTGGACGATCCCGCCCAGCTGACGCCGGAATTTTTCAAGAAGCTGGAAAAGCAGTACCGGCCCAAGCAGGTGATCATCGAGTTCAACGGCATGTGGAGCTTCGAGCCCCTGTACCGGGAGGGTCTGCCTGCCAACTGGATCCTGTATCAGATCATGTGCCTGGTGGACGCCACCACCTTTGAGCCGTATCTGCGGAACATGGGGCAGCTGATGATGGAAAAGATCCTTAACGCGGATATGATCATCTTCAACCGCTGCAATGAGGAGCTGCGCAAGGCCCTTCGGGGCCGGAACCTGCGGATGGTGAACCGGCGGGCCGACATCTATCTGGAGAACACCGACGGCACCAGCGAGGACTACGTCACCGACGACATGGCCCCCTTCGACCTGTCCGGCGGCCACCTGGACGTGCCGGACAACGACTACGGCATCTGGTATGTGGACATGATGGACAACCCCCAGCGCTACGACGGCATCACCGTGCGGTATAAGGCGCTGATGTGCCACTCCAAGAAGTTCCCGGGCATCCACTGCCCCGGTCGCTTCGCCATGGTGTGCTGCAACAACGACATGCAGTTCCTGGCCCTGGTGTGCAAGGGCCAGGAGCTGGAGAAGTTCAAGAACCGCCAGTGGGTGGAGATCCAGGCCACCGTGAAGAAGGAGAAATGCCAAGCCTATGACGGTGAGGGCCCGGTGCTGTACGTCACTGACGTGAAGCCCTGCCAGAAGCCGGACCCGGAGAACGTCAGCTTCTGATACAGATCGCAATATTCAAAAAGAATCATACAAATAGGAAACCCTTCGGCACAGCCGAAGGGTTTCCTATTTTTGAAAAACATCGAGCGCACAGCTGTCGCAAACCGCGGCAGGAGCCGCCCGGACGGGCGGCTCCTGCGGGATCTATGACGTGAGTAAGGTTCTTTGTATGGCTCAGTCGTCGTACATCTCGATGAGCTTCAGCAGGTGATCGTAGCGAGCCTTGGCCTCGGCCTCGTTGCGGGCGAACAGATTCTCCGCACGGTCGGGGAACTCGCGGGTCAGACGGCTGTAGCGGGCCTCGTTCATCAGGAAGTCGTGATAGCCGCCGGCGGGAGCCTTGGAATCCAGGGTGAACTTCTTCTCCGCAGCGGGGTTGAAGCGGAACAGGTTCCAATAACCGCAGTCCACAGCCTTCTTCATTTCCTTCTGGCAGTTCATCATGCCGCCCTTGATGCTGTGCATCTCGCAGGGGCTGTAGCCGATGATCAGGGAGGGGCCATGATAAGCCTCGGCCTCGGTGATGGCCTTGAGGGTCTGAGCGGGGTTGGCGCCCATAGCCACCTGGGCCACGTACACATAGCCGTACTGCATGGCCATCTCCGCCAGGCTCTTCTTCTTGACCTCCTTACCGGCAGCGGCAAACTGAGCCACCTGGCCGATGTTGGAAGCCTTGGAGGCCTGTCCGCCGGTGTTGGAGTACACCTCGGTGTCGAACACGAAGATGTTCACGTCCTTCTTGCTGGCGATGACGTGATCCAGGCCGCCGTAACCAATGTCGTAGGCCCAGCCGTCGCCGCCGAAGATCCACATGGACTTCTTGGCCAGGTATTCCTTCTTGCTGAGGATGTCGGCAGCCAGGGTGCAGGCGGCGCAGTCGCACAGCAGCTTGCCCTGGGCCTTCAGCTGGGCGGCGTGCTCGGCGAACTGAGGCACGGCGGCCAGCTCCTCCACGGTGCAGATGCTCTCCTCCAGGGCCTTGACATAGGCGCGGGCGGGCTCGGCGTTGGCGCTGCCATCGTCCATGGTATCCAGCCATGCCTGAGCGGCGGCCTTCAGAGAGGGCTGCGCCCACTCCACGGCGATCAGCTGGCGGGTCTCGTCGGCCAGATCCTGACGGATCTTGTCCTGACCGATGAACATGCCCAGACCGTGCTCGGCGTTATCCTCGAACAGGGAGTTGCACCATGCGGGGCCGTGGCCCTCCTTGTTGGTGCAGTAGGGAGAGGTAGCCGCGGGACCGCCCCAGATGGAGGAGCAGCCGGTGGCGTTG